>ERZ1669250.973-NODE-973-length-10371-cov-5.524137_pt1 | contig 10371 bp, 11 predicted proteins | sample MGYA00579295_ERZ1669250 | MGnify/ENA primary metagenome ERZ1669250 (study PRJEB41166, sample SAMN08046056) | hot springs metagenome | biome: hot spring; feature: acid hot spring; material: thermophilic sediment; isolation source: thermophilic sediment from acid...
CCGCGATCCCTGGCTTAGAAGGCCAGTGCCTTGTCCAAACTAGGCCACGAGCCCTACCAACCTCTTTCCTGAAGTTTTTGTTCATTTGTTAAGTTTGAAACATCTATGCCTTTCATCCCGGCAAGGTTTTTAGAATATTCTGCAACTACATCAGGTTTATCGTAGTTTGCTACCGCTTCAACTATAGCTTTAGCCATTTCCTGTGGATTGGGAGATTTAAATATGCCTGATCCTACGAAGACACCATCCATGCCCATCTGCATCATCAATGCCGCATCTGCTGGTGTAGCTACTCCTCCGGCAGCGAAATTTACAACTGGCAACCTCCCTAATTTTCTAATCTCTTTTATTTCCTTGTACAATCCTTCAACTATATCACTATATGTATAGTCAGAATATATTAATTCCTTGCTTGATATATTTTTAGGTTCTCCATTTATTTCTTTAATTTGCATGTATAATACCAAATAACTTTCTGCATAATGTTTTGCAATTTCGTAAAGCTCGTCATCATCTTTAAATTTTAAATCATGGATTGCTTTATTCACCAAATGCACATGTCTCACAGCTTCTATTATATTACCAGTACCTGCCTCTCCTTTTGTTCTTATCATTGCAGCGCCTTCCCATATCCTTCTTACGGCTTCTCCTAAGTTTCTAGCACCACATACAAAAGGAACGGTAAATTTTCTCTTATCTATATGGAAGAAAGGATCTGCCGGGGTCAAAACTTCACTTTCATCGATCATATCTACTTCTAGAGCTTCTAATATTCTGGCTTCTGCTACATGCCCAATTCTTACCTTTGCCATTACTGGAATTGAAACTGCATCCATGATCTCTTTTATTTTTACTGGGTCTGCCATTCTTGCAACCCCGCCGGATGCTCTTATATCGGCTGGAACTTTCTCTAAAGCCATCACTGCTACAGCTCCAGCCTCCTCTGCAATTCTAGCTTGTTCAGCATTAACAACATCCATAATGACCCCTCCCTTCTGCATACTTGCAAATCCCCTCTTAATAAGTTCAGTGCCATATCTAACATTTTCTAAATTGACTGGCATATTATCACCAAATAATAAAATACTAATAAATATTTACGTTTATCGAATTATTTATTAATTTATTAATATTATTTATATTAAAATGCTTCATAATCGTCTCTCAACAGGCATTACAAAATTCGATGAATTTTTAAAGGGTGGACTCGAAAAAGGAAGTATAACGCTAGTATACGGTCTTCCTGGCACAGGAAAGACGATTTTATCGTTGAACATAGCACTTAATATTTCAAATAATGATGTTAGAATTGTGTACATTGATACAGAAGGCATCAACAATGAAATTTTTAATAAAATTTTTGATAATAAGATTGAAAATGCTAAAAAGATAATTTTTTACAGGCCCTTCAATTTTCAAGAGCAAGAAATGCATTTAAAGTACGTATATAACCTCTTATATCAATATGACAAAATACCTTTAATAATTATAGATTCATTGACAGAATTTTATGGTATGGATGAGAAGCATTACTTTGACAAAGAAATTTTATCGAAACAGATAGGGTTGTTAATTGAAATTACTGAAGAATTTAACATCCCAATATTCATGACTTCAAGGGCCATATTCAACATAAAAGAGAAAAGGGTAATGTTTCCAGGAGAATATTACTTAAAAAGTAGATTCAAAACAATTATTAAGATGGAAAAAATTGATGATGTTAAAAGAATGGTATTAGAAAAACATCCTACAATTAATGCAGGAAAAAGTATAATGTATAAAATCCAGGATGGAAAAATAATATTTGGGGAGTGAAAACATGGGTGTAGACATATCTGATATAATAGAAGCAAAAGAGATTGAAATGGAGGATATTAAAAATAAAAGCATCGCAATAGATGGATATAACACACTATACCAATTTTTGAGCATTATAAGGCAGCCAGATGGAACACCTTTAATGGATGAAAAGGGTAGAATAACATCTCACCTATCTGGGCTATTTTACAGAACAGTCAACATTATGGAGGCTGGTATCAAACCTGTCTATGTTTTTGATGGAAAACCACCGGAATTGAAACAAAAAACTTTGGAAGAAAGAAATGAAAGGAGAAAAATATCTGAAGAAGAATGGAAGAAGGCGCTTGAGGAAGGGGATGTTGAAAAGGCCAGATTGTACGCTCAAGCATCATCAAGATTAACAAAGGAAATGGTAGAAGATTCTAAAAAACTTTTAGATTTAATGGGAGTTCCATGGGTTCAAGCCCCAAGTGAGGGGGAGGCACAAGCAGCTTACATGGCAATAAAGGGTGACGTTTATGCAGCTGCATCACAGGATTATGATTCACTTTTATTTGGAACGCCGAGACTTGTTAGAAATTTGACCATTACTGGTAAAAGAAAGATTCCTAGGAAAAACGTATATAAAGAGATAAAACCCGAATTGATAGTTTTAGAGGATGTATTGAAAAATTTAGGCATTACAAGGGAGCAACTTATAGATATAGGCATATTGATAGGAACAGACTTTAATGAAGGGATTAAAAATATAGGACCTAAAAAGGCTTTGAAATACATAAAGGAGTATGGAAACATTGAAAATTTGATGAAGGAAAAAGACATTGTAGTTGAAAATTTAAATGAAATTAGAAGTATTTTCTTAAAACCAGAGGTAACTGATAACTACAAAATAGAATGGAAAGATTACGATGAAAATGGTCTTATTGAATTTATGGTAAAAGATCACGATTTCTCAGAAGAAAGGATAAAGGGAGCAATTGAAAAACTAAAGCAATTTAAGAAAATAAAGTCACAAAAAAGTATAGATCAATGGTTCTAAATATAAAAAAATAATAAGTAGTAATATATTAACAAAAACATGATAGATAAAATTAAGAAAAATGTTGTTGAAATAGTTAAGGAAGAAGAATTAAATCAGATAATAGGTAAAGAAAATCTAAAAGGTTACATAGGATTTGAACCTTCAGGTTTAGTTCATTTGGGCACTGGATTAATATGTGGGAATAAAGTTAAGGACTTACAAGAATCTGGTATAAAAATGACAATTTTGTTGGCAGATTGGCATGCCATGATAAATGATAAATTCAATGGAGACATGGAAAAAATTAGAAAATCTGCAGAATTAATGAAAGAGTCTTTTTATTCTTTGGGAGTACCAAAGGATGTCAATTTCATATATGCCGATGAACTTGTTGGAAGAAAAGAATATTGGGAAAAGGTAATAAAGGTTGCAAAAAATACAACACTTAACAGATTAAGGAGAGCAATGGACATAATGGGTAGGAAAGAGAGTGATTTAGATATAGATACATCAAAGATGATTTACCCATTTATGCAGGTGGCCGATATTTTTGAACTAGAAGTTGACATTGCCTTAGGTGGAATGGATCAAAGGCATGCTCACATGCTTGCAAGGGATGTGGCAGCAAAGCTTGGCTATAAGCCTCCAATTGCGATACATACACCATTATTAACCGGTCTTAAAGGTGGAAATAGGATGGATATTTCAAGCAAAATGAGTAAAAGCGTTGCTGGAAGCGCAATATTCATAACTGATACAGAAGAAGAAATAAAAAATAAAATAAAGTCTGCTTATTGCCCTCCTAACGATATTGAAAATAATCCTATAATAGATATTTATAGATTTATAATATTTCCATATTACAAAAATAAAATAGTCATAAAAAGGAAAGATCAAGAAGATTTGGAAATATTTTCATTAAAAGAACTTTTGGATAATTATAAAAATGGAAATATACATCCAATGGATTTAAAAGAAAATATAGCTGAAATATTGATCGAAATTTTAAAGCCTATAAGAGAATACTTTGAAAAACATGGATTAATGGAAATTGTGCAGGAGTTGAGAAAATGATTCCTGTAAAAGATTTAAACATTAATTCTAAAACAACGATTAAAGATCTTATTGATCAGTATGGAAAAATGGGAGGTTTTTCATCTAAAAAATTAGAGGAAGGTATTAGGATATTGCAAAAAATGCAAAAGGAAAAAGAAATAACAAAGTTTTTATCTTTTACTGCAGATTTGATTTCTACTGGCCTTAGGGGTATTTTTAAAGAAGTAATAAAAAACAAAATGTTTGATGTTATAATTACGACCACTGGAACTCTAGATCATGATTTGGCGAGGTCATTTAAAGATTATTATCATGGATCTTTTGATTTAGATGACAAAGAATTGGCTAAACACCATATATATAGATTGGGAAATGTGATAATTCCCAGAGAAAATTATGGAAAGATAATCGAAGAAAAAATGAGTGAATTTTTATCTGGAATAGAAATTAAAGAATGGGCACCTTATGAACTTCTTTGGGAGCTTGGAAAATTTATAAATGATGATTCAAGCATTTTATATCATGCATATAAAAATAAAATTCCAATAATTGTTCCAGGAATAATGGATGGGGCTGTAGGTTCCCAATTATGGTCTTTTTGGGAAATGAATAAAAATTTTAAATTAAATTTATTCCTTGATGAACATTTGCTCTCAGATATAATATTTACTTCAAAAAAGACTGGTGCATTGATGATCGGTGGAGGTATATCAAAGCATCATACAATATGGTGGAACCAATATAGAGGAGGTCTTGATTATGCCGTTTATATTACAACAGCGGTGGAATATGACGGTTCATTATCTGGGGCAAGGACAAGGGAGGCAATTTCATGGGGGAAAATAAAGCAAAAAGCAAAGCACATAACGATTGAAGGTGATGCAACGATAATATTGCCATTAATGATTGGATATCTTTTATAAAATATTTACAAAAGGCTTAATTCTTCTACATCAACTTCTCCTACACCATCAACTTCCTTTATTAAATTTTCAATCTTTTCAGATGCATTTTCTTCATCAGGAACAACTATAAACATTTTTATTGCCTGTAATCCAAATGCTATTGGAATTATTTGAACACCTTTTATTTTACACTTTCCCTGTAATTTTTTCTCAATATCATTTGATAATTTGTTAATATCTAATGATATATCTGTTGGCAGAATTTTATAAATTATTCCGACATCTCCCATTCATTTCACCTCAAGGACCCTCAAATCCGCAATGAGGGCATACGTACTTAATGCCCATTTCCCTACAATGGTTGCATCTTCCTATTATTTCTTCTCCACAATTAGGGCATTTAAATGTAACAGATCCCTCTTCTATTAAACCTGCACCACATGAAATACAAAATTCAACCTGTGACATTAAATCACCTTTTAATCTTTTATTTAGTAGAATTATAAATATTTTTTCTTTATATTGTTTAAATTTTTATAAAACTTTTTGTTTTATCAGTCAAATTTCAAAATAAAGAATTTTTAAGATTTAAGTTTCTTCTTTTTTCAAAAGTGATGTATATGCTCCTATAAAGCTCATTATTCCTGAGAATAACATTATTAATCTAAAACCTTTTAAAAATTCATTTAAATAAACAACAGAAACATTTTCCACAGCTCCTGTAAATAAACCTAAAAGAATATTCTTTGGAACGGAATTTGACAAAAATGCACTTGCAACAGAAATGCTGAGTATTTGACCCGTGAATCTCATAGTTCCTAAAGTTCCAGCTGCAATTCCATATTTATTTTTTTCAACGGAACCCATAACAGAGTTTGTATTTGGAGCTGTAAAGAAACCAAAACCAATACCTATAAAGCTTAAAGGTATTATTATGTCAAATATTGAATCTATTTTTATAATGGACAATGTAATGAACGATGAACCTATAATTGCCATACCTATAGAAGCCAATATTCTTGATCCATATTTATCTGATAATCTTCCACTTATAGGTGAAAATATTACCATGAATATGGGTTGGAATACTAAAATACTACCTGCTTGAAATGGTGGAATTTTTAAGAATACTTGAAGATATAGAGAAAATACGAAAACTATAGAATATGTACTTAGATAATTTAAAAATGCAGAAATATTGGATGCTACAAATGTTCTATTATTTTTGAATAAATTGAGGTCTATAAGTGGTTCTTTAACTTTTGTTTCGTAATATATGAATATTAACAAAAATATGATTCCTAAAATTAAAATAATAATAGTTGAAATGTTATTGTATATTTCTGAAAATGTCAAATAAAAAACAATCATTATTAATGATGAAGCAAACAAAACTGATCCTATGATATCAAGTTTTTCTTTTTTATTTATAAATTCTATATCTTTCATTGAATAGAATGAAATTAACAATGCCGTCAAAGAGATTGGAAATATCGTATAAAATATTGCTTGCCAATTGAAAATTTGTATTAGAATTCCGCCTAAAAATGGTGACAATGTTAATCCTAAGTATACGGACATTGCATTTATACCTAATGCTCCTCCCCTTCTATTTGATGAATATACATGGCTTATTATTGCTGTTGCATTTATTCCAAATAATGATCCTCCTATACCTGCTATAAAAAGGCTTATTATTAACATATAAATATTTATTGAAAATATTGCAATAAAAATTGAAAATGTAAAAATTATCAATCCTAATCTATACATAATAATTTTACCATATATATCTGACAATCTTCCAAAAAGTATCATTAATGGTAGAGGTATTAAATATGAAATTGGAACCCAAATTATGGTAAAAAAATCGGCTCTAAAATATTCACCAATCTTTGGAACTGCAAATGTTATTATGCTAGATGTGAATGGTGTCAAAAATGATGAAATTGATGTTGTCAAAAGAATTAAAATTCTTTTATTTTCATCCATAAATTGTTCATTCAATAAATTTATTTAATATTTTTTTAAAATCAAGAAATAAAGAATGATAAAATTTCATCATATATGGTTTTAAAATTTGCATTTTCTATGGATATTATAAAATAGTTTTTACTACCTCCACCTCTTAATTTGTATTTTTCCATCACGCTTTTAATGAATTCAATATCTTTTGGATCTTTACTGAGCAAGAAAATCTTACCTTCTATTTCATTTCCGTATATAACAACTGAATTTTCATTTTCCATGATCTTTCTACCAAGCTTTTCAATACCATTAATGTCACCATAAGGGAAATTGCTATAATATATCAATCTACCATTTTTATTTGCTTTATTAAAATTAAACATTGTTGAAGATAATTCATATAGACTTTTCTTTAATTTTTCATTTTCTTGAATCATCTGATTTAACTTTTTTTCTATTATGTTATGATCCAATTTATATTTGTTTTCAATGCTTCTTATTATTTTTGAATTTTCATATATATATTTTAATGCACTTTCTCCAGTTAAAAATTTAATTTCGGTAAAATCTCCAGATTTAATTGATTTTACTATAATATATTCGATTTCATTTGTATTTTTTACATGTATTCCTGAGCATGCTGATTTATCGAAACCTTCAATCTCTATAATTCTTACATTCTTTTCCTTTATTCTGTCTCTTTTCATTCTTATTTCATTCTCATTTATGTCTGAAATATTTTCATAATGTTCCTTTACAGGTAGATTCTTTTTAATTATTTCATTTGCAAATTTTTCTGCCTCAAAAACATCATCCATTTTTATACTTCCCATAATAAATAAAGATGATTCATTTTCATCGAATATAACTTTTTGAAATTTCACGTTAAACAAATTTTCCAAAGACCGGTATAAAATATGTTCTCCAGTATGCATTTTCATTAGTTTATATCTTCTTTCCCAATCCAAAATTAATTTTCCTTTGTTATCATTAAATTTACCTTCAATTAACTCATATTTATGCAAAATTTTTCCATCCAATTTTTTAGAAAATAAAATTTTAACTTTGAAATCTTTTCCTATCAAAATTCCTTTATCTGATGGTTGTCCCCCACCTCCTGGAAATATGATTGTCTTGTCAAATTCCAAAAATTCATTATCCTTTGAAACTATTTCAACATCTATCTCCTTTAAATATGGATCCTTATAATAAAGCTCCATAGATATCAATATTCGAAGATATTATTTATTTTTACTATCGATTTTATAAAATAAAAATCAATTCTAAAAATTTATATAACAATTCATTAATTACTTTTTAGTATGATACTAAAAAATTACGATATAACTAAAAAAGATTTGGAAGTATTGAAAATTGTTTATAAAAATGAATCGAATGGATGGCTAACAAGAATTAAGGACATATCAAAAGAATTAAAAATAAAACCATCTACAACAGAACAGTACGTTAAAAAATTGGAAAAGTTTGATCTAATTGTAAGAAAAGATTCTTTGATTAAAATAACAAACAAAGGTAAAAGGTATGTTGAAAAAATATTAAGAAATCACAGAATAATTGAAACATATTTGTATCTTAATGGTCTTGATCTTAGTTGCGCTTGCGATGAGGCAAGGTCAATGGAAAATTGTGTAACAGATGATATGATAAAATTGTTAGAAATAGAAATTGGTCATCCAAAAAAATGTCCACATGGACATGATATTCCATATTTCGAGGGTGAATAAATATGGACATAATTTCTTTTTTATTAAATCCCCCTTCAAATTTGTCTATATATGAAATATTGGCCATATCATTTATACTTGGCATTTTGCATGGAATTACTCCAGATGAGCATACATGGCCAATTACATTTAGCTACGCAATTGGTTCATATAGCACTAAAGGAGGCATGAAGGCAGGATTGTTATTCTCATTGGGATTTACCATTCAAAGAGGCTTTTTAACATTTCTTGGTTATATTGGATTGGCCTATATTTATCAAAAATACAATTTAGATGGCCCTGTCTATATTGCTGTAGGATTTGTAATGGCAATTGTTGGATACTATGTTTTAAAGGGAAGGTATTTCCATATACCTCTGGATAAAATTTTTGGAGCAAAAGAACATCATACAGAAGAAGCCTGTAGGGTGCCACCATGTGAATTATTGCATAAAGAAATACCAATAAAAATGACTTTTGTTCATGGATTAATAGCAGGTTTTGGATTCGGTGCTTATGCTACAATAATTACATTCGTACTTTCACCGATGGTGGGGAGTGTATATTTATCACCTTTGCCTGGTATTTTCTTTGGGCTTGGAACTATGGTAATGCAAGTAATAATTGGTGCCCTGTTTGGATCCATTTTAAGAACCATGAAATTTAAAGAGGAGGACATAAAATACGTTGGAATAGGAACTGCAAGCAAAACTCTTTATTATGGAGGTATAGCATTTATAATCATTGGAATAATAGTTATTTTAATACCACCCATTGACAATTTTGCAATCTCTACTGGCCTCAAAATACCTAACATAGATGCAATCAACATTGGATTAATCTTAGTTTTATTTGTTGTTGGCATAATTGGCATTTATTCATTAATAAAAAGCTATTATGAAATTAAATCCAAGTATAATGAGATTGAGAAAAATGGACAAAAATGATATTCTATTTATTTTTCATGTTTTTGTTTATACTTTTGGATATGGTCTTGTTAGCTTTGCTTATATGCCATATTTATACCACATAGGATCAAATCAATATTTAATGGGATTTTCTGAATTTCTTTTAACATTATCCAATTTGATTTTACCATTAATTTTTATAATAAATCCTGAAATTCCTCTTGTTAAATATTTTATTCTATATTCTATAATATCCACTGGGATTCTAGAATTTTTGATACCAAATTTAAGTTTAATTCAAATAATAATACTATTTTTAATAATTGGAATATCACAATTCCTATGGTGGTATTCAACAGAATTGTTTATGGTTACATATTTAAAAAACAATGAAGTCGTTAATTATTACAGTTTTACGTGGGGAACATCATTTTTAATAACACCATATATATCATCATTTATCATAAATAAATATGGATATATCACTATTTTTTACATAGGTTCTTTTGTTATAATAATTTCTTCATTATTATTTTTAAAACTTATTAAATTAGAATATTCAGACTATACTGAAAAAAATAGTAATGAAAAAATAAACATATTTGGAATGCTTCCAGCTTTGTCATCTGGAATTGTTTTATCGTTAATTTATTCAATATTTTCATATATTTTATTGAACAATGGATATACTATAATCATGCTAGGAATCGTATTTTCTTCAGTATCATTTGGCAGGATCATTGGATTTTTCATATCAATTTTTATTAAAAATAAAAAAAGTTTGAGACTTTTAACAATATTTTCTTTAATATTCATGACATTTATTGGTGTTCCAGCATTTTCATTAAACTTTTATTTAATAATAACAATATCCTATTTACTAGGTTTTGGAAGCTCTCTAGGCATATCATTGCCATTGATTGAAATTTCATTAGAAAAAGGTGTAAATTCTGGAAAAAGCATTGCTATTTATGAATTACTTTTCGGTA
>ERZ1669250.974-NODE-974-length-10364-cov-3.225628_pt1 | contig 10364 bp, 11 predicted proteins | sample MGYA00579295_ERZ1669250 | MGnify/ENA primary metagenome ERZ1669250 (study PRJEB41166, sample SAMN08046056) | hot springs metagenome | biome: hot spring; feature: acid hot spring; material: thermophilic sediment; isolation source: thermophilic sediment from acid...
ACCCGGGATCGCCAGCTTGGGGAGCTGGCGTCCTAACCAGCTAGACGACGACCGCCCAATTTCTACTCGGCTTCAAATTTTAACCTTTTGGTTACCCTATAAACCCTTCCGCTTGTTAGGCCCTAAACCTACCGCCAGTCTACGAAAATTGACATCTCTCCTCCCTTCGGAACTTTCTTACTCATGCCGCATGCAAGGGACCCCAATCATAAGCCCAATTACCCTTTTTCATCTATGGATGCTCGCTGCTAAATTGAACCTATCGCGCGAACGGGGATGCTTGATGCGAAGCTTTACGAAAAAGTATAGCTCAGCGGTAGCTACGGGTCGTGAGCTCACTCCCCGTTAAAAATTCGGGTAAAAATTTTACGGCCCATCGCCTAATCAAAACGGAGATCAACGAAATGGTCAAAAATACATCAGCGAATACCTGCGCCGACATTAACATCCTTTTATTATTTAAGAAGAACGCCTTATAAATCATTGCCATAAGGGCAATTATCATACTTCCAGATAACGCGGGAGTTAGCCATGTAGTAATACCAAGCATGGCAAGCTCGAAGGTCGCAAAAAAGAACGCCGCGAGCGCGAAAAACAAGTAAATGTAAAGCCGCTTTAATCCTACTTTTATGGGTACCATCGGCACGCCGGCTCTTATGTAGTCATCCCGATGGACAAGACTTATAACCCACGTGTGTAATGGTATCCACAAAAGTATCAATAGAGATAGTATCAATCCGCCCGCACCAACGGAACCAGTCCTAGCTACCCACCCACCAAGTATGGGCATCGCCCCCGCAACCCCACCGAAAACAATGTTCAGCGAACTTTTCCTCTTAAGCGCAACCGTGTAAACCCAAACGTCAAAGACATAACCTAATAATATCGTAACAGGCAGTAAAGTACCATCTAAAAACGAAATCATCAAGCCAAAAATAAGCGCTCCGTAGCCGATTGCTAAGGCCTTATCCGCGCTCAAAAAACCAGACGGAATGGGCCGGTTTTTCGTCCTATCCATCAGCGCGTCTATATCCCTGTCGTAGTACATATTAATTGCAGTCGTCCCCGCGATTGCCAAAAATTCAGACAATAGCAGTACTAAAAGCCCCATTAAGCTGAAGCTTCCCCTAGGCGTAAAATAACCAACAAAGGCCGTAAAAACCAGCATAACCGTCTGCGGGAACTTCGAAAGCGACTCAAAGTACTTAAGAGCTCTTAAACAGGGTTCGCCCATTTCTTTATTAGATTCTAAGGACTATTTTAAGGCTATTATTGAACAGTTGAGCTACTCCTCGGTTTAAGCTTCATTGACTGGCGCCTACTTGCCGGTATTACGAGGCAACTCCGCGGGGCCAATTCGGTTGGGGCCATCCAGCCCAGCCTTTATTGCCCTTCTGCGGCTCTTCCTGATTTGAAATAATTCCTTAAGGGCAGCCCGCGAAATTCAGCCCCAAAAGCCAAAACTATGCTCCTATGATGCGGCCGATCTACTGACATCCTCCCACCCATAAATGGCGTGGGTTTCTTTGTTTCCCCAAACCCCTTCATTTGCTAAGCTGCGGTTAACCCCGAACTAATCCCTTCTCCACTTTTTCCTGGAGTCTTAGATACCAAGACTGTGTAAATCATGTAAGAGAAAACTGCCATAAGGGCTGTCCCAATAATCATTGCCGCGTAAGCAAAAACAGGCGATATGTACATCCAATGATTTATGAAATTACTAGCTGGTATGCCGCTCACGCCCTGTATTACCATGTATGGGTAGCGAGGTAGGTCATTTAAGACCTCACCGTAAGGCACGCCCACCAGCGAAAAGGCCAATAGAATAAATGAGGATATTTCCTTTGAGCGGTCAAAAGCTTTATGAAGACCGTTAAACATGGCCGAAACCCAAATGCCGCTTATAATTACCATGAATCCAACGAACGCAGGATAAAGCCTGAAGTAAGTTGCGACCGAGGAGAAAGACAGAGGGCCGAGGACCGCCGAGGCCACGTAAGGGCTGTACTTGTCCAACAAAAAGGCGTAAATCACGCCGGTTATTGAAGCAATCAATAACGCTGGTAACCCTATGTAAAGACCGATCTCGGACGCCCATTCATGAATTCTGTCGTGATCCCTGTGCGCTTTGATCGCGTATACCGCTGCAAATACCATGGCAGCCATTGATATGGCCGCGCTTATCCTATGAATCGTGAAATCTGGATAAAGCGGGTTTTGAAAAACCGCCCAGCCGTTACCCGCCAGCGCCCTCTTAAGCCCAACTGGGTCGTCTAAAAATGAAAAAATCATATTAAAGCCCGTGGGTACGAGCAAAGCTCCTCCGGCCATCACTACCCCAATCAGCAAGTGGATCCTACGCGAAACAGCCCCCCACGTATACCAATATATGGCCATAAACGGAATCCCAATCATAACCCCAGTTATAGCTATAGTCAAAGGATAAAATAGAACAGTCGTCGCTATAAAGGTCAGCTGGGGCCAAAAGCCGGCGAGCGCCACCGTAAACCAAGTTGCCCAAACCCCCGCGGCAAGCTCACTTATAGCTAGGTATTTCAACGCGCTCTTAGCCAAGGCTTCGAATTTTTCGTCCTTCCGCCTATAAGATAAATACTCTAAAATCGGGGCCATAAATGCTAGACCTAGTACAAGGCTCACAAGAAATATATGACTAACTATTGTTATGCCCAACATCAGAAAACCTATCCACACGGATGTGATCAACACTTCACTTCACCTTTAATACTCCTTTCAGCTCGTGCCTCAGCACTATGATAATGCCGGCAGTACCCGATGCAAAAATGGCTAACTCCAAAGCTATTATTAAAGCTACGAAGACCGGTGTTATCGCCGCTGGCGTAACCACGTCGTAATACGGGATGAGCCCGTAAATAGTCCACGGATGCCTTCCTACCTCCCTAACTGCCCAGCCAGCAGCTCCAGCGAAAAGCGCCAATGCCGCTGCCAAAAACGATGCGTAAACCAAAAATGTGTCGACGTCAATCCCAATTAAGCCGACTACCTTATCCTCTATGCGCCGCAACGCGCCTGAATATGAAGCAAAGTAGAGCACGGCAAAGATAAAGAGCAAAATCCCAGCTATAACCATCCCATAATACAGGGGAAAAATTATACTCTCGACAGACTCAGCACCCTTAACCGTGGCAAGCGCGGCTTCTGGATCGATAGAGGCCTTTACCTCAGAAAGCAATTGATTAAATCCCGGAAAGTAATAGGAAGGATTACCTTTGAGTAATATGCCAAGTATGGGATTCGTCCCGCCGTTGGATGAAAAACCCTCTGCTGCCAAGAATTTTGTGTATTGATAAGTATACTCCACTCTCCCTGCCAAATCGCCAAAAAATGGCTGAATTAAGCTGACCACCGAACCCACACCAAATGATACGCGGAATAACTTCAAGAAGCCTGCCTTACTTTCTTCAGGAGCCTTCAAGAACAAATAACCGAAAACGCTGGAAGCTTCAAAGGCCACAACGATAATAGCTGCGGATACGGTGTGCAAAAAGGTAACCCATAGGTCCGGGTCGTAAAACGCTATCATTGGGTTAGATAAAATTTGCCCTAACGAAGACCCCAGGGACAGGCTTGCGAGCGCCAGTGAGCCTTTACTCATAGCCGAGGATAAAGATAAAAGGGCAGTCTGATTCACGACGCTTGGACCGTAACTAACGGATTCCCAAGGTAATACCTTTGATATTAAGTCACCGGTACCCCAAGGCACGTTCATAAACGCGTTAGCGCCAAGGATCATCAACGCGCTCAAATTTGAGCCGACCAAGACCACAAGTCCAAACAGCCAGTGCACCCACTTATAGCTAAACCTTTCCCATGTATATATATAAAGTACTACGAATACGATTTCGGTCATAAAGGCAAACAATTCTAAATACATTACTGCAAAGAAGAAAGTACCGAGGGCAGCAAGCGTACCGGACCAAATTTGGACTAAACCAAACTCAACTAGCGTCCCCGTTGCGGCTCCTGCCGCAAATGAAACACCCCAAACGGCGCTAGCTTTTCTCGCAGCAGATAAGGAAAGCCCATTTTTATTCCTTATAGCCTTCCACTCTAAAGCCAAAACGACGTAAGGCAAGCCGATGGCAAACACCAAAAACCACGCGTGAACGTAAATACCGACTACCGTCATGACCTCGGCCAAGTTAGCCTTGGCCAACAAGTTCACTAAGGCTAGCACGCGATGAACTTACCGCGCTTTTTAAATCTAGCGCGGCTCTAGGCAGTGCAAAAAACCGGCTCATAGGCACGAGCTTTAGAAAACCCGCTCTAATGTTGCATGGGAAGACAAAAATACCTCTTTATAAATCCCTTAAGTTTCAGCGATATCCTTTACGGGAAAAGCAAGAAAGCTCCGAGGGGAAGGATAGAAGAAGGATAGAGGATAAATTGCGAAGCTCTTACGCGATAATTGTATAGGCGCGATAAAGACCCCTGTGCGCCTAAAGGGGGGTCGGCTTGTGCTCACCGAGGGGGCTTTGGCGCGTGCAGGTTCGTGTGGAATCGCTCTCTGCGGCTTAGGGCTAAGTACTGCGCTTCGCTGAACCTTAGGGAAGAAGAGTATGTCATTTACACCCGATTATTGGGATCAATTAGTGAACTACCCCGCCTTAACGGACGAGGTCTTCAGCGATAAAGATGAATAAGTATTTTAATCCGAGAACTAACAATAATTATTCACTTTGACCGCAATAGCCATAAGGGGCGGAGGTGCAGCGGGCTCCTACCTGTATCGGTTATTAAAAGACCACAAAATTAACGCACAATTATTCGACGTTACTAATTCTTACTTCAAGGCGTGTGGCGAAGCTGTTACAAACGCGTATTCTCCTAAAGTACCTTGGAAGATTATCGATGAAGTTCATGACTTCAACTTCATCCTAGATGGTACCCAGGTGTACTCAACCCACTACAGATATCCGAAGTGGGTTATCATAGATAAGCAGGGCTGGATAAACAGTATGAGAGAAACCGCGCTGAAGCCCGATAAGAACGTAAGCTGGAAAAACTTTGACGCCGTTATTGATGCAACTGGCCCATACGCGCGGGATCGGCGCGTTGTCTGCGCGATCAGAGCTATCGTTAAGACCGATCAGCAAGCGCCTGGTGTCACGCTGGAATTCAATAGTAAATTGACTGGATTTTACTGGGCTTTTCCTAGTGGTTCCGGAAAGGTCAATGTCGGAGCCGGATTCATGGAAGTAAAAAACCCAAAGTCACTACTCTTGGAATACCTACGGAAAAAATTCCCCGGAAAAATTCTCTCTTTAATGGGGGCACCAATATCTATTGGCAAAGTAAGACAAAAACAAAACAGGATTGGAGAGGCTAGGGGTTTAGTATTCCCGGTTGCAGGAGAAGGTATTCGCCCCGCGGCTATCTCCGCCGAGGTTGCTGCCGATGCAATCATATCGGGAGACGAAATAAACGCGCGCTTGGAGGAAAAACTAGCCCATATGGAAAATGAAATTCGTGCTCAAAGGCAACTCCTGAGCATTTACGCTAGCCTGCCCCCATACCTAAGGCGCTCTCTAATGAAAAGACTTTTCAAAAAAGAGTATATCGTTGACGCTTACCTTTCGGATGAAATAGGGATTTGGCAATCTATATCCAACATAATTTAATCTGAAACGCCTAGTAACGTAACCTCTCCCTGCTTTCCAGGTTTATTACTTCATCGCATAATGCGATCAAATCCTCGTCATGCGTAGCTATAACTATTCCTCTTCCCTGTTCCTTCATCGACTTAACCGCGTTCAGGAAAGATAAGAACGCGTCACCGTCCATTCCAGTCGTGGGTTCATCGAACGCCAAGACTTTCTTTCCGGAAGAAAAGGCGGCAGCCATTAGCACCCTCATTTTCTCGCCAAAGCTAAGCGCGAACGGACTAGCCTCGGCCTTATCGGCTAAACCGAACGCCCTCAAAGCGTTTTCGTCCAGTACTTCTTCGTAAACGGTACGCTTAAAAAATTGAAGATCCGGGTTTTGAAATACGGGGTAAACCTTCCTCGAAAGCTTTTTTATCGCAGTAGTCTTTCCGGACCCGTTATTACCGTAAAGGCCTACAACCTCACCCTCGCGTACCTCAAGTTTGAAACCTACATCCGCATCAAGAAGCAATTTTCCCAAACTTCCCCTTTCGAACTGCACAGAAAATCCCCTAAGCCCGTTGGCCCTTAAAAATGACTCATCGTAAAGCCGGTCCACGTCCGCTTCTGCCACGCTTTTACCGCTTATAACGTATACCCTATCGACGACGTCCCTTATTTCTCTAACGCGGTGTTCCGCAACCAGACTGCCCTTAGGTATTATTGATAGTATCTGAGCTACTCCCCTGGCGTCCAAATTTGCTAGAGGTTCGTCTAAAAACAGATACCTGGGCTTTGATGCCATTACCGTTGCAAGTGCGTACCTCTTCTTATAGCCATCTGATAATTGAAAGAAGTTTTTGCGGAAAAACTTGCCCATTAGCCTCTCGGCCATTGCCGCGTCGACGCGATGATCCATCGACAACAACTCGATTTCGTCCTCGCAACTGTCGCCGAGTACCTGGGAATTTGGATCCTGCAATACACCGGAGATCAGATCGCGAGGAGGCGGCAGGCCGATGCCCATTCTTCCTTCGCGCATCTGGCAGATCCCTCCAAATCCTAGGATCTCCTTAATGATGCTAGTCTTACCAGATCCGCTTCTCCCAAGCAACCCAACAATCTCTTCGGGCGAAACTGATATCTCGCCCTTTAAAAATGAGGGATTAATGACAACCAAAGGACTAATGCCCCATAAGCCCCAAATAAGGCGTCTGCCCCGGTTACCCTTAACTTGCGCTTAATTACCCCCCCACCGTACACCTTTAACGAGTAAGCCATGTAGAGGTTCTCTGCAACCCTGACTACCTCTACTAAAATAGGCAGCGCCAGAGATTGGAAAAATGATACAAACTTTCCTTTTTTTAACTCGTTCGTGATGCCCCTTATGCGAGCGTAAAAAGTAACCTCGGACGATACTGACAAAAATAACGGAAAATAATTTAATCCCACAATTAAAGGCAACCCAGCCTTTCCGGTTATCGCCAAAATTGAAGGTCTATCCACGTAATCGCTAGCTAGCAGGTACAGGTTTACAAACGTGGCAGTCCTTTCCGTATACGCGAAGAGACTAAAACGATCAAGTTCAGATAGAGCAAATGCGGACAACGCTATAACCAAGAGCTCCAATAAAAGAAACCTCTTTCTACCTATAAGGAAAGGAATTGTAGAAATCATCGGCACCGGCGATGGCGTGATAGCGGCTGCCAATGCAATCATGAGTGCTGCTGGCAAAGCAAGAACGGCGTTAACCTTCATAAAATCCACTCATTCCAAATCACTTCATCAAGCCAGATTTAATCATGTATGAAGATATGGACTGACCGAGGTAACCGACGAACGCCCCCAAAGCTACGAAGACCAAAGAAAATCCAACGAACGGTAAAATTGGTACCGCGTAGTGAAGGAACAAAGCGCCGATGTACACGCTCAACGCCCCTTCGCCAAGCCCGTATACCGCCGTGTTTATTACGGATGCTTTCATCCCCCTATACCCGAGCAAATAAGCTGAAACTTCTGTGAGAATCCCTGCCACGAACGCCGTGGCCGTCAAGAAGAAGAGAAAAGTTAAGGCAAATAAAACTGCAGATATAAGGCCGATCGCGAAAGCGCCTCCCCTCTTATTTATAGCTTGAAAACCGACGGATAATATAAGCAGAGGGATCGTTAGGTTAAGTAGAGGGTCCAGAAATATTGAGGCAGCGTAGGCCGCCGTCCCCAACGATATACCGGCGGATACCACGTAAGACGCAACGGAAAATATTGCGGCAAAAATCCAAAGCCTTACCTTTTCGTCCATGCATTATTGAAGAAGTTACATATAAACTTGTGCGAGCGATAAGCCCGGAAGCTGCAAAGCCCTAAAGAAACCCCTATTTTTCCGTGGGCATTGGTTAGTTCAAACAAACCCTATGCGTATAAAAATGCAATAATCAAGATAAAGCCTTCACCCCTTTATGGAGGTGCTAGCCCTTTGGATGGGTCAAGCTTTGTGTACGCCTCATAAGCCCTCTGAAGAAAAGTGAAGTTTGAAAGCAACGCCAAAATAGTTATAGTCCACTCGCTTAAAACGGGAAAAAGGAGCGTGAAGCCGATTATGAGCAGCCTTTCTGCCCTTTCTCCTATCCCGATCCCCTCCATCTTTACACCCATAGACTCAGCTTTAGCCCTAGAATAACTGACCAAGAACGATCCAAGCATTGCCGCTAACACCATAGAACGCATTATTAATCCTGAATATACCAGTGCGAAACCCGCGAGTACAATCCCATCTGAGTACCTATCCAAGTTAGAGTCTAGAAAAGCGCCGAACTTAGTCGACTTACCTTCAGCCCGCGCAACGGTACCATCCAGTGCGTCGAGCAAAGCCCCTACCGCGAATGGAAAGAACGCGTAGAAAAACGCCGACCTCACGATTAGCAATGAAGAAAAAGCGCAAAATATTAATGAGGCCAACGTCAAATAATTAGGCGGCACACCTAATTCTATAAACGGGTAAGCTAGAAGCTTTAGCAAACCAGTTAGGCTATTCCTGAACCTCGTAAGCATTTTATGCCCATAGAATACTCGCGCATAAAAACCTTAGGAAATACGGTTAGGTGAAAAAACGCCGAATTTTATGCGCCAAGGCGACCCTCTCCCTTCGTGTTGGCGAAACGGCCAACCCGATTGTCGCGCAAGCGCTGCCGCGCGGAAACAATAAATTGCATAGTGCGCACTGACTCACCCTTATTCCAGGGGGTTGAATTACTAAGGTACTTTTTTAAGAGATTGCTTACCGAAAATCACTAACCGACTTTAGCCAGACTTCAGCTTAGAGCCTATTTCCTCGAGAAAGTCTACGGCGTTTTTCAATTCGTCCCTTCCCTTATCCGTTACGCTGTAATACCTTTTGGAAAGCCTACCCAACCCAGAGCCCGCGGAACGGCTTTTTAAAAGCCCCTCCCTTTCCATCCGGTACAAGACTGAATAAACGGTAACCGTCGCTGGCCTTAACCCAAATTCTGAACGCAATGCCTTTTTTATTTCATAAGCGTACATTTCACCGTTAGACGACTGTATGAGCAATGTAATTATATACATCCAAAGGTTCTCTAGCGTAAGGTACCTTTTTAGGCGCTCGTAAGCCATTTCAATCTATAAGGAATACTAGCTCTAAAGTCTGGTGTAAGACTCTTTTCTCTCTTTTTTAGAACGCACTACTCTAAGCCCCATGTGAATGGCGCATGAAACGCAATAGTTCTTGGTTATCGGTACCTTAGGCACTATGGCCCCCTTCGCTTTCAATTCTTTCTCCAACTGTGGGTCGACAGGAGATACCCAACGGGTCACCCTTACAATCTTATCCCTTGGTACCCATGCACCACAATTATCACATTGAACTAACTTTGCCTTACCCTTGCTCCCTTTGCCCCTCCCCCTACTCTTCCTCTTCTTTGCCACAATTTAACACCTGGGCGTAATCTCGCCAATACCTACTTGTCGTGGCATATATGCATATCCGTTTAAATGCTCAACTTTAAAGTTTTAGCAAGGCCCTTTAAGGCGTATCCTAAAGCTTCTATATGAAGATCGCGTGCATTGGAGCTGTAACTCTTGATGAAATAATGAAGGCCGGGGACACTTACATAAGGGCGGGTGGCACGAGCTTCTTCTCCGCTCTAGCATTACTAGCCCTTGGAGATAAAGTTACCGTATTTTCATCTTACGGTTCCGATTGGAATGCCCCAGAAACCGCATTGAATTCCCTGGGGATAAATACCGTGAGGCTTGGCGATACAACTACAAAATTTACAATCGCGTATAATGGAGAAAGAAGAAGGCTATATCTTCGCGAGCCTTCACGTAGGTTATACATCGATGAATCGAGCATAAAAGGATTTGATGGCGCGCTGATCGGGCCGGTCGCCCAAGAAATAGATCCCCATCTAATACAACTCATAAAAGGATTGAATATACCAATTGCCGTAGGGATCCAGGGATTTATTAGGGCATTCGCAAAGAACGGTCTTGTAAAGAACCTTAAGGCAGATCTATCATTTTTAAATGGGACATTTCTGATCTCAGGTTCGCGCCGTGAATTTTCCGTAGCGCTGGGCGGGCTTAACCAAATAGACGCAATACAAGCGAAATACAAAATTGTTAGTCGCGGAAAAAACGGCGCATCGCTTTACTATGGCCCCAGTAGGTTTTTCGCTAAGGCCGAGGGTATCTCGGCAGACCCTGCCGGTGCGGGTGACA
>ERZ1669250.975-NODE-975-length-10339-cov-4.372229_pt1 | contig 10339 bp, 12 predicted proteins | sample MGYA00579295_ERZ1669250 | MGnify/ENA primary metagenome ERZ1669250 (study PRJEB41166, sample SAMN08046056) | hot springs metagenome | biome: hot spring; feature: acid hot spring; material: thermophilic sediment; isolation source: thermophilic sediment from acid...
TACCAGTTGCGATAGCACGAAGTATGGAAATCATGTCTTGAAATGCTCTTGATAATGCACTCGCGATTACGTTAATACCTATTGATAAAATCCTTAATTGAGTAACCAATCCGTTATACATTAACAATATTAGATCACGTATCCACGTAGCTACCATACTCAGCCATTTAATATCCAACAATATTACAGCAATTACTGCCGCAATTGCTAATATTGGTGCTAACAAAACACCGAGCAACACTGCTAAAATATATGGTAACACTTTATTTATAACCGGCATTATTGGTTTTATTAGTTCAAATAACATACCTAATATTGCCGCAATAACCGTTGCCATTGTTTTCGACTCATTAATAAACGACTTAAGATCAATTGATTTAAATAGTTCCGCCATAAACATAATAAATGGTATCAATATCATAATAAGCATCATAGCTAACGGCAGAAAGAACAAATCAAACATTTGTTTTAACGCATCCATCACCTTACGCATCGGTTCCAACGCCATTACCATCGAAAATATTGCTGACAATATCCCAACAATTATGCCTATCGGTCCTAATATTTTGGTTATGTTACCACCGGGCACTGGAATACCTCCTGCTGCACCTGCAGCTCCACCACCACCAGCACCACCACCGCCACCTCCTGCTGCACCAGTACCAGTTGGCATTAAACGAAACACACCAGCATTACCAAATACGTGCAATAATGTGTCGCCAAGACGGCTCTTAAGTTCATTGCTTACTGTATTAAACGCAGCACCGACATTTATGTCAGATTTGCTCATTTCAGCACCTTCACCTATGTGTAACACATTTCCTACTTTGTACTTCATATGACTAATTGCTGTCCCAATTGCCGTCCCAACTGATACACCAATTGAATCTGTATTTATTGCACTATTTATCAATGGCATTATCGCTCTTAACCCACGTTCAAATGCTGTAATTTCTTGACTAAACACTGATTGTATTGGTGCTTTTAAATTGTTATAAATGTCAGTGTATAATGATGTATCAACAATAATCTTAAGCGGTTCTTTAGATAATGCACTAATGTTCTCAAAAATATCTTGTAGCCCTTCGGCTTGATTAATAATATCTTGTAATTGATTATTATATATAACGTTAATTAAGAAATCAACTTTCTTTGTGTTAGCCATCGTTAAGATATTTACGCCGAGTATTTAAGTATTAGCGCAACTCACATTTTTGCTTGGTCAATGTTACGCTTGACTTCTTCAGCTTCGCGCTTCAACTTGTCTAACATAAACATTACTTTGGTATACGGCATTTCTTCGAGCTCCTTACGGGATACTCGAAGTTCACGCCGCATAACATACTCAATACTCCAATCAATCTCTTCGTTGTCATCAGCTAGCGTGAAAGCTGCCGTCATCACCGATTTGTAACCCGTTTATTTCCATCGCTGTCTTCTCTAAGAACAATCCGATTTCAGCAGGCAATTCGTCTAATGGTTTAGGTAGCTTCGATACAATTGATGCTTCAGTTATAAGTCTTCTCATTGTCCACACATCAAACGAACCTGTTGGAGAATCACCAACCAATTTAACGTTTGTTGCAGTCTTCATTATTTTATTGTACGCACCGTATGTTAGTGACTTTAACGTCACTGGGTACTTCACATGATCGATTTCTATTTCTACAGTTACTTCAGTCATAAAAGTATAATAAGATCAAATATAAAAAATATTATGCAGTAATGTTTATTGCCGTCCCAACAACTGACAACTTATCAATCACTGGATCAACTGGTTGCAACGTGAACCCGCCCTTATTAAATCTTACACCGCTTATTGTAAACGTATATGGAGCAACTGATAGCACCAATGTATTTGTTGATGTTGCCGCATCCGGTTGTGTTAATATTGTTTGCACCAAACCGCTCGTATGATATATTTCTATATCTGCAGTTACTGTAAACTTTAATGGCGTAAACATTGTATAAGTATCACTACCTAACCCATAATATTGACCTAAGTCGTTTTTTATGTTTATTGATGCTTTTTTAACTGGATTTGATACTGCACTACCGTTCAACGTTACTGATGCTGTCGTCCATATCAACGGCTCTACTGGGTATGTTGTTGATAACGAACCTGCAGCAACCGACAATGATGCACCCCTACCTGTCATCTTAACATCAATTGTCTTTGTTTCTTCAACATCAATGGCTGCGCTACTAAATGCAACACCACCGACTGTATACACATTAGTTGGACCGCCAACCTGCACAAACGCAGTGCTCATTGTATCAGACACCTGTCCAGTCACTGTCGATAACCCAAGCAAATTTATCCAATTGTAATTATCAGCAGCCAAAACGAAATCTAAATCAGTATTAACTTTATGTCCTTTAGTATAAAATTCAACTGGATTTCTCTGTGCAAGCTGGTATAACGGATCATAATCAGCATCCATATCAAATGTACTAACTTTCATTCCAACACCCAATGCACCATAATTTGTACCACCAGTAGCGCCGGCATTAAATGACTGTTCTAAACCAACGTTTGCTTGAAACTCAGCAGACGAATATATCTTATAAGCCATGTTTATGTATCGTCACACAATATTTATAATTTACGCTATATCGTTTAGTTTGTCATCAAATGTACGCCTATCACGCGCTTCAATGTATTTTGACACAATTGAATCATTGTGCGTCAATGTTATTATGTCTTTGCTGGTTCTCTTTACTGTGTAATTCCCACCGAACGTCAACACTATTTCATCGTATATCTCATCGCATATAGCTTCAAACAACACATTATCAATCATAATAACTCAATAATAACTTCACCACATTTCGGGCACGTATATTTAACTTCTGTTTTATTTTGAACCAACCGCGTTGACTTAAGCATCTGTGTATTACATTTAGGACATAATTTAGCAAAACGATTTCTAGCAATCATATTTCAATATAAAAAATAAAAATAAATAGGTTGCTGCCGCATTTAAGCAATCCAGCCACCAGTAATTGTCTGTATTCCTCTTACTGCGCTCTCTAACTGCGGTATGTAATCATTCAAGTAATTCCATAGATCGGTCATTGATATACCACCAATACCCTGTGATATCTCAGCTGTATACCTGTTGTTATCTAGAAACATCTTCGCCGATTTCAATAAGGCAAGCAACTGCACCTGCCGATCCATTCTGTTAGTACCTGCAACATTATACCCGTACCAATATGTTATTTGTGCTTCGTAACCCATGTACCAATACCAACCAATGATCCACACAATACCGTTTAATGTATCAACCCAGTATGACCCCCAACGTGCTTCAACCATTGAGCCAACCCACTCTTGATATGCACTGCCGTTCCATATGCCCAAATGTACTAATGTTGACGTACCTGATGCCGGTAATATCGGTCTACGCTGTAAGTATATCGGCGTACCAACTAGATACCACCCTAAGTATGTTGGTTTGCCCAATGAATACTGCTCATTGATTGCTAGCTTCTTACCCCACGTTTGATTGCCCGCGATTATATCTATGTAGTCACACACGTATGGTATAATGATGTTGTTCAGTAATGCGTAGTCAGCCGGCGTTGGATTTGATATCTGAAGGTACTGTAGCACATCGCTTGCTTGCACATATGTTGTTCCACCTATCCACGTTGAACTGCCACCAGAAGCATTAATACCAGACCATTGCGGTACTGGCGGAATATTATTTGCTGACACATTACTTTAATGCGTTGTGCAATAAAAACTTTATCTATTAATATTATCTGATATTAATTTTATAATTGCTTAATTTAAATTTAAAATCTGATGACATAAAACTTCACGTCATATATTTATACCTTTAAAACAAAACAAACGTGCTAGAACTCAAAATAAAATAAAAAGAAAAAAGAATAAACGTTTATCCGTTTATATCTCTGATCTTTGCTTGTGCACCGGGGAATCTTGCGACTATTTCTCCGATAGTATAATACAGTCCCTCATATGCTAACTGTTGGAGCAATATGAAGTCTCTATCAGTTGTCTCTAAGTAAGTTGTTGGATTAAGTATCTGCACACCAAGTCTTCCGTAGCCGTATCCTTCTGTATCAGTTGTATCTAGGAAGTAAACCCTTTCAAATCCTGGATTTCCATTATCAGTTGGGGTATTAACAGCCGTTAGCAAAGGTATACCGTACAATGTTGACACCGCAGCACCACCGATGATTCCTTCACCGCTCTGTATACCATTCAGATCATATTTCACCATTGTTTCTGACATTGGGAAATATCTGATGTTATTCATATACAGTCCCTGTATTGAAGCATATGTGTTATAACCAGTCATTATTACGTTCGTGTTTGCACCATTTATTCTTGCTCCCTGAATTGTCTTCCTTATTATTTGATCACTGATTGCAGCTGGTGAAGATGGTGCACCACCTATTACACCGCTTGCCGATGTTACATATGCATCAAGAACTGACGGTCCAGATGTCCTGTTTATTGCGCCGTACCAAGGATCTATAACCTGCCCGAGTGTTGGTGTTGTTGTTGCGCTAAGTCCTACATTAACTCCTTCTTGGTAACTGGAAATAATCCTATCAATTGATTCGAATGTTAGTATTGATGACCCACTAGATGATGTTGCAACGCTTGTTCCTACCGCGAGTGTACCAATTTGTTCGTTAAGCAATTTGACGTGCTCTGTCGCATAGTACTGCCTTATTACATCCAAGTTTCCGAATATATCATCCATTGATTCGCTTGCCAACTTCTGCACGACTTGTGTTGTCTGGAAGGTATTCATATTTATTTTCGGATTTATTTTTACAACATCAATTGTTGGTATTGTTGGAGTTGGCAATGTAGCTGTCTCTGAAATACCCATTGAAGCTGCAGTTCTAGTAAATCCGTTTATCATCCTAAAACCAGACTTATCCCATGTGAATTTAGGCATCGCAGCAAACCAATTTGATTCAGTATTCAACTGGTACCAAGCTTGCGCACCGTAAATTGGATTCCAAACACCAAGTCCCATACCGGTGTTTATAATAGCTTTCTGAACACTTGGATACTCACCAAGTGACAATGACGGCTGAACGGCATTACCTTCAAAGTACGTCATTATATCTTGCATTGTCAAATTTCTTGTTCTCATTTCTCACTGACCCCCATACAAATTTCTGGCTTTTGCTTTACCAGTAAGCACCATCTCTAATGATTTATGTATGTCATTTACTCCATTTGTCGCATCAGCCAAATTAGGATCGCCTATTGGTGCATCGACAAACTTACCAGTATAGTATGCTTCTTGAGCCGCTTTGTTTACTTGTTTACCCTTTAATGTTTCAACTTTCGCTTTTGGCGGATTTGTGCTATCTCTGCCCAAATAATTATCTTGTCCATCTTTGATACCGCCGCTCACATTATTGAACTTAGCAGAACCATCGACCTTCATGTCTTCTTCGGCTTCAGCGTTAGTTGGAATTGTTTTACCAGTTCTTACCTTTTGCGCAAGCCCAGCATCCTCAGGAAGTTCTTGTGGCTTCTTAGAAGCAGCTGCAACGTTTGCTTTCTCTTTAAATGTTCCAGTTTGCTCTTCATCAGCTTCCTCTTTCATATCTGGCAGATCTGGCAACCCCTCGTTATCTTCTTCCTCTGGTAATCCAATTGCGGACAAAGCTTCAATAAGCTTTTCTATTTTAGCTGTAAGCGAATCAAGCTTCCTCTCGATGTTTCTATCAAGTTCAGCATCTTCACTTTCTTTGTTTACTTTATTCATATCGTCACCTTTATTAGTTTCTGATTTCTTTTTTCCATTGAGTATTAAACTCAAAAATTTTGATTTCTTGTCAGCTTTGTTTGTTTGGTACTGTATATAACCGCATGCTTTTTGCGCATCATCAGAACTTACGCCATTATTTGTTAGCCGCTGTACACAGTCGTCGAATGTCTCTGCTGACTCTTCCTTTTTCATCGCACCTTGTATATTATTATTATATTTAATATTTGCGCTGCTCGTATCTTTGCTGATATCGTTTGTATCAATGCTATGTACCGCAGCATCAATTGCCTTACTGTATTTAGCCTTTATTGACCCGCATATTTTTTTAGCTTTCTCTTCGCTGTGATACTTCTTCTTTTGCTCCCTAATGCATTTGTCCCACGGATACTTTGCTTTGAGCACTTCACCAATTACCAAAGGCAATACATCGATCGCCTTCTCTATTTTCGTTAATGACAAATCTATTTCATTCATACCATCACCTTTATTCTCATTAAACACTCTGTACTCATTCTGCAGAAAATCTGCAATCACCTGCGGTGTTACCGACTCATATATTATACCAATAAACTCACTATATAGTTGTTGATATACTGCATCATCTGTTATACCGCTCAGTTCGTCCTCCTTGCTTATGAACATATCGTTTATTGTATTTAAGTCTGAGTAATCTAACACTGCTTCTTTACCAGACTCCAATAATGACCTTATGTAATCTAAGTAATCCTCAACCTGCTTCACCAGCGATTGTGTAACATACTCATATGCCTCGTTCACTGATGTTTCAAATGATGTCTTTGGATACCATGTTGTCGCGTGCACATCACGCTCTTCCTCGTACACTAAAGCAATATTCTCAATATTGTTCGCGTAATAATTTAATATTTCGTCGACGTCTAATTTAAAGTCCTTTTGTAATGATTTCTCATATCTATGCTTCAAATACCCGCATATTTTTGCTGCTGATTTCGCCGAATGTCCTTTTGCCTTTTGTTTCTTAACACAGTCGCTCCAGTTTTCAAAATCCGCAAACGGCTTCATAATTTCAACTCTGTAATCTTTGACTAATGACTTTGAATCATCTGGAATTCGTCTGTTAATGAACTCACGCGGATCACTGACATCAACTCTGTTAACTAGATTTGGAAATGAATACGGCGTCTTATTATTGACTTTATATTTTGTGTCAGAACTCATTTTACGTTTTGGCGTAAACTTCAGCCACGCATTAAAGTCCTCATCAGTAATCTCTGGGTCATACAATCCCCATGCATTCGCTTTGCCGTGATCTGCATTAAGCCTATGATAAAACATAAAGCCGCACACTGAATGCAGCTGGCTGTTTGTTAAGTTAAGATTATTTTTATCTGAATAAACTTTTGCCGCTGTTATGCACGAATTCCAAAATGGATTTGTCGGTCCTTTTGGTAATGGTGAATTAGGATCAACGTCGATATGCTCTCTCTTAGGATTCCCGTGCATTGTAATTGATGGCTCAGCTTTTGGTTTCTCAGTTGGTTTATTTTTCAACCGTGAAAACACTTGCTCTAAAATTTCATCATCTGTCAACGTATGCTTTTCGTTTTTCTGGTCAGGCTCATCCTTAGCTACTTCAGCACTCTTTGCAATACTTTTAGCACTTATTAATGCGCCCTGATTTGCTGGCTCTGCTACAACGCTTATTTCTGATAGCTCAATATCATCAAGCACCCTAACATTTGTATCATCGGCTTTCACTGTCTTTGTTTGTGTTGCAACACCACCTATTGAGAACCCTTTAAGTTTACCGTCTTTTATGTATTTCCACACTTCATTCTCAAGCTGGTAATCTTTGAATATCATTGCTGTTATTTTAACTGCCGGCACTTTATATTGTGGGTGCTCCTCAATATGCCACTGTAATACCTTACCAACTGGTTTGTTCAAATGAGCATACAATAAATTACCGCCACGCTCCATATATTTTAGCATTGCTTTTTCCATTGCCTCAACAGGAACAATATCACCTTGTCTATCGACGACCTCGACGCTAGCATACCCTTGTATTAGTCTATCGTTATCATCGTGCACAACTAGATCCGTTAAGGACTTCGCTGTTGCCAATATATCTTTATCATTCATATATGAAACGCCACCCTAACAACTAACGTAATTACAGTAGTTATTACAACCGTTATAATGCTGAATAAACCGATTAACCGGTTATCACGAGATGCTGTTTTTGCATCAACATCTGTTAAGTGTTGTTTTATATGCTCAACTTCATTTTTATTAACTTCAATTTGTTGTAATACACCGAGATTACCGTTACCATATATCGCTTTACTTATTTTATCAATATCGTGCTCAATGTGATCTATGCTAACTTTCATCGCGCTTATTGCTTCCTTTATTGCTGACAAGTCGTCCATTATTGCACCTCACTGCTGCTCTCCAAATTCTCCTGATCCGGGTTGTATTGGTTTTAATCGTTTTTTATTATGTATGTAATTTGATTTAGTTGCATCATTAAGTGATTGCTGATCTGGTGATACTGCCGGTACTTGCTCACTAAATGAATTTGGTGATACACTTGCAACATTAGTATCTCCAATTTCACTGTACTCTGACACAATATCTAGTATGCCATCAATTAACGCCGTTCTAACAAATTCTCTTATCGCCACTGATATTGTAGTTCTCTCGTGAACTAAATCATACCATTTCATACCGTAGTACTTAAGAAGTCTACGCTTAACCGAATCAAGCTTTGTTACAACAAATCCTTTAACTGCTTCTGTGCCTCGGGCTGACATATTCAGTTGCCTAGCAATCTTAAGTGCTTCGGCCAATATAAAGTCGTTTTCTAATTCATCTCTTGTTTGCTTCGTTATTTCCATCATGCTTTAAACACCCCACTAATTGTGACAACAGCACTTGTTATCGCGCCACTGTACGATACATTAAAAGTATCTCCATACAGCAATGGTACTTGTATACTGTACATTCCAGCAGCCGTTATAGCTGACGTTGTACCTAACGTTACTGTACCACCGCTCAACCAATCAATCGCATTCAACTTAAAAGATACTGTGCCTGAAATTGACGTAACATTACAAAAAATTATCGCTGATTCAGCCCATCCAGCATTGTCGTAATTTTGAGTACTGCCAGCAGCCGTTATTGTAGCAGGTCCACTAGTAAATGATACTTCAGCATTTTGCCGCTCTATTATATTACCACCACTATTAGTGTTATGAGCTCTGCGTAATACTTCACGCTCCACCCATCCTTGCTGACTGAGGCGCTGACTTGCTTTTTCACTAAGATTATCAGTCATAATATGTTATAGTATTACGATATTTATACATTGTCGCTAATACGACACCCAAGCTTTCAATACGTAATTTATCTTCCACGCGCCTCTCATCATTGTTGCTGGACTATAATCTATGTTGATAGTGAATCCTACAACAACACCGCCGTACTGTATGTTCGCACCGATTATTTTGCCCATAACCTGCGATTTAACATCTTCATCATTTAACGCACTTGGATATATACCGTCATTATAATAATGAAGCACAAACGTATAATTGTTATATGTTTTATTACCAGTTATTACTGGCTCAACAGCTTGCATTTCTAACACACCAACTATACCCCATCTTTGAACATCAACACTTTTAACTTCTGAAATATACACAACTGGTATATCTAATGAGTTCAATACATTCAATATTAAGTCCACTATCGAACTAGTATTGCTGTTATTAACTGTGATACTCGTAGTATCTGAAACTCCTATATTATATTGAGTCATACTTTTGTTTCACCCACTGGTCATGATTAATGTACGTCCGCACATCCAACACTATTGTTACTAAGTTTTTATGCAAGTCTGTACGTACATCTTCATCAATAAGCTCTAATGATATAAATTGTTTATCGCCGATTGTAGTAAACCGCATTGCTCGTATATTATTATGCACACGATCAACAACAACATCTGGACTAATATCTTTGTTAAACCATGCATTTGTCTCAACAAACATATCATTGAATGCCTCTGTACCAAATCCAATCATTGTATCAGTATCACCACGTATGTACACAAACACTGTGTCATCTGCCCGCATTAAATCAAGCCGCTTAATATCAACAACTGGCGTCACTGGCATATCATACAACGCATGAACTAAGTCATATATTGTGTTCATATGACACGCCTCCATACACGCACACCAAATGTAAACTCGTACAATAATGCACCTCTTTGCTCCGACTGTAAATTTCTTTCGCTTAATAATTTAACCCATACTATTTTGTCGCCATTTCCAAACACAAGCGTACCGGGTGAGTAACCTTCAACATAACTATGTATTGCCGATATTAATTGATCTGCTTTAATTCTATTATTGCTACCATAAAACCATGCATGCGCTGTTACTGTATAATCACCGAATGCTTCACGCCCAAATCCGATGTAAGTATCTTCTTCTTTATCCAGCCACACAACTGCTATGTTACCAGTACGCTGTAAATCTATGTTTTTAATGTTATACAACCTAACAGCTTTAAAGCTC
>ERZ1669250.977-NODE-977-length-10333-cov-3.410099_pt1 | contig 10333 bp, 11 predicted proteins | sample MGYA00579295_ERZ1669250 | MGnify/ENA primary metagenome ERZ1669250 (study PRJEB41166, sample SAMN08046056) | hot springs metagenome | biome: hot spring; feature: acid hot spring; material: thermophilic sediment; isolation source: thermophilic sediment from acid...
TTCATAGGTACTGCATGGAGCGAGAGCTTATTTGCTCCATTCACGTATCTATATGCAATATTTAACCACCATGTAACTTTCATTTACTTGCTTCCACCTGTATTAAGCTCGCTGGGGGTTACCCAAGGAAATTCCTCGGCATCCGTATTTTTGTTGGGAAGCACGGCATCGCCGGTTGGATTAACATGGGAAGGATTAATATATGGGCTTCAAATATCATTCCGTGCGACTGCATCAATAGCATCTGGCCTGCTCCTCATATTCTCTGCCTCCCCATCAGACATACTTAGGTCTCTTGAGAAGTCGAAGTTACCTATCGAGTTGGGCTTTACCTTGCTTCTCGCCGCTTCCTCCATACCCAAGGTATTGGAGAGTTCCATGATAGTAATAAATGCATTGAAGGCAAGAGGTGTTGATGTTGTGCCAAGGGGATCCCGGAACCCCATCGTGATCTTGAAGAGACTTGGTACCTCTTTTAGGGTAGTAGTGCTCTCTCTCACAGCGATAATAATATTAACTCTTAGGAATGCTAGGGAAATAGCCATAGCCGCTGATCTTCGGGGCTTCAGGGCAAATAAGTATAGGACGTATTATCATGAACTTAAATTAACAAGGCTTGATCTGTTGGTGATGGTGATGCTGGTGGTTATACTAATCATCGGGATCTATGTGTCTGGTCTTCCAGGTATGGGCGCTGTTCCCTATAATCCTTAAATAAATATAATATATATAATTTATTCCGCAATATATTCTGTAATTAAAATAGTGAACAAAGTTTATTTACTGGACTTTCGTTTATCGCCTATGTCAATTACGACAAAACAGATAATAAAGAAACAACCCATAGGGATAGCCCCGAATAAATCCATTAAGGAAGCAGCTTCCCTAATGGCTAAGGAAAATATAGGGCTGCTGGTGGTTCTTGATGGAAATAAAGTAATCGGCGTAGTAAGCGAGAGGGATATAATGAAGGCGGTTGCCTCCGGTGCCGATTTAAATGATCCGGTGATAAACATAGCCTCAAAACGCGTTATAACAATAAACGAGGATGAGAATATCTATAGGGCGGCAGAGCTCATGCATGGAAATAATGTACGACACTTGGTGGTCATGGGAAGAGATGGTTCATTACGTGGCGTTATATCTATAAGGGATGTAGTTGGTGAAACGGTTAGGTTAAGGATATTAGCGGAAAGCACCGTACCCAAGCAAGAAGAACCATCGCCACATACGGATTAATGAATGATATTCCATTAATATGTTGGCATATTGGGCTAGGCCAGCCATGAGGAATTAAATTCTCATTTGGTGATTCTGGAGCCTGTTAATTCGTTTATTAGGTACTTCATGGTGATCCTTGCACCTAGCTTGATAGGTTTCCCTTGCTCCAATCATTATGAGTGGTGAGTCATACGGTGCTGGTTTTCCATTCAATAATCGCTGAGTATAATAAGCCTCCTTACCACATACATCACAGACGGCTGTTAATTGAGTAATTTTATCCGCAATAGCTATGAGATATCCCATTTTCCCAAATGGCTCTCCCCGGAAATCCATGTTAAGGCCAGCGGCTATTATATCTATTCCATGCTCATTAAGCAATCGTATTGCATCAACTATTAGCGGCGGCTCCTCGTTTCCAAGAGTAAAGAATTGCACCTCATCTATTCCGATAATGTCGAAGCCCTTTGTCAGCGTTTCGTTAACCAATGCAATTACTCCCTTATCATCTTCACCTACGAAACTTACATCACCATAACTGAGTCCCCCTAGGCTTCTCCATTCCCCTTCTCCCCCATATCTCCCCTTTGAGTTAATTGGCGCAAATAAGTGAGCATGCCTCCGTCTAATTTCATGCCTCTTTAATCTACGTATTAATTCCTCAGTTTTTCCTGAAAACATAGGCCCTATTATTATTTCAAATGATCCAACCATATCGTTTTTCTCTCATTCCCCTTAATAATGATTACTCAACTAAACTAATGATGAAACAGAGTAGGTGAACCATCTTCGTCACGGAGCTCGGAGTTTTTCTCTTACTTGGATTCTATTCTCCGCAGGGCGGGGTTACTATGTGTTACTTCATAGGCATGGATCCCCCAGTCCCGAGGGTGCAAGTCCATTACTAGCAGCCAAGGCTAAATCAATTACATGCCCACGTATAAAGGCATTTCTATGTGGCTATCCTACATGGGTCTTCCTCTTCCCTTAAACCCCAAAAGTTAAAAATAGATGAGGAGAGGAGTCCCATGGTTGAATCTAGGGTACGGGATCCAGGATTAGCTGATCGCGGAAGAATGCAGATAGAGTGGGCTGAACGTAATATGCCTGTTCTTCTTCTAATTAGGGAGAGATTTCAACGAGAGAAGCCGCTTGCTGGGTTGCGTTTATCCGCTAGTCTTCACATAACTAAGGAGACCGCCGTTCTCGCCAGGACCTTAGTTGCTGGGGGGGCCGACGTATTTTTATCTCCATCGAATCCATTATCTACCCAGGACGATGTGGCCGCTGCATTGGCTGCTGAGGGCATAAAAGTATATGCTTGGAAGGGAATGAATGAACGGGAGTATTATAATGCAATTGGTGCAGCAATGTCTCATTCCCCACAGGTAACGCTTGATGATGGAGGTGATTTGACGATAACACTGCATAAGTTGGCCATGGATATAAATGATGATTCTATAAGGTATGCTAGGGAGATGACCGGTAACATCGACTTTAAGTCAATGGTCAAGAATATTTATGGAGGAACCGAGGAGACTACCACGGGTGTGCTTAGATTTAAGGCAATGGAGCGCGAAAAGACTCTTCTTTACCCAATAATAGCAGTTAATGATTCATATACAAAGCACTTATTTGATAATAGATATGGCACTGGTCAAAGTACTTGGGATGGCGTCTTGCGTGCCACGAATATATTGATAGCTGGAAAGGTAGTGGTCGTGTCAGGCTATGGTTGGGTAGGGAGAGGTATAGCGGCTAGGGCTCGTGGACTCGGTGCGAGGAGAGTCATTGTGACGGAGGTTGATCCAGTAAGGGCTCTGGAGGCGGTCTTCGATGGTTTTGAGGTCATGCCTATATCCAGGGCTGCAGAGGAAGGTGACGTATTCATAACGGCCACCGGCGATATGCGTGTCATAAGTTATGAAACCATTCTTAAAATGAAGGATGGAGCTATATTGGCCAATGCTGGTCACTTCAATGTAGAGATAGATGTTGATGCCATTGAACGAAATGCCGTTAGAAGGCGTGAAATAAGGCCATTCATGGTTGAATACAAATTACCTAGCGGCAAGGTTGTATTCTTATTGGGTGAGGGGAGGCTAGTTAATTTAGTGGCGGCAGAAGGCCATCCGTCAGAAGTTATGGATTTATCATTCGCGAATCAAGCTTTGGCATCTGAGTACATAGTTAGAAATCGGAGTAGAATGCTGCCAGCTGTATATAAGTTGCCCGAGGATCTTGACACGGAAATAGCCAGATTAAAGCTTAAGGCTATGGGAATAGGGATTGATGAACTAACTGAGGAACAGAGGAAGTATGTATCAGCGTGGGCCCTTGGTACTTGAATTCCATTCGAAAAAGGTTAAAAATCCAACTCATTCTTAATTAGGATATGGGATTTGATGATGTGGCTCTATCCAGTATGATGCCATTGGTTAGATTAATGTTAAAGAATGGAAAAAGAAGAGCTGAATTAGAGAGATTGCTTTCCTCCTCGTTATCGTTCACGGCGCCGGAGAGATTCTTAGCACGCATACTATTAGTTACATTAATAATTACCGCCATTGTGGTTTCATTATCATTGGTATTGATAATTCCAAACTACGAATTCTTCATTGTATCATTTAGAAATGGCATGGCCTTTAACTCGGCTTTCTTGCCGTTCACAATTAAGGTATTAATTGGTTTCTCGATATTGGCGGTGCCTCCCCTCATATTCTTAATGCTTTATAATATGCCTAAGATATCATCATCTGACCTAGCATTTAAGATAGATACGGAACTTCCATTTTTCTCCGCGTACCTATCCATGATGGTTAGTTCCGGCTTATCGGTGTTTAGGGCCGTAGAGAGAGTGGCCTCCATCTCTATACTGGACACGACCGCCCGCGTTTCTAGGATAGCATACATGAGATTCAAGGCGTTTGGGGAGGATCCAATATCGGCTTTAAACGATGTTGCATTATCATCTCCAAGCAAGAGCTTCATGGAATTCATGACGGGTTATGTGACCAATGTAAGAACGGGTGGAGATGTGCTTCACTTCGTTAATACTAAGCTTCATGATATAGTATCAGCCACGGTGGAGCGCGCCAGACGGGGCGCAGAGATGCTGGGGACATTAATGGAATCATATATAGGTTCCGCGGTCATATTATTAATAGGGCTTGATGTGATGTACCTAGCCCAAACGGTGACTCCTAATGGAAATGCCTTAGCTGCCGTTAACCAAGCAATTAATTCCAATTTCATGTTTGGTCTATTAATAACTCCAATGATAACCCTCGCATTCATGTACTTGGGCGAGGTTTCTGGTTTTAAGACGCCTTTCACGGATTATCGTCCATATAAGGTAGGCGGCATAGCTGCAGCAATTGCTGGAGTAGCATCAATATTTTTCTTCGTTGAGTGGTTCCATGGTGATTTAGCTAATAGAGTGCTTTTGTTTGGTTACCCCGTTGATTTTACCGAGGTTGTTGGCATCACGTTAATAATCACTTTTGCGCCTGCAGCAATATATGGGTCCAGGGTAGTTTCTCAGCGTTGGGAATTGGAGAAAGAATTGTCATTATTCTTACGGGACTTCACTGAGCTAAGTAAGTCAGGTTTCGTGCCGGAGAAGATATTTGAGACTCTAAGTGAGACTAGGCATTATGGCGAATTGGATCCATATCTATCTGAAATAACTAAGCAGGTGCGTTATGGTGAGCCTCTTCGTAATGTAGTCAGTAGCGTTATGGGTAAGATGCATTCATATTTAGCCAAGGTTTTTAATTGGTTGCTCCTAGAATCAATAGAGTTTGGAGGAGCTCGGCCGGAGGTATTAGAGAGCCTTGCCTCCTTCTCATCCGATATAGTCACTATTCAGGAGGATGCTAGGGCTAGAATGAAGCCTCTCCGCTTCGTGCCATATATAGGAGCCGGCATACTAATATTAACGCTGGCCATAATGTTATCATCAATTGTTAGTCTAGCCGCCGTGCTTAACCACTTCCCGCCCAGTACAATTGATTTATTATCTACATCCTTCTCCATATCGGTCATAATTAATTCATTCCTCATGGGCTTCGTAGCCGGCAAATTAGGCGAGGGCGAATTAGCAATGGGCTTTAAGCATGCAATTGCATTAACTGCATTAACTCTAGTGGTCTACATGGCATCACCGCTAATTGGCCACATGTTGTTTGGAGGATTAATGACCAACAGCAGCTCCGGCGGATTCCCATAATTAGAAACAATCTATTATCATGGAGCTCAAGGCTACTGGGCTCTCCGTCCGGCTAAATTGAATTGGAATTGGTTTTCCAATATCAGCATTGGGAGAGATCTACATAAAGGCAAAACCTAGATCGGGCTTCCAGGGCCATGGAGTCTCTAGAAAGCGATAGCGTTAAATTATAGTTTATACGTGATTGTCGCCGATGAAGCGAAGCATAGCGCTGGAACTAGTTGGGTTGGCACTAATGCCAATTGGATACCTCACTTCAATGCTTGGAGTACAAATGCCTGGATTAGCTATATTTGTGGTGGGGTATGCGATAAGTATTGTGGAGATGCTATTTGCTAGTGATAAGCAGGAGGAGATTCAGGTAAGGAAGTCGAAGCCCTCCCCTACAGAACTAAAGGGTAGGCCAACAAAGAAGCCCGGTGAGTAGTATGAGAACTATCTTAATTACAAGCGGCACTAAGGGTGGCACAGGTAAATCCACCATAGCGCTGAACCTATCTGTGCTAGCTGCTTACCGGCTGCGAGATAAGGCTCGTTATCCCGTGATTTTAATCGATGCAAGCATTGATAGTGGATCATCATCAATGCTTCTATTTGGACACCCCAATCCAACTGTCCAATATACATTGATAGATTTACTTGATGGAAGAGTCGCCGACCCATTATCTGTATTCTATCTCCGCCAATGGCAAGTTGATGGATCGCAATTCAGCTTAGTATTTGCTGCATCGGGCTTCTCAAGTAATAATAGGTATAGGCCGCTCTATCCATTGAGGAATTTATTTAGTTCATTAGCGGCTTTATCGCCTATTCTAACCATTATAGATAGCCCAGCCCTAGGCTTCTCAGGCGAGTTCTTGGATATAACTGCGCCTTATCTAACAGATGTAATACCAATAGTCACGCCAGATCACAGTTCCATAAAGGCAACAAAGCTAGCCATTGACGTTGCTCGAGAGATAAATCCAGGAATAAATGTATTAACCCCCATACTAAACATGTTGGATGAAAGGTATCCTATCGATGCATCTACTGGTGCTCCATGGATTGAGATAGTGAGGCAGGAAATTGGAACAGAACCACATGTAATACCTCTAGATGAGTATATTCAAATCTCGCGTCAAGCATTAGAGATAGAGATACTTAAAATAAGTCCCCTTGAGTCTAAGGGAGTCTCAGAAATAATTAATTACTTTGATAAGGCAATAAGTAAATTAATTGAGGCAACCCCAACCCCTACTTCAAGGGAAAACAAACCTACTCTGACCTAAAGGTTCCGTTATTCTTTTATAAGTGGCGTTAATCATGAGCCAGATAGTGAGACGTGTGGCATAGAAACTTAGAATTACTTGGAGAACTCAGTTGCGTAAACATATATTCCGTCCAGCACGCCGGGTGTCCCTTCTCTGCCATGGGGGCTTATCCTATCCTTTCCTCTTAATGTAGTGGCCATTTCCACATCGGCGGCAAAATGGCTAACTACTTCCTTGTCTATTCCCTCAACTATTATATCATCCTTGGTTGCTTGAACCTTTACTCCATCTGGTATTGGAATAATTATTTTTGATTTACGGCCCAGAAAATTCTCGATCACTAATTGCTTTCCCTGCACCTTTATATTCATTGGGAAATGTGAGAAAACTACCTTTAATTTATATCTCCATCCTCGCGTAACGCCAAGTATCATGTTATTAATGTGGCCTGCCACGGTTCCAACAAGGGCTTTAGTCTTTCTATCAGCAAAATATGCATATATGTTAATATCATTGTTCTCCTTCTCGATTATTATTGGAATAGATGAGAAATCCCTCTCCAACGAACCCATTGGCCCCTTTACTGTAACCTTATTATTAGTAACAGTAATGGTGACTCCGCTCGGCACATTAACCACTGTTGATGCTATTGGCGCATATGTCATAAGTAAGGCATTTGCGAAACGGTTTAAAAATTTAGTGAAACCTCGTATTTATAGGAAGCAATAAACATGATAATTAGATAGAGCCTAGCTATTGCTAATATTTCTTTCCCAGAGGACCAGACTCTAGACGCTATGGGTTAAGTTATCAATTCTTCCACCATCTATTACTATTACTTGCCCCGTCATGTAGCTGGATTCATCGGAGCCCAAGTAAACCGCTAATTTACTTATGTGCTCAGGCTTGCCGATCATGCCCAGGGATGTACGTGACTTAAAGTTCTCCTCAAGTCTATGTACCTCATCAGGAGTTTTTCCTCCAATGGTGAGATCGGTCTCAACCCAACCCGGCGCTATTGCATTAACACGAATACCATAGGGCCCAAGCTCGAATGCAAGTCGCTTCGTTAGCATTATTATTGCCGCTTTAGTTAATGCATAAAGAGTGGTTCCTTGGGCTGCCGTTCCTATGCCTGCATTAGATGCCATATTTATAATGCTGCCTCTCTTCTTTTCCTTCATGTGAGGAATAACCTCCAATGTCGTATAGATTGTTCCCATCAAGTTAACTCTCCACATGGCGTTAAATTCATCCTCATTAAAATCCTCAAATTTCCGTAGGTACCAAATTCCAGCATTATTAACTAATATATCTATCTTGCCGAGGGTTGCTTCTACTTCTTTAACCATGTTTCTAACCTCTAGCCTGTTAGATATGTCTGCCTTAAATATCTCAATGTTGTCACTGATTAGCTTTAATTCTTTTGCCTTTTCAGGCGATGAATTATAATTAACGGCAACCTTGGCTTCATGCTTGCTGAATTCTAGGGCGATTTCCCGTCCAAGCCCCCTTGATGCCCCCGTCACTAGCACTATCTTATTTTTAAGATCTTCAAAAGCCATGTGCGTCTTGCTTTATGTGGGGGTTTTAATCTTTATTACCGCTCAAAAACCTCCAAGAAGCACGCAATCAACAAACAGGGAGAGATCGGTGGGTAAGGTTTATAAAACATAATGATTGCCCCCATTATTTATGTCTAATGATGAAGAATTAAACAAGATACTTGAACGTAAATATAAGGAATTAACTAGACCCGTGGAGGTCAGTCACTTAACTAAGAATAACTTTGATGAATTCATTAAGGAGCATGAAGTGGCAGTTGTGGATTTCTGGGCTCCTTGGTGTGCTCCATGCTTCATGCTTGAACCGATAATTAAGCAGTTAGCTATTGAGCTGAAAGATATTGGTTTCGGCAAAGTTAATTCGGAGGAAGAGCCTGACATAGCCGCGCGGTATTATGTAATGAGCCTTCCAACCATTATAATATTCAAAAATGGGGAACCCGTTGACACGATAATAGGAGTTGTGCCAAAGAAGGCATTGCTGAATCGCATAATGGCTGTGGTGGATAAGCAATGATGCATCCAATACTCCTGGGAATAGATGGATTGGGTTATGGTGGCTTCATGGAGTGCGAAACGCCAACGCTCCTTAGCCTAGTTAATTCGATGGAGAGAGGAGTTGTCGAGAATCATGCGCCTCAATTCGAGAACATAGCGTGGTCAACAATACTTATGATGAGTGGTTCAGATCCATCTTCCTCTGCATTAATGAAACTAACGAAGGCAATTGCGGTGAATTTGCCGGTCACGGATCCAACCTACGGTATATATAGTATACGTTTAGATGAATCGACTACTCCGGAAGATGAGGTTAATCAAGTTATGAATGCCGTGATGAATGCCTCAAGAAGTAAGCCTGTCATAGCTTCAATAACTGCAATAGAAAGGTTACTACACAAGAAGCCCAGCATGAAATGCGCCATATACTCCATAATAGATGGCGGCATACGGCGATTGCTTTCCAATGGTGACTTAGGTCATGTAATAATTTTCTCGCCATTTGGTGAGCCCCAGTCCGAGAAGGAGGGTGATCATTATGATTACGGCGTGTATCTATCTACTATGCCTCGTCCCCGACATCATGATACAGTTAAGGTAGATGAAATAGGTTCCTTATTTCTAGAAATGGTGGAGCAAGCCAATGCGTACTAATAGATTCACCATAGCTGATAATGAGTTCCGTGGAGAAGTATTATCACTTGGCGCATCACTGGCGGATTTACGTTATGGAGATAAACAAATAATATTGCCCTATGGCAATGATTATAAGGTTACTAGGGCAGGCATGGCAATATTAGCCCCCTTTGCGAATAGGGTCAGAAATGGGGAATACATATTCAACGGGATTACATATAAATTACCCGTGAACAGCGAGGGGCATGCAATCCATGGATTCGTCAAGGATAGGGAGTGGCAAGTGCTTGAAAGAAGCGATGCTTTTATATCCATGGGATTAGAGTTGAAGAATGAACCAGGTTATCCATTTAAACTATACTTTAACGCAAAGTATGAGATACGCAATAATGGGCTTGAGTTTAGTTTAACTGTGGTAAACACTGGTGAGAAAGTGGCGCCCATAACCGTGGGTGCTCATCCATACTTTACCTACATTACCCCCAGGAGCGAGTGGTTGATAAATGCGGGGGATGTCTATAGATTGGAAGCGCTCGGTAATATACCTACTGGTCGAATGATTCCTCAAAGACTAGTTACACGGGTGGGCGAGTATGATGACTGTTTCAAGATCAATGGAGATGAAGTTCAATTAATGTTCTCGAGAGATTGGGGAATAAGCATTAAGTTACTGGGTTTTCATTTTATTCAATTATTTACGCCAAGTTGGGCTAATGCAGTGGCTGTGGAACCCATGACAGGCGCGCCGGATGCATTTAATAATGGAATTGGCTTGATGATGCTTGAGCCAGGCAAGTCAATATCTCCCAGCTTCAGCATTATTCCCATAAAGTCGATTAACTTATAGAATATAGATAAAGATAAAAAGGGAGTCGATTCTTGCTTCTTCATGGATAAAAAGGAGAGTTGCGATGAATGCATAAAGCATT
>ERZ1669250.979-NODE-979-length-10328-cov-5.936727_pt1 | contig 10328 bp, 6 predicted proteins | sample MGYA00579295_ERZ1669250 | MGnify/ENA primary metagenome ERZ1669250 (study PRJEB41166, sample SAMN08046056) | hot springs metagenome | biome: hot spring; feature: acid hot spring; material: thermophilic sediment; isolation source: thermophilic sediment from acid hot...
ATACTCTTTTTCCAAATTTCCTGAATCTTCCAATTCATCAAAAATCCTTAAAAATATATTATTTGCGTTGAAACTCTTCCATCTTTTCGAAATTTCATCATATTCATATTTAAATTTCTCCTGATCATATAAAAACAGCGATGCTAAATATATTCCTTCATAAAAAACGTAATCAAAAGGTTGAAACATTTTTCTTGCCCTTTGAACACTGCTTTCCAAAAATTTTATAGATAATTGTATATCACCTAAAAAGAAATAAGATATTCCAATTTCCCCATGGAATAAAGCAATTAATGGGGAAATAGTTTGTTTATAAATCCTTTCAGAGTAATAATTTAATTCTTCAGAAGAAGGATTATGCCCAAAAATAACGTTTATTGTGTTCTTTTTAATTATATATAAATCGTTAAAATACATGTAATTATAATTCTCTGTTATTTCAATGGCCTCATCGATATTGTCTCTTGCTGTATTGTATCTGCCTTGTATGGTATTTATATCTGATAACAAAGCGTTTATTGCATGCCTAACGTCTAATTCATTCATCATCTTGGATAGTTTATTGGAAACACTCAATAATTTTTCAGCTTCAATGATATTACCTAACCAAAAATTGATAATTGACAAGTTATAGTTTATTACAAACAAAATGTAATTGTTTCCTGCCAAATAACCCATACCAAGGGCCTTTTCATAAAATTCTTTTGATTTTTTTAAATCTTTTCCCTGGTTTATTATGGCTAAGTTATTGTATATCCTAGCTATTCCATCTAAATCATTTATTTTTTTATAATATACCAAACTATTTTCAAAATATTTTTCAGCCTTTTCAAAATCTCCATTCATATAGTAATAAATCCCTATTTGTTTATTTACGTAACTTAATTTTTCTATATCGCCATCAATTTCTGCAATTTCCTTTGCTTTCATCAAATTATTTTCTTCCTCTTTAAAATTAAATTTTTTTTCAGAAATATACGATTTAACAATATAATATAAAAATTGCAAATCATAATCAATGATTGATTTTTCTATGCTATTTAATATCTTTTCAGCCTCATCAATTCTACCCAAATCCAAATATGAAAGACAAATGTAAAGTTTTGATTTAACCTTGTCATCTTTTGATAAATATTCAATTGCCTTGTCAAACTTACCTATTTTATAATATGAATATCCTATAACGAAATTATCTTCATAATTGCCAAGATTCTTTATTTTTTCAAATATTTCAATTAACTCTTTATAATTCCTTTTTGAAAATAGATCTCCAATTGCTTTTTTTAAATATTCAAGCGCCTTTTGATTTTCATTTGCATCTAAATACAATAATCCAATTCTTATGTTGTTCATATTTTTTAGTTCATAAAATTCGGCCAATTTTTTGCTCAACATCCTTTTCTTTAATTTTGTCGTATATTTATTTAAAATTGTATCAATAAATAATTTGTTTGAAAATGAATAAATTTCATCGTTTAATTTTATAATTATATTTTTATTAATAAGATTTTCAACTATTTTATCAAACTTTTCATCATCTATTTTCATTAAATATTTGATTTCACTTTTAGAAAAGTTTAATCCTACAATTGATGCTGATACCAAAAGGTCTAAATCATCATCACTTAAAGATGATAACAATGATAATAAATAATTATTTAAAGTGCTGACAGCAATTGTATCTATATCATTATAATTGCCTACAAAATAACCATCTTTGTCTATGATATTCCTGCTTCTTAGATAATTTGTTATGTCAATGAAAGTGCTTATATTACCATTAGATAGTTGGTTAATCCTCTCTATAACATAGTCAGGTAATTTGTAACCTCTTTCTTGGGAAATCTCTTTAGCTTCTTCAAATGTCATCGGGGGAATCCTTATTTTTATAATATAATTGTTCGGCAATGTGTTTATTTTTACCATGAATTCATTCATTGTTTTTGATATAAGATATGGATTATAAGATAGAATAATCATCAATTTTTTATCTCTGTGATTTATCCCTAAATACAAAATGTTGTTTAATATTACTGAAGGAGTGTTTTCAGCATCATCAAAAATAATTATTAATTTGTATATCGATGATATTAATGTTATCAATGATATCATATTCTTCTCTTTATTTATATAATAAAAATTTTTCAATGCATTCCTTTGTGCTTCTGGAAGTGAATTTTCAATAATTTTTACAATATCTACATCCGGCATAATGTTCAGGTTTTCTGGATATTTTGATAATGATAAAAATACGCAGAGTGCTCCATCATTCTTAACTATTTTGCAAAATTCATTTAGCGTATAAGTTTTACCTGAACCTTCATTTCCTTCGAGAATTATTAACTTTGAACCTTTTTCTAATTCAGAATATTCTTTTTTTAATATCTCTAAGATTTTCACAATAAAAAATTATAAATTTAAATATTTAATATTAACTCTAGTTAAATAAAAACGTTATTCTTTTAGAATTTTTCTTAATGTGTACTCTAGGATGCCTCCATGTTTAACATAATCCATCTCAGCCTGCGTATCTATTCTTAGCTGACCTTCAATTTCTCTCTGATTGTTTATTACAATCTTTACTTTCCCTTTAGGTTCTGCATTCTCTATTCCTATTATGTCTATTATTTCATCACCTTTTAAATTTAATGAGTCTACTGGTATATCTATTTGAATAGGAATGACTCCCATGTCAACTAAATTGCTTCTATGTATTCTTTCAAAGCTCTCTGCTATAACAGCCTTTATACCCAAGAGAGCTGTCGCCTTTGCAGCCCAGTCCCTGCTACTTCCCTGGCCATACCTCTTTCCAGCAAATACAACCAATGGAATTCCTTCCGACTTATATTTCATCGCTGCATCGTAAATTGACATTACATCACCGCTTGGGTAATATTTTGTAAATCCTCCTTGTATATCTACCATTTTGTTTTTAATCTTTGGATTTGCAAAACCTCCCCTTACCATTACCTCATGATTTCCTCTTCTTGCCCCATATGTGTTGAAATCCTCAGGCTTTACACCATTCTTGAGTAAATATATTGCAGCAGGTGGAACATATTTGTATGTACTGGGATCATTTAGATCTATCTTTTCAATAATGGATTTATCTGTTATTATTGATCCTGCAGGTGAAATATGGTCTGTTGTTATATTATCCCCAAATATTGCAATAATCCTTGCTGACTTAATATCATGTATTCCAGGTGGATTTTCAGAGAAATTCTCAAACCAAGGTGGTTCTTTAATGTATGTTGATTTTTCATCAAATTTGAACATACTACTCTCAGGTACAGATAAAGATTGCCAAAGTTCGTTACCTTCAAATATATTTTTATACTTTTCAACGTAAATTTCACGATCAATATATTTCTCTATAAACTCCGATATTTCATCGTTTGTTGGCCAAATATCTTTTAAATAGACTGCCTTACCATTTGGGTCATATCCTATAGGTTCTTTTTCAAAGTCTATATCAATCCTTCCAGCTATTGCATATGCAACTACTAATATAGGTGATGCCAAGAATGTTCCTTTAACATATACATTTATTCTGCCCTCAAAGTTTCTGTTTCCACTCAATACTGCAGCCGTGTAATAATCCTTCTCTTTAATTGCCTTTTCCACTTCAGGAATTAAAGGACCACTATTACCTATGCAAGTAGTACACCCATGTGCTACTATATGAAATCCTAATGCCTCAAGATATGGTAATAATCCAGATTTTTTAATATATTCATCCACTACCACAGACCCTGGAGCAAAACTTGTTTTTACATACGGTTTTACAGTTAACCCATATTCAACGGCCTTTTTTGCAAGCAATCCCGCGCCTATTAAAACGCTGGGATTTGATGTGTTTGTGCAGCTTGTAATTGCGGCTATAACTACAGAATAATTACCAAATTCTACCTTTTTACCATTTATTGTAATTATGCTGCTTTCTCTATTTTCCATATTTAATTCCTTAGCCAAATCGTGTATTTTTTGATTTGAACTTGATAGTGGTATTCTTTCATCTGGATTTTTAGGACCTGCAATGCTAGGTTCTACCTTAGAAAGATCAAATTCATAGACTTCATTATAATTTATTTCATTATTTTCATCATAGAATAGGCCTTGCATCTTGAAATAATTCTTTATAAGGTTTACCAAGCTTTTCTTTCTTCCTGTCAAATAAAGATATCTTAGAGTTTCATCATCAACTGGGAAATAACCCATAGTTGCTCCATATTCTGGGGCCATGTTTGCTATTGTGGCCCTGTCCTGAGCTGAAAGGCTCCTTAGACCTGGGCCAAAGAATTCTACAAACTTTCCAACGACCTTTTTCTCCCTCAAAAATTGTGTAATGGTTAATACAATGTCTGTAGAAGTAACCCCCGGCCTTGGAGAATTTATTAATTTTACTCCAACAACTTTAGGAACCGTTATATATGTAGGTTCACCAACAATTACCGCTTCTGCCTCAATTCCACCCACACCCCATCCTACTATTCCAATTCCGTTTATCATCGTTGTATGTGAATCTGTTCCTAAAAGCGTTTCAGGAAATACAAAACCATCTTTTGTTAAAACTATTGATGATAAATATTCTATATTCACCTGATGTATTATCCCATTTCCCGGCGGTACTACGTTAAATTTGTTAAAATTTTTTGTAGCCCATTTCAAAACAGTATATCTTTCAGCATTTCTTTGATATTCATATCTCATGTTTTCCATCAATGCATAGCTTGTGGCAAATGCATCAACTTGGACAGAATGGTCTATCACAAGATGCACAGGATTTGCTGGATTAACTTTATTTGGATCTTTATTCATCCTTGATAGAGCATTTCTCATTGCAACCAAATCAAGAACAACAGGAATTCCGGTATAATCTTGTAAAATTATTCTTTCAGGATAAAATGGTATTTCCTCATCTTTATTATAAATTATATTTTTTATATGTTCTTCAGTAACATTCTTTCCATCATACCTTCTTAAAACATTTTCCAATATGATTTTTAAAGAGTATGGAAGTTTAGAAACATCATATCCTTGAGATTTTAAATCATTTAGAGATATCATTTTGTATTCTTTTTTTCCATTTTTTATTGTTTTTATCAATTTTTCAATTTCCATAAAAATACCTCCAAGGGAGTAATTTTATTACATAAATTTAATTTTTATGATAATCTTTTCAATAAATTTATTAAAAAATATTTTTTTATTATTTTTCAGGGGACTATGATAAAGGATATTGAACAAAAAATTTTAGATATATTGGATAATGAAAAAGAGATTACGCAGACGGAATTGAGAAAGAGATTGGGAATTTCAAGATCTTACCTATCTGAAATTCTGTCAGATATGGAAATTAAGAGATATATAGAAAAAGAAAAAATTAGCGAAAGAACTGTTATAATAAAGATAAACAAAGAAAAATATTTGAAAATTGGGTTGTTAAAATCTACAGAATATGCCGCTGCTGTTTTGGCTGCCAATGAGATGGAGGATTACATAACCAAAATTTATCTTTATGATAATGCATTGCAGGAAATGGAGGATTTTATTAAAGGGAATTTAGATATTGTTTTGGTTCCTATAATAACCGGTTTTATTTTTCACATGATGGACGAAAGGATTGTTTTATTATCATCATGTGCAAAGGGAGGCTCTGGAATATTATATTCGGTAAAAAAAGGGCCGATAGGTTCTACAATGCTTTCAACAATGGATTTTCAGGCAAAATTAAGAAAAAATGAATTTGAACCTATAGTATATTATGAAAGCCCAGAATCTATGATAACATCGCTAAAAAACAATCAAGTAAATGCAATAATGATATGGGAACCTTTTATATCTCTTTTAAAAAATGAATATAACGTTGATATGAACGAAAAGGAATATTGTTGTGGTATTATTTCTTTTAAAAATTCATTATCTAAAAAATATTTTGATTTTATTAATCATTTTAAGAAAACAACAGAAGATCTTGCAAATGGAAAAAGGTGGGATGAAGCAGCAAAATATATGTCAAAGTTATTGAACATGGATGAAAATATTATAAAAGAATCATTTAAATCATATATTTATGAATGGAAGATTGAAGTTGCTGACATTGAGAGGATAATAAAAAATTTTGGAATAGAAACATCTAGTGTAAAAATAAAAAATTTTATCTATTAGTTTTTAAAAAAATTCAAATATTACGAACACATGTTCACTACCATGGACATGGGTGTAAAGAAAGTAGAAACACACATGAAGAGGGGGAAAGAATTTAATCAGTTCACTTTATGGTTTGCAGCAAATTTGACTTTAGCTGATTTTGCTTTGGGATTTTTAGCATACTCTTTGAATTTATCCATAATTTATACTTTAATTTCAATGTCTATTGGTACGATACTAGGTAGTTTCATAGTTGGCCTTTTGGCATATCAGGGATCAGTATCGGGGGAAACGCAAATGATGGTTTCTTATGAAACATTTGGCAAATATAGTCATGTTTTTTCTTTTCTTCAGGGTTTTAGTGCTCTTGGTTGGTTTATTGTAAATCTAATTTTAGGTTCTTATGCATTTGAGTTGATTTTACATGTAAATTATATTATAATATTAACAATATATGGTACTGTACAAGCAATAATTGCATATTTGGGATACCATTATATACATAAGCTTGAATTTATTTTATCAATTCTTCTAGGAATATTATTTTTATATATTGCAATAAAATCTGATATATTCTTTTACAAAATAAACTATATTGGTAAAAATGATTTAATAGCTTTTGGAATAATGCTTGCAACATCTTTTTCATATACTGTTTCTTGGGGTCCTTATGCATCAGACTATTCAAGATATTTGCCACAGAATTCATCACTTAAAAAGATTGTCATATATGTAACATTTGGAATGTTTCTATCAACATTCCTTTTAGAATTGTTGGGATTTTACATAGGAATATATACTGGTTTGACAAATTCTATGTATGCAGCTTACACAATTTCAGGTTCTATTGGAATTTTAACTTCTTTGCTATTAATTCTCGGTGGAATTGGAACAAATTCCATAAACATTTATTCATCGTCACTTTCAATTAATGCAATCTTCTCTCATAAAAATTTAAGAAAATTTTTAATATTTACACTTTCCACTATTGGAATAATAATATCAATTATTTTTTACAATTCATTCTATCAATTTTTTGAAAATTTTCTATACGTTTTGGATTATTGGATAATGCCATGGGCAGGAGTAATGATCGCAGATTATTATCTAATAAAGAAAAAGAATTTGAAATTACAAAATTTGTACAAAATATCATCAATTTCAGCATTAATTGGCTTTATAGCTAGCATTCCTTTTCAATACCCTGGATTATACGAAATGCCAATGGCCAAATACCTCGGTGGAGTTGATATTAGCTACTTTATCTCTTTCTTTACATCAATAATTTTTATGTATTTATTAACAAAAAAATTCATGTCTTTGCAACAATCTTGATTACATCCTGATCATTCAAAACATAATCTTTTCCAATAATGATTTTTCTTTTAGCATCAATTGCCCTGATGAAATTTTTGCCAATGTCTGTATGTATTTTAAAAGCAAGATCCAGGGCTGTAACACCTGAGCGCATTAGAAAAACATCAGGTAAAACATTACCACTCTTGTCTGTCCAATGTGTCTCATCCTCAACAGGATAAACAGTAATCATCTTCAAAATATCGAAAACTAGTTTTTCGAGAACGTTTTGAACACCTGTTCCATTATTCATTTTCATGAAATTACGAATTTTTTCTAAAGCTTTTATTTGCTGTTCTGTAAGCTTTGATTTATCAATAATTGTAAAATCGTTGTCTCCAGGTATGTATTTAATTAAACCATTCCTTGCTGCTTTTATCAATCCCAATTCATAATCTGCTGAAATTGGTACCACAGGATAAGGAGATTTTTTTATTAACTCGTTTAAAATATCCGGATCCGCAATATCTGCTTTATTTGCTGCAATTATCATTGGCTTCGACACTTTTAAAAGCTCTTTACCAATGTTTAGAAAATCTTGTTCACTCCATTGATCTACTGGCCCAAATGATGCCTTGGAAATTGCTTCAGATACCATTTTTTCATCTATTCCGAGGCCTGAGACCATCTCCGATATTACAGTTTCTATTTTTTCATAACCAATTCTTCGTGATACTTTTTTCCAATTCCTTGATATTATTTCAGCAAACCAATATGAAATTTCATTTACAATAAATTCAATATCATCTAATGGATTCCCAGCTCCTTTACCAACAATATTTCCTTCTTTATCAGTTAATCCAGAGACATCAACAATGTGTATTAATGCATCAGCATTTCTTAAATCGTCTAAAAATTTATTACCAAGGCCTTTTCCTTTGTGAGCATCTGGAACGAGACCTGCTACATCCATAACGCTTATGGGAATCATCCTAATTCCATCTAGGCAAATTGAATTCCTTGGATTACAATTTTTACCAATTAACGTATGTGGGCATGGTTTTCTAACATATGCGGTTCCAAGATTCGGTTTTATCGTTGTAAAAGGATAATTGGCTATTTCAACAACGGTTTTAGTAATTGCTGAAAAAAAAGTAGATTTACCAACGTTTGGTTTTCCTACTATTCCTATTAAAATTTTTACCACCTCACCAGTACTCTTGACAACTGCCTTCCGTCCGGACAGTCCACATTTTCCAATACTTTTTCTATTTTTAACCTAGTACCGGATTTAAGACCCATTATATTACATATGTTAAAGTATTTGCATGAATATCTATCACATTTTAATCCTTCATAAGTGAAAATTGTTCCCTCTATAGCTATTTTTCTAGGTATTAGCAATTCCACTGGCAATTCTTCTACTTCTACAGTAACAACGCTGTTAAAATCATGTATTTTACATGGATGTTCTTTTTCTCTGATACTTTTTATTCTATATATTTTACCTTGCTCCAGAGAACCGCATACATTTTTTAATGGGCATTCCCTGCATTCCTGTGATAATCCAAGGTATTGGAATTCAAAACCAACCTTTGCATTCCTTTTACCTACTAAGGCAATGGTTACCATCAAATCACCTCCGTCATCCTAAGTGCTTTTTCAGCAGCCTCTGGAGAAATTCCATTTTCACCCAAGATTGTAAATCTATCCCTCATTTTGTGGGCAATAGTCAATGCTTTGATGGCCTCTTCTGGTGTTAATCCAATCTCTTTTATTTTTGTTGGAGCCCCCATAACCTTTAATGCATCTCTCACCCTTTTCCAATCTTGGCCCTGTAAATAACTCATAATTATTGTTCCAATTCCAGCAATTTCACCGTGCAATGCCCTACCAGGGGCTATTTTTTCAACGGCATGTGTAAATAAATGCTCGCTTCCACTTGCTGGCCTTGAAGACCCAGCAAGATTCATTGCCATTCCAGATGAAATTATTGCCTTTATTACTACCCATACAGATTCCTCATCGTTTGGTTTCATATTAGGTGCATAATTGAGCATTTCCTCGGCAGCATATTTTGAAAGAGCATAAGCTGAGCTTGAGAATTCCTCACCTTTTAATTTGTAAGCCTTTTCCCAATCGTATATTGCGGTATAATTTGCTATAACATCCCCGGCTCCAGCTACCAAGTATCTATATGGTGCTGAAAGTATGATCGAAGTATCTGCAATTATAGAAATAGGTGTTGAAGCTTCGACAGAAATTACATTACCATTGTCCCTAATGCTTGCCCTATTACTTGCCACACCATCGTGAGATGCAGATGTGGGAACCGATATAAACGGTTTATTTAAATCATAAGCTACCTTTTTTGCAATATCTATTTTCGTACCTCCGCCCACTCCTATTATGGCGGATGATTTTTTCTTTTTTGCAAACTTTTTGACATTCTCCACATTCTCTATCGTTGCCTCTCCTGTAAGAATTACATCAACTTTGTAATCCTTCTTTATATTTTCTTTAATTGTATTTCCAGCGACTTTTAAAGTGGTTTCACCTGTAACTATTAAAATTCTTCCATCTATTTCTATTTCATGTAAAACTTCATTTATTTTATTGATCACATTATGGCCAGCATATATTATTCTAGGCAACACCATCTTTTTTGCCTTTGTAAATTCCATCTTATTTTTCACCTCATCTTTTTTTCCTCCCCTTTTTTAATTGTGATGATTATAAATATACCATTAAATCTAATATTTTAATTTTTCATATTGAAATGATGTTTTTATAAATTAAAAACAAAAATGAAATAAATATCAATAAAATTAAATATAATTAATTTTTTTTTTATTTTATGGAAAAAATATCAAAATTTG
>ERZ1669250.980-NODE-980-length-10302-cov-3.253538_pt1 | contig 10302 bp, 9 predicted proteins | sample MGYA00579295_ERZ1669250 | MGnify/ENA primary metagenome ERZ1669250 (study PRJEB41166, sample SAMN08046056) | hot springs metagenome | biome: hot spring; feature: acid hot spring; material: thermophilic sediment; isolation source: thermophilic sediment from acid hot...
GTAGAATCCCTGGCCGGATTTGACGCCCAGCTTGCCTGCCGAGCGCATGCCGGAGTACAGTCCACAGGGCGTCATCGAGAAACCCCTGGCGATCATCGCCTTGATTATGTCGTCCAGCACGTCTATCCCTATGTAGTCCGAGAGCTCAAATGCGCCCATGGGCATCCCCAATCCGTAGCGGACCGCCGCGTCTATCTCCTCCATCCTGTGGAGACCCCTCTCCGCCATCAGGCACGCGGTGTTGAGGAACCTGGCCATCACGCGATTCACTATGAATCCGGGCACGTCGACCCTGACTAGCACGGGCTGCTTCCCGAGCGCGCCCGCGAGCTCATACGTGGCCTTCACGGTCTCATCGCTCGTGTACTTTCCCTTGACGACCTCCACCAGCTGCATTATCACGGGCGGGTTGAAGAAGTGCATCCCGATCACCCTGCCCCTCCTGGGCGCCGAGACGGACTCCGAGACCTCGGTTATGGGAAGGCTGCTGGTGTTGGTGGCCAGCACGGCCTCCGGACGCGCGCTCCTGTCCAGCCTGGAGAATATGTCGCGCTTTATCTCCATCCTCTCCGGCGCCGCCTCTATCACGAAGTCCGCGTCGGACGCGCCGGACTCCAGGTCGAGTGTCGTGGCGATGCGCTGAATCACCTCTGAGGAGCTCTTTATCGTTCCCTTCTCGGCCAGTCTATCAAGGCTCCACTTTATCTTGGACATGGCACCGTCGAGGAACTCCTGCTTCACATCGTAGAGTGTGACGTTCAGCCCCCTGAGCGCGGCGACCTCCGCTATCCCGTGCCCCATGGTGCCAGCACCTATCACAAATATCCTCCTGACGTTCGACAACTCACGACACCTCCATAGAACACCGCCTTCCCAGGAAGGCCGCCCCTTATATAACGTTAGGGTTTTGACGAGTGGTGTCCATCACCCAATTGCGACGTTGAAGCCGAGCGGAACTTCCACGGCACGCGCCAGACACTGGTTTGTGAGTGAGGACCTAGAGCTGGGCTATCGCTCGTACATCTGCCGATGCGCCGCTGGACAACGATCACGACCAATCCGCAGCGCCTCGGACGTGACGATCAGTTGCACCCGTGGATCTTCGCGCTCTGTCGTCCACGAGGTGGGCTATGGCCGGGAAGCCGCGTTCTTCATCTGGGAGACCGCTCGTCGTCCTCGTCGTCTTTGATCCGCCGTCCGCAGCAGGAGCTGAGGAACTTGTAGATCGCGGAGAGGTCCTCCCTTGCGCATCCCGCGGCCTCAGCGCCCCCGAACAGCTGTTCCGCGAGGCCTGCCATCGGAATGAACGCGCCCAGGTCCTGGGCGGATCTGACTATGTACTTCAGGTCCTTGTGCATTAGGTCCAGCGGGAACTGCGCGGAGAACTCGTTCCTCAGCATGCGTTCCAGCTTGGAGTCGAAGTAGGGGTTCCGATACGGGCTTGCCGACACTATTTCAGCCAGTTTCCGCGCATCGAGGCCCGAGCGCTCGGCGAACTCCAGTGCCTCTGCCAGCACCTCCATCATTCCAGCAAGTATCAGGTTGGCCGTCAGCTTCGCGTACGCACCGGAGGGCACCGGGCCCACGTAGATGATCCTGCCCATCCTAGAGAGGAGATTCTCAAGCTTGGACACATCGGCCTCGTCGCCCGAGGCCAGCACTACGAGTTTACCGTCCTCCGCGGCGGGGGTGCTCCCCACGACTGGTGCGTCGATGAACCGGCCGCCGGCGGACTCTATTTCGCGGGAGAGCGAAAGCGCGTCCGACGGGAGTATTGTGGCGAGGTTCACTATAGTTTTGCCGCGCTTGGGCAGGGACGAGACCACGGAGATCGTGGCGGGCGAGTCCCTGACCATCACGAAGATGACGTCGACGGACTCGAAGTCGCGAAGATCCGATGCCGTCCTTGAGCCAGGTACCTTGGATGACACGTCACGTGCCCTTGAGCTGGTCCTGTCCCAGAGCAACAGTTCAATCCCGGGTCCGGAGAGCCTCGCGGCTATCCGGCTGCCCATCAATCCCAATCCGGCGAATCCTATCCTCATTGCGATGGATGGGGTCTCTCTACTAAATACGCATGACGCGGACCAAGATCACGATCAGGATCAGCATTGATATGAAGAGCGCGGAGCTGATCGCGATGCGGCGGCCAAACGGTCGCAGGGATCTCGCGTCGACCGGGATCCCGCCGTACTTACAGTATAGATAGATGGGCTCGACGAAGGCGAGCGCCACGGACGGCAGCATCACGGATGATGTCAGCAGGCCGGCGAGCAGGGACGCCAGCGGTAAGGGCCTGGGCACGCCCCTGCCCGGGATGCGGCTCTCGACCAGTAGCACCCCAAAGGCGCTGAACGCCGACCAAGCAATTGACGCGGGAATAGCAAGATGAAGGGGATCGCCCAGGATTCCGGAGAAGGCAAGTGAGAGGAGCGACAGCGAGGTCGCGCCGAGCGTGAGCCCTGCGGGCGATCTGCCCAATCCCCTGAGCGAGATGACCATGTACATCGAGAAGGACGCGGCGGGCGCGGCGTACCAGGGAATCAGGCGCGGTCCCCTGATCAACAGGGATGCTGCATAGGGTGCCAGCGCAGTGCTCAGGGCAAGCGGATCCGGACGAGGTCCCTTGGAGGACATGGATGAGTAGAGCCTTCCATATGAGGCGAGCACAACTCCAGCTGACGCCGCGGCCAGCGCCGCTCCGATCACCCCCACGTCGCGCGGTGAGCCCTGCGATGACAGCGCCACTGCGAGGGAACCCAGCACGAGCATGGCCGCGCTGGGCGTCGGAGGTATCCAGCGCATGAACGCCACACATATGTGAGTGATTTCTGTGTTTCTCACAATCCACGTGGAACTTTTTAAGGCCGATGGGCGCTGGACGTGTACGTGGACGGAAAGTTGAGGGCATGGCTGCTCTCGTTCAGCCCGGTGACGCTCACGAGTGCCTTCTCATCGGTCACGCTGGGCGCTGCGCTCGCGTGGTATGATACGGGGAGGCTGAACGCGATCCTCTACCTCGTCACGCTCGGCGGGTTGCTCGCCGCCCAGGCGGGGGTCAACCTGATCCACGACTACCACGACTACAGGACAGGTGTGGACACGCTGTACAGGTCATCCGGGTTCTCCCACAGGCTCCATCCCATACTGGACCTGGGGCTCAGCCCCTCGAGCGTGGTGGCAGCGGGATACGCGCTGACCGCTGCGGCGCTGGGGGCCGCCGCCTACCTGGCGCTCGTGGTCGGGATCCCGATACTGGTGCTGGGTGCCATAGGCCTCTTCCTGGGGGCTGCGTACAGCGTGCCGCCGCTCAAGCTCCACTATCGCGGCCTGGGCGAGCTGGTCGCGGGGCTGGCCATGGGGCCGCTCGTGGTGTGGGGATCCTACGCGGTGCAGGTCGGATCGCTGTCCCGCCTGTACCCACTGCTCGTGGGAACGCCAAACGGCGCCTTCGTCTTCCTCATACTGATGGGATCGGGGGCGCTCGAGGTCGAGGCGAGCCGCGCCGTGGGCAAGAAGACGGTGGTCCTGCTGCTGGGCGCACGTCGCACCAAGTACGCAGCTCTGGCGGCGGTCGCCGTCATGTACGCGGCACTGGCGGCATCTGCCCTGCTGGGATATCTGCCGCTGATATCGATAGCGTCCCTGGCGCTGCTCCCCTGGACACTGAGGCTGGTGGATCCGCTCCTGAGCGGTAGCGAGGAGGAGGTCAGGAGGAGGTGGAGGGAGCTGAGGAGGCTCTGGGCGGGTCCATTCAGCGTCAGGCTGGTGCTGCTGGCCGTGCTCCTCACCTCCATGGTAGCGGCACGCGTCATGGGGATACCCTAGGAGTGGAAGAACCTGGGAAGTATGAGGACCGCGAGGAGCCCGTAGATGGGAGGACCTATCAGAATCGCCATCGAGGATCCAAATCCAATGTAGTAGCCGAGTCCCACCACGAGCATTGTGGCCCACACGTGAAAGGTGGAACCTATCAGGGAGAACTCCCAGGTGCCCTTCGCAACGAGCCCCTCGGGATACACGTGTCTGGGAATGGAGTAGATGAAGGGGACCGCGAGCGTCTCCATGTTTATCAGCGTGAGCGCGAGCGCCAGCCAAGCACCGACGGGATGGGCAGCCCACAGGTAGACAAACCCCGCCAGGCCGAGGGCGTAGCCAACCGCAACCATCTTGGTGAGCGAGCTGGGAGAGCGCAGGTAATATGCGAGGATCCCCGATATCACGGTCACGAGGACCGCGGTGACGCCGAACACGTTCATCGCCAGCGGGACGTCGGACGGCGAGTAAGCCGACAAGAAGGGCGGAAGGACCACCGCCAGGACCAGGTTGAAGCCGGCTATCGTTGCCCAGAGGATCCCCATGAGCCATGTCCTGCCCATCCTGAAGGTAGTGCCGTGCAGCTCCTCCTTCAGCGGGGTGAGTACGATCCTCATTCTGGAGAGGAGCGCCGAGTACCCGGCAGCGGCCGCGAGCGCCGCGAGCGCCAGGGCCAGGTAGACGATTGAGGGATCCGCGAGCGCCAACATGTAGGCGGACGTCCCTATGGCCACCCCGCCCGGTATCCCGGAGATGGAGATCGCGGACGCGAGTGTCCTGGATCCGACGTCCTCGTACAGATACGAGTAGGCGTTGGAGAATATCTCCATGAAGAACGTCACGGTGCCCTGGAGGAACCTGAGGACCATGAGCTCCGCCGGAAGGACGACGTAGGGCATGAGGATTAGCGTCACAGCTATCAGCGCGGACATCCCCATGACGGCGACGGGGAGATGCCTGTAGAACCTGAGCGCTCTCCCAATGACCTTTCCAATCGGCATGCCGGCGAAGTAGAACACGCTTCCCCAGAGCGCCAGCGACGGCACGGACATCCCGGTCCTCACGTGAAAGTAGCCCAGGTAGAGCACATATGTGGAGAGCGCGGACGTCAGTATCGCGGAGGCGGCAAACCCGAGCAGGGGAACGCTCAGCCTGAGCGCACGGCTCACGCGAAGCCCTTCACGATGGAGTCAGATATACGCTTGGCCATCTCCTCGATCTCCCGGGGCGCGACGAGGTCCCCGGGGTACTCGGCGCCACCGTACTCGTCGGGAAGCTTCCTCGTGGCATCTATGCAGGCCTTGCTACCGAACCCGGGCGTCGGAGTCGACGGATCGAGCTCCTCCGTGGGATATCCCTCCATGACATATATGTCGCGCTCCGGGTCCACGTTAGCCGCGACGGCGTACTCGACGGATGTGTGATCCCTGGGGTTCACGTCCGAGTCCACGACTATGACGAACTTGTGGTAGAGCGGCGAGAACGCCCAGAGCGCCGCCGCGATCCTCTTGGCGTGTCCCGGATATCTCTTGGCGATGGACACTATAGTCACGTACCCTAGGCCCTCGGGCGGCATGTGCAGGTCCACAACCTCCGGGAGCAGTTGCTGTGTGAGCGCGAGCGCCACGCGCTCGCCGAAGCGTATTATGTTGCCGTCCTCGAGCACTGGCCTTCCGGTGACCGTCACCGGGAGCACCGGATCGCGCCTAGAATTGATCGCCTTAACCTTGACCACGGGATACGGCTTCGAAGTCGAGTAGACTCCGGCATGATCGCCGAAGGGCCCCTCCATGGCGGTCTCGCCCGTCAGCTCGCCCTCGATGACGAGCTCCGAGTGTGCCGGATACTCCACGTCCACGGCGTCGCCCCTCACCAGCTCCATCCCCTCGCCCCTCACAATCCCGGTCACCAGCGACTTGTCGAGGGGACGTGGCACCGGGACGCCGGCCATCAGCATTGTTATTGGATCCGGCCCGAAGACTATGGCCACCCCGCGCCCGGCCTCGCCGTACGCCGCGCCCCTGCGCCAGGGCATCCAGTGCATTATCAGCCTGTCCTCGCCTATCACCTGCAGCCTGTAGTAGCCGAAGTTCAGGGAGCCATCGTTCCCCTTGACGAATGTGACGGCCATCGTGAAGAAGCGACCGGGCTCCCCCGGCCACTGCCTTATAGCGGGGAGCCTGCCCAGGTCCACCTTCTCCCATCCGACATCCCTCACGGGCCCGGAGCGCACGACCTTGGGGGCCACCTTGGTCACCTGGGACAGTTCGCCGAGCGACCTCACGGCGTCGAGGAGCCCGGACGGGGGCCGCGCCGTCAGCGCGCCCAGCGATGAGGCAACCCTCCCGTAGGGATCGTCGTCGCCGAGCGCCAGCGACACCCTGTTCCATGAGCCGAACAGGTTGCCGACGGCGGGAAGAGTACCCTCCTTTATGGATTTGAAGAGAACGGCGGGCCCGCCGGCATACGTCACGCGTCGGAGAACGGCGGGAAGCTCCAAGTCCAGGCTCAGGCTTTCATCGAGCTCGATGAGCTGGCCCCTCGCCTCGAGGTCCTCCATGAAGTCCCTCAGGCCTCTGTACGGCATCTCGGATCAGGAGCTCCCCACCAGGTCCTTGACGGCCCTTACGACCGCGTCCCTGGAGTTCATGGTCGGGGCCCAGCCTAGGGACTTCAGCCTAGACGAGTCGGGGAAGACCAGCCTGATGTCGCCGGGCCACCCGCCTCCGAGCGCCTCCTTCGCCTCCAGCGTGCACCTGTTGTACTTGATCCTCGGCTCCAGCCCCATGACGGATGAGACGATCATCGCTATTTCGTTGACACTGATCCAGTCGTCGTTTCCCGCGTTGTAGACGCCGCTCGCGCGACTGTCCTCCAGGACCTCGAGGGCGCTCATGGCGTCGTCCACGTAAAGATAGCTCCTGCCCTGGCCGCCGTCCCCGTAGATCTCCAGCTCCCCGGGATTGGCGTGCAGCCTGCGGACGAAGTCCACTATCACGCCGTGGGTCATGGAGCCTCCGGCCACGTTGGTCATCCTGACCGTAAGGCTCCTTATCCCGTAGTTCCTGGCGTAGAAGTCTATCACGCTTTCCGAGAGCGCCTTGTAGAGCCCGTGGTACGAGATGGGCCTCAGTGGGGCCGACTCGGGCGTGGGCGTCTGGGCGTTGCCGTAGACGGTGGGCGATGACACGTAGACCATCAGCTCCGCGTCCGTGATCCTCGCCAGCTCCGCAACGTTCAGAGTAGTCCTCAGCTCCTCATCGAACCGGGTCCTCACCTCCTCCATCGTGGCCTTCACGCTCGGGTTCGCTGCCAGGTGATAGATGGCGGGACCCTCCACGTCGAGCTTCAGGGGTTCCCTGAGGTCATGCTCGACGTATCCCGCGCCTGAGCGCGGCGGGTATCTGTCGACCACCAGGACCTCCTCCCCCTTGGATATCAACCTGCGCGACAGGTGTTCCCCCAGGTATCCGGACCCTCCGGCTATGACGTGCACCATAGATTGAGTATGACGAATGCAATAGATAAATCTTGGGGATCGCGGGCACGGCCGAGTTGAGGAAGGAGTTCCTGCTGGCCGCCGGATTCACGATCATGGCGTTCAACTCCATCTATCAGTACTCGTGGAATGCGATGGAGCCGCTGATCTCGAGGGGACTCTCGGCCGGTTTCCAGGAGGTCCAGGTTGCGTTCACAATGTTCGTGGTGGCCTCCACCGCCTTCCAGCTGGTGGGAGGAGCCGTCGCGGACCACGTGGGACCCAGGGGGATATCGATCGCCGCCGCGGTCATGTCGGCCGCGGGATTCCTTGGGACGTCTGCGTCCCTCAGCGTCCCTGAGTTCTACGCGTTCTGGGCTCTGGGAAGCGCAGGCGAGGGCATACTGTATGGTATAGCGTCCAACGTCGCGCTGAAGTGGTTCGGCGGAAGGAGGGGCGCGGCTGTTGGCCTCGTGAGCTTGGGCTTCGGGGTCGGGGGAGCGTTGGCCAATCCCTTCATAGTGTCGGTGGGCGACTTCAGGAGGGCTGCGCTGACGATAGGATTGATCGAGATAGTGGTGCTTCCGGCGCTGGCGGCCACGATCTCGTATCCGAGGGGACTGAGGGGCGCGCGCACGACCGAGGTGGTGAGGGATGGCTCATGGTGGTTGATCTACGCGTCGTACGTCCTGGCGGCAGTGCCGCTCCTCGCTTTCTCCAGTTCGCTGACGGCGATGGCCAGGACGACGGGAGTGGAGGGCTTGGAGCTCACTGCGGCCATAAGCACATTCCCGCTGGCGAGCGGCGCCGGAAGACCGCTGCTGGGCGCCATAAGCGACAGGATGGGCGCCATAAGGCTTCTCATTATCAGTGCGATCATGATGGCGCTGGGATCCGCCATGATCCCCGTCGGGCTTGTGCTCGAGGGATCCCTGCTGGTCGGGCTGTTCGGGGGCGCGCTCGTGCCGCTCTACTTCAGCGCGGTCAGCGAGATCTACGGCGGCGCGTATTCCACCACGAACACCGCTGTGCTCTACACGGGCAAGGCAGTGGCGGGAGTGCTGGGCGGATCCATTTTCGCGATCGTGCTGGAGCACGGGCTCCCCGCGGCAAGCGCCTTCCTAGTCGCATCGGCGCTTGCCGCGGCCGCGCTCTTGGCCGCGAGGATGCGGACGCCATCCCGGGCGAACCGCGCATAAATTCAGATGGCCTCACTTGATGTAGTTCACGACGTTCTCTTTATCGCGCCGCTCCACCCGGACGAGGCCCTCCCTCTCCAGGCGCTTTATGGCCCTCCAGCAGGTGGTCTTGGGTATGACCAGCGCCCGCCTTATCTCGGCCTCCGTGGCCGAACCGCCGCTCCTCCTGAGGAAATCCAGTATGCGGTCATCCGGATCCCTGGGCGCGACTGCGGCTGGACGGCGTCTGACCCTCGTGAACGTGACATATGCGACCACTGCGACCGCAGCGGCGGCGGTCGCCGCCAGCGCGGACGTGAGCCATGGAGATAGGGTGGGAGTGGACGGGACGCTTGGCGAGGGCGCCACGCCGGGCGCGGACGGGACTGGCAGCGTGTACGAGATCTCCCAAGATCCCGGCGTCAGATCCAGGACTAGTGTATCATTTACGACCGAGGCCCCGGCCGGCGGCGAGTTTATGTATACCAGTGATGCGTTGTAGGGCAGGGATATCTCGGTTGGATATGGGGTCGTGAAGTTGGCGAACCATGCCACGGGGTTCTTCTCCACGATGCTGAATGTGTAGTAATCCACGTACACGGTGCCGTTGGCGCCCGGGATCAGCTGCACGGAACCGTTGGACAGCGCGAATGATACGGGCGACCCGTTTGAATAGGACACTGTGAGCGCCTCCGGCTGACCGATGAGCGATATATTGACGGGATGGAATGCGACGACCTGCTCTGATATGACGACGTGCGCATAGCCGCTCGGATAAAGCGACACGGCTGCCAGGGGTGACTGCGCCGCGAGCATGAACAGGAGCGCCACCGCCAGCAGCTGACCCAAGGCTCCGCTGGATCGGACGCGACCTTTTAATAAAGTTCAGTGGCATTGATTCATGAATACGCGATGCGCGCTATTGATAGGGCTGCGTCGTACGGCTTCCGCATCCCAACTAATGTCCGTGATGTCCATGTTCATGCTCGTGCTCGAAGTCCTCGCGGGATCTCCATGAGGAATCGGTGGAGAGCGACCCGTTGACGTACGCCTTGACGACATCCACGACCCTTCCTGAGGCGCCCGTGACCACCTCGATCCCGTAGGAGTTGAAGAATTCCACGGCACGAGGGCCCATGCCGTACGCTATGACGACGCGGGCGTCGTGCTCTCTGACGAACTTCGGCAGGTCGCCAGGGCCGTGTTCCTGATGAGGGTTCTCCTTCACGGTTACCCCCCTCACGGATCCACCATCCACGTCGACGAACGCGAAGTAGCGAGCCCTGCCGAAGTGCTGGGCAACCTCGGAATCGGGACCGCGGTCCTCCTCCACCGGAACTGCTACTATCATTGTGGCGCGCATAGTGGCCGGGAATTTATGGATATCGTACATTTCCATGCGGTGATGCGGCGTCTTGCTCGAGAGGCACGCGAAGCGGCGCCGTCGGCACGCATCCATTCGTTCATGTAAGCGAGCACGAAATACGCTCGTCTCATGGAATCTGTTCACGGCGGAGCCATCCATCCCGGTAACCCTCTGTTACGAAAGGGAATGCTTTGACTTATCGAAATTGAATAAAAATGATCGTCTACGCCGAGAACCGCCTAGGCTGACACGGACTCCAGCGTCCTTCCAGTGGATCTCGGTCCCAGCAGAGCCAGTATCCCGGCCAGCAGCCCAGTGATGGCTATGAACTCAAATCCCACGAAGAACGAATGCGATAGTACCAGCACCGGCAGGAAAAGCGCCCCGAACGCGCCGCCCACGTGGCCTATGCCATCGGTGAGCGCGAATCCGGAGCTCCTAGCCCTCGTCGGGAAGTTCTCCGC
>ERZ1669250.982-NODE-982-length-10262-cov-2.958558_pt1 | contig 10262 bp, 11 predicted proteins | sample MGYA00579295_ERZ1669250 | MGnify/ENA primary metagenome ERZ1669250 (study PRJEB41166, sample SAMN08046056) | hot springs metagenome | biome: hot spring; feature: acid hot spring; material: thermophilic sediment; isolation source: thermophilic sediment from acid...
CCGCTAAGTAATGTGAGGGGGCTCCTAGAGGAATCCAAACAATTAGCCAGGAATATAAGTGGGGCCGCCGACGTGCATGCATTGGGGGAATCCATACCCGGCGGCACAACCACTGCCCTCGCCATACTGGAGGGACTTGGGTATGATGCGTACGGCAAGGTAAGCAGCGCGAGCCCAAATAATCCGCATGAACTAAAGATCAAGCTAGTAAGGGAGGGATTAAGCAAGTGCAGCGGCACTAATATAGATGAGGTGCTGGCATGTATCGGGGACCCCGTGCATATAGCTATGGCTGGGTACTTAACTGGCGCCCTGGAGAGTGGTCGGAGAGTCATCTTGGCGGGCGGCACCCAAATGACGGCTGTCGCGGCTATAGCTAAGGCTTTGGGGGCAGAGTTCGATGGCAATGTAATTATAGCGACAACTGCATGGGTGGCAATGGATAAGTCATCGGATATAGCCTCGATATCTAGACAGATCGGAATACCCGTGGTGGCGGCTAATATGAGTTTTGGCGATGCGCCGTACCCGGGTTTGCGTAAATTTGATGAGGGGTATGTTAAGGAGGGCGTTGGGGCTGGAGGCAGCATAGTGATCACCCATTTATTGACTGGCCTAGGCATGAGGGACCTAGCCAAGCTGGTATATGATGAATACTTGCACCTAATGAGTTCCTAGTTGATTATGAGGAGCAAGGTTCATGAGTCTCCACATTATCTTGGTAATAATTATCGCAGAACATTTAAATAATATATGATGGCCAACGCGTAATGGAATTGGCAATAGAAGTAATTGGATTGAGGAGGAGCTTTGGCAATGTGTTGGCGCTTGATGATGTGAGCATCAAGGTCAGTAGGGGGGAACTGGTTTCCCTCCTTGGCCCTAATGGCGCTGGTAAAACAACGCTGGTGAGGCATCTCTACTGTGAGCTTAAGCCACAGAGCGGGTCAGTGAAGGTGCTTAATGAGAATCCGTGTAATAGGCGAGTGAGGCTTAGGATGGGGGTTACTCCGCAGGAGGCTGAGCCGTATTATGATTTATCCGTTTTTGATAATGTGTATTATGCGGCCAGGATAAGGGGTCTCTCAAGTCACGAGGCGATGATGAGGGCGGAGGACACCATTAAGCATCTTGGGCTGCTGGAGTATAGGGATAAGTACGTAATGGATTTATCGGGCGGATTGAAGAGGCGAACGCTCATTGCAATGGCTGTGGCTCACTCGCCTGAGGTGATGGTTCTCGATGAGCCGACGACGGGGCTTGACCCAGTGGCTAGAAGAGAGTTATGGGAATTACTTAGGAGCCTTAAGGGGGAGGGAAGAACCATATTATTGACCACTCATTACATGGAGGAGGCCGAGGCGCTCTCGGATAGGGTTTACTTCATTAATAAGAAGGTTATCGATGAGGGGACGCCCATGGAGCTTAGGAAAAAATTCGCCTACTACTATGAAGTCATTGACCTAGAGACAGGCAAGCTTTATAGGGTTAAGGAGGACGAGGTGAGGGATTTCATTTCAAAGCTGAACGGTAGATTCGAGGTGAGGGCCCCCTCACTGGAGGATGTTTATCTAGAGGTAATGAAGAATGCTTAGGGAAATCCTCGCACTTGCATCCATGTTCATTAAGGAAGCAAAGGCATGGATACTGGTCAATATTTTCTTCCTCATAATTTTTCCAATCGCGATGATTTTTTCCTTTAGATATATAATTGCCGGGGATATGATTTACTACTTAATCTCCGGAACAATTACTTTTCAAATAGCCATAACAGGCTTCGTCGCCGTTCCCCAGACAATAGGTATGGATAGGGAGAGAGGGAGGCTCTCCCTCATGATTGCCAGCGGCGTTCCGGCGTGGGCATACGCGATGACATCAACCCTGGTGAACAACATAATGGCCATTGCATCAGGCTTTCTAATAATCGGCATAGCGGCCCTAATCAGTTCCCTTGGAATTAGCCCCATCAGCATAGTGCTGCTGTTAGCGTCGTTAATGGCCGGAACATTCCAGGGCTCAATGATAGGCCTCGCCTTGGCAGCAAAGGTAAGGAACTGGAGACTATTGAATCAATTAACTCAGCTGCTCGGCTTTGGTTTAACCTTCTTTGCACCCGTGTATTTCCCGCTCGGCGCAGTTCCGAAATACCTTCTACCCCTAGCAATGCTTGAACCAACCACGTACATTGCTCAAGCCGTGAGGCTCTCCCTCACTGGGAGCTATGCCTCTCTCATATGGGATGCGGCTACCTTGATCTATGGAGTAGCATTTGCGGTACTGGCCGATAAATGGGGACTAGGCTGAGCTATTCATCTTTACCCTCAGAGTCCTCATCCATGGGATTGGAAGATGGTTAAATATAATTCATTAATAACCTTATTGGAGTGTTTTCCCGCTAGAGACGAGGCGATGGGATAGCTCACGCCTTAATGAAGCGTGGGTGACCAATAAACGCCCCCATGGGAAGCGCCGCAAAGATGGCCTAAAACCCCAACCATACGGGCCGGAATAGTTTACGGGCTTCAAAGCAATTACTATAATTGACTTTAGAACCATAAGGAGATCCTCGCTTTATGATATATTTGATTAGTGGTCACAGGATCTTGTGCTTGAGTATAATATTTATAAGACTCGTTGGGGGCCTCAATCATGGATGTGAATCCAAGGCGATTGCTGCTTTACTATGCATTGACGTTCGCCATATTATTAGTGGCCGAGGTTATTGGGTATGGATTAACTGAATATGGATTACTGGATTTAGGTAACTTAATAAATAGCCTTAAGTCATTGACTTTCTCGGTGAGCCTCAGTACTATCATATTGATATTCTCTCATAATGCAATCATAAATTTTGCTATAAATATACCATTCATTGGATTATTGGCTTATATCTTCTCTATGGGCGAGACTGGATTACTGCTGGGCTATGCCGCTGCATCGATAAATATTTATTCACGCATGGGTATCTTAGCCATTCCATTGACATATGCATTAACGGCTCTAATGCCCCATGGGTGGCTGGAGCTAATGGCATACTCAATCTCAATATACAATTCCATGGATCTCAGCTCGGCAATTACCCGTCATGAACCCATATCCCTAAGAAGGTGGATAATCCTTTTAATCATTTCCATGATAGTGCTGCTAGTTGCTGCTGCAGTGGAAACCGGGGAATTAATGATCATTCGGGAAATAGGTCTTTAGGGGCCATGATTGCGGTAGTAATGGCAGGCGGCAGGGGAAGTAGACTAGGCGGAGTGGAGAAAGCCATGCTAGATGTATGTGGTTCCCCCTTAATAGAACGCGTGATTAAGTCGTTAAGTAATCATAAAATCATTATTGCGGTCAGCGATAATGTTCCAAACACGATTAGGTGGTGCATGGAGAATGAGCTTGATGCAGTAATGACGAGTGGAGACAGTTACTCGCTGGATCTCGGCATCATGATTAGGAGCATTAGAAAGCCATTCCTGGTGGTGCCTGTTGATTTGCCGTTTATTGATGGGGCAGTTCTGGAATTCGAGGAGAGAGCCCTACGCCTCGATGCATCAATTATAACCCTACTGGTTCGCAGAGGCGGGAGAGAGGAGCCCATAGGGGTATCGCTAATAAAGGGGGATGGGACTGATTGGACTAATATAGTTATGAATGAATCAAGTGAGTTAATGGACATTGATTATCCCAGTGACTTAGAGAGAGCTATCGCTGAGTGCGAATCTGATTGGAGAAAGGAAAAATAGAAAATTATTTATTATCGATTTATTGTTTCTACTTTCACGGCGAGTACTTTGCAAATAATACTGCGTGCTGAAATATTGCTCCAACATCTATTATCAACATTATTATCGTTGCTATGGCCAGCAACGCAATTACGGCATACGCTATGGACTTTGTCCGCCTATAAAGTAATAGGGCAGTAACTATGCCGCCTAGTCCCTCGAATAAGTAGAAAGAGAATGCTAGCACGGGGGAATTAGTGAGGCCATGGGTATATATCGAGGCACCATATATTATTGTGATTAATGATAGGAAAGCCACGGGGAATGAGGCCGCCTTAAACTTATCGGGCTCAACACCGTATAGTAATAGGCCGCCTATTAAAGTCACTATGCCTAAATAGAGGAATGCATCGCCGAAGAGAATATTATATGAACCTGGAAGTGGCCAGGTAATTGACATAGTTAATCCAAAGATTGTAGTGGGAACCCCCAGCATCATCATGACTAATCCAATTGATTTTAATTCATCCCTGGCAGCACCACTTCCCAACCTATATGACATATACATTACCTCCAAGTTAATCGCCATTGAGAGAGTCATCATTGCCGTCAAGTAATCAATGAATTGCATACCTGGTCGAGTTAGTTAATAGGTTAATAGTAAAATAATATTTCTAACATTATGAGCAACATTTATTTTAATGGCTGGAGATTTTATAAAGGAAACGAGGGGATTTAACATGATCATCCGTTGAATTATGGCTTTAATACTTAAGCGGTGCAGGCGTTATTTATGGATATTGAAGGAATCTCGTTGGATGATGAGTTATATAGATACCTGTTGAATTTCTATAATGATTCGGAGCTGGATTCAATGATTAAGTCACTGAAGCGACCTCCAAGCCGTTACTATATAAGAACCAACACGATAAAGACAAGCCCAGAGAACCTCTTGACTGCATTAAGAAATAAGGGAATCGAGGCTCACCAAGATGAGGCCCTTCGAGAAGCATTATGGATACCGGTAAATGGGCCTAATCGCATTAATTCAGCGAGGAAGGTAGTGATAGCAAATAAGCAGGCGGCAGAGAGCGTATACATAGGCGCTAATCTATATGGCCCCGGCGTGCTTTATGCTGATCCAATACAAGTCGGCGAAGAGGTTAATGTGGCTGCACCCAATGGCGAGGTCGTTGCAATCGGCGTGGCGCGCATGGATAGGGGCAGTATGTTGAGCCGCAGGCCCGGTATTGCAGTTGAGGTTACGGGATCCATCTACATGATGCCGAAGCTACGTGAATTAAGCGAGTACAGGGAGGGATTATTCTATGAGCAATCCCTCCCGGCCCAATGGGTTTCCCACGTGCTTGCTCCAATTGATAATGAGTTAATAATTGATATGAACGCAGCGCCGGGCGGCAAGATGAGCCACATAATACAATTAACCCAAGGCAGAGCCAGAGTTATTGGAGTGGAGAGACACGCCAAGAAGATTACACAAATCAAGCAGACCCTGGATAGACTAGGAGCCGGTGGAGAAGTAATTCAGGGAGACTCCAGATTCATTGATTTGGATCGGCCGGAACTGGTGGGGCGCGTTGATAGGGCTTTAATTGACCCGCCATGCAGCGATATTGGGGTTAGACCCAAAATATTCGATGTGAAAACCATTCAACAAGTCAAGGCCCTCTCTCAATACCAGCGGCAATTCATTAAGACCGCGCATAAATTGTTGAAACCGGGCGGGGTTCTAGTTTACTCTACCTGTACAGTGACCCCCATGGAGAATGAGGACAATATAAAATACGCTAATCAATTAGGCTTTTCAGTGGAGACCGTGGATGTGCCAGGCAAAGCAAGCGGCATAGGCGAGCTTGGTTCCTTAGTGGCTAGATTCTACCCGCATCAACATGACTCGCCCGGGTTCTTCATAGCCAGGCTTAGAAAAGCATGACCAAAGCAAAATAGTTAACATTAACCACCTCTAGTAACACCCATTAATGTGAGTCCCCTAGCTTGGGTATGAAGCGTGAATTATGGTGTCTAAACCTGGAGAGAAGAGTAATTCTTCATTATAATGGATTATGATGAGGCGGAGCTCTCTATTGAATCCTCTGGATCCTGGGGATCCTCAGGGATTTAGGCAATAATATTAAAATAGCATTAAGTGCATTGGGTTAACCAGTGATTGTAGCGCGTTGGTTCTGATCTTGTGATGATCGACGGGCGATCAATGAAGTTAATCGCCATAATTATTACCGTAGAAACATTGGTATTATGAAGATGGCTATCATTAGGTCCAGGAATACTATTATAGTTATGGCTACGTATAGCCAGTCCTTCTCCATAGCGAAAGAGGCTATACCGAGGAGGACCCGTATGACTGGGGTTGCTATTAATACTATGAGACCCAGCACTATTAGGGAGAGCCCATCGAGTGAGGGAGCCTCATTGATGGCCGTGATGACTGGAATGACGCTGCTATTTACTGGGCTCCTCATGCTTGATAACTCGCTTAATGAGTAACCCATGCCCTCCCCCCTCACTATAATTAATGCAACTCCAATTGATATTAGTATTATGCTTATTATCACGCCGATCCTAAGGGTCATGCCTATGACTGAGTCCATGTCCATCCAAATTCACCTCCTCCTTCCATACTTAAGCAATAAAACTATCATTAATATTATTGACGTTACAGTAGATAAGAGATACTCATACGCCAGAGGCACTACGAGTATTCGGGCTATTCCAGCGCCCCTGAGAACCATCTCGACGCCGAGGAAGTTAAGTATTACTATGAATATCCATCTGACGAATCTATTGGTTAATTTAACGAGAACCTTGGTTCCAATGAATGCCCCTATTAGTACTCCTATTGCTGTTGCTGCTGCTATGAATGGTTGTATGTAGCCGAAGTACCAGTATATGCTGCTTCCGGTGGCTGCCGTGACTCCAATCATGAAGTTGCTCGTCGTAGTGCTAACCTTCATGGGGAGATTCATGGCCCAATCAAGCCCCAACACCTTAAGAGCACCACTACCAATACCCAACAAACCACTAATAACACCAGCAAAAAACATGATAACCTCACCCAACCACCACCTAACACCCCAATACTCTATTGTTCGCCCAAGCGCAGCATCGTGATACTCACCATGTAGCTTAAATACTCTGTTGGTCCAATCAGGTGGACGCGGCTTAGGTATCTCGTACTTACCCCTCTGAACAGTGGGTATTATGCTGGTTAATAGAACCACTCCGAACACTATATATATGATCCACGCTAATCCATGGGAATAAATCCAGCCCGCACTTAGTGATCCAACTATGGCGCCGCTACTCGTGGCCACCTCAAGCCCCATTCCTATGCGTACATTAGTTATCTTGTCCTTTATATAAGCGCTGGCTGATCCGCTTGATGTAGCTATTGTAGATATGAGTGAAGCCCCAGTGGCGTAATAAATGGGAACCCCAAGGAATAGCACTAATAATGGAGTCAGAACAGTGCCACCGCCTAGTCCAGTTAGTGAACCAATGAAGCCTGAAAATATGCCTGCAATCAATATCTCCACGAACCTTAGAATGATGTCTAACATGTTTAGATTCCCTTTAACTTAAATATTTTAAGTTTTTCTAATGTGGATTACCATGGCTCTCAGCGAGGAAAACCTTTCTTGAAAATATAGAATAGAACCTAACTCCTCCACGCCAAAACTCGACTAGCCATTTACTGGCCAGAGCTCTAGAGACGCATGAAACTGTTTTTAAACTCGGCAAGAGTTGAGGGATATATTCTCCTCTTCCATGGGAGGATGAATGTTTTGTATGTAAAGCTATGTGATTGATTTATCTTTGACCGTTGGTGCTGTGTCCATAGCCTTGGGACGCTGGGGGAAACCGTGAGGGCGAGGTAGATAACGGCAATCCATAAGATACATAGGTAACTATATCCGCTGCTTTATTATGAGGCTGGTGGTTCAGCACTTGACTATATTGAACCCGGAGGCCTTTCTTAATCTATTCATTATGGCTAATCCCATCCCGATTTCCGGAAACCCCTCCGCCACTGCGGCATCCACTCCTAACTCATCTACGCGCCTCAATGCCCAAAATAATTGGCGAGCCACACCGTAAAGATCGCTCCTGCTCCCTATATTTATCAATTCAACACCTCTATATGATGCACAGGTCTCACTGCTACATATAACGGCGATCCGCATTTTCTTGCCGAGTTCATCGATTAATTTACCGGTTATTTTAACTATGCCATCCACGTCATCACACTCCACTAAAGTAACCGGCTTTGACGGGGCGTAGTGCCTATACTTCATTCCAGGAGCTAATGCTGCATCCGCCTCTCGAACCCCTCTAGCAAAATCCGGCACCTCTATATCCTGGAAAAACCTACGCAACTCCTCTAAAGTGAAGGGGCCGGGACGAAGCAGAATAGGTCGACCGCCCGTGAAGTCTATAATGGTGGATTCAACCCCGAAATAAGTGTCTCCCCCATCTATTATAACGTCTACTTTACCCATTAAGTCATGAATGACGTGGTCAATTCTTGTAGGGCTTGGCCTCCCAGATAAATTCGCGCTTGGAGCCGCAATGGGCTTTGATCCCCGTATTAAATCCAGTGCAACTGGATGAGCGGGCATTCTAACGGCCACAGTTTCCCGTCCGCCAGTGGTTTCGAGGGGCACTCTTGACGATTTCCTTAGAATCACGGTGAGGGGGCCAGGCCATACTCTGCGCAGAATATCATAAAGGTTAGGCGGCACTTCAATGGCCACATCACTTAATTGATCCAGCGACGCTATGTGAACTATGCTTGGATTATCGGATGGGCGGCCCTTAACCTCATAAATCCTCCTCACCGCGACGGGATTAAACGCGTCAGCGCCAAGGCCATAAACGGTCTCCGTTGGAAACGCCACTAAACCGCCTCGAAGCACTGCATCAATTGCAGGCTGCAATTCGTACTTACCGCTAATGGCTCGTATTATTATCGTCTCCATTCCCATCACGCGCTTAATGATTACTGGCCCTGCGACTGTTGTTGAAGCCACTGCTCCACAATATCGTAACCATATATTGCCTTGAACATTTCCCTCCCCATCTTAGTCATTCTCAGCGGCGTCCAGGGAGGATCAAAAACAACCTCAACATCTATATCCTTGGCCTCCGGCACTATTGATTGAAGAGCCCCACCAACCGAGTAACCAAGATCCTGGGATAATGGGCAACCCACGGCGGTCAATGTCATTCTAATCACCAGCTTATCCCCCTCCATGGATACCTCATATATGAGCCCAAGGTCATATACGTCAATAGGTATCTCCGGGTCATATATGTTCCGCAATGCATCCACGACCTTGCGAGCCCGTTCCTGATCTAGATTAGTCTTAAAGTTTATCTCATCTGACAGTGACTCCGCCATATAACTTCACGACAGAGTCACGTATATCTATTTAAAAATCTATTGCAGCTAGCTAAGTTAATCCTTCCCGCTTATCTCATTGCCCCTTTAATGGTATTATTATCTTAATTATTCCTAAATTATAGACCTTGCAGTGAACTACCCCCGCCCTTATGGGTGGGTCATCTCCATCGCGAGATGGAGATTTACTGCTTCAGGAAACTCGGCACCCCTGAGAAAAAGGGGATGCATAGTAGAGGTTACCCATCCACAGGCTCCAGGGGCAGTCCCAACCTCGCACTGAGAGCATTTAGATGAAACATTATAATCACGATCCACACTCCAACCACACCTGGGGCACGAGAATATGCGGTCAGCTAAATTAAAAACTTAAATAATTATAATTAATTGGGGGTGGTGGATGCTGAGGGTTTGCAGCACTGATAATGATGACTCTGCTGAGGCTTAGATTATGGGAAAAATTTATTCTCAAGTGATGCAGTTGATAATTCATGGATAAATCGCTGGTAAATGAGGTGGCCCATGGATTGGTCATATCTAAGGCGGAGCACCTAATTATTAAGCAGGCAATATTGAATTACTTAAGGACTGGTTCCCCGGATGATTTATCCCTGCTGCTCAACTTAATGGGGCTTCATTTAGCTAAAGAAGAACGGCTTAATGCATCCATAAGCGAGGAGCTTCGCTTGCTGCATGAGAAGAATAAGGAGCTCTTCGTCAAGGGTTCTGTGGATAAGGGATTAATCACCACTATGATTAGGGAATTCATGAAGCATGACGATGAATTGGATGCGGAAATCACGGCTAGGGATGGAGAGGTAGATTCAGAAATAGAGAAAGCCATGAAAACGCTATTACCGAGTGCCTAAATCCATTGAAGCGACCGCACCGCGGTATTTATGGCATCTATTAAGTCATGCAAGTCATCATGAGTATTGCACTTATTTGCATTTAGATCCAAGTAAAGGGGGGTCACGGCTATGTTTTTCTCCACATTAACTACGTAGACATCAGTGCCTGGCTTAGGGTTTCTTTGCTCGCCGTAGAGCCAGTAATACTTGCCGCCGCGTGGATCGATCCGTTCATCTAGGTATTGCTCATAC
>ERZ1669250.983-NODE-983-length-10262-cov-2.609092_pt1 | contig 10262 bp, 5 predicted proteins | sample MGYA00579295_ERZ1669250 | MGnify/ENA primary metagenome ERZ1669250 (study PRJEB41166, sample SAMN08046056) | hot springs metagenome | biome: hot spring; feature: acid hot spring; material: thermophilic sediment; isolation source: thermophilic sediment from acid hot...
GATCGTCTCATCCTGCGCATGGATGGCCACCAAAACCGGCGTAGCCGGAGCCTGGCCCTCTACCCGAAAACGCCAGCCCAGAAAATTCGCCAACTCCCGCAAGGCCGGGTTCAACGGCCCACTCCAATCGAGGCTGGCCTTCTGCGCCAAGGGGCCAGACACCGGAGCGGGCGGCGTCACCGCCACCGGATGCCGCGCCGCATCGATGTTCGCAAGGACGGCCAGCTCGTTGGAAATCCGATCCGCCGCACGAGACAAGGCCGTCTGAAAGGAATCGGTCGGCGCCACCTCGATCGCAGGCGGGGCCTTTTCCGGCATACGAGCACAACCAGACAAGAGCACCACCAGAAACGATAAGGCCAAACCTTTCCCACGGCCCTTCATCCCTTCCCATCGGAACATACTCCATGCAGACATTGCGCGGCTCTCCCTGCCCAAACCCAAGGTTGCCTAACATTAAAACGGCTTTCTGCTTTCGACGCAAGAGAAAAATCGGCGAATGCCCCATCGGTGCCAGAGAAACGACCGGCAACCTCCACAAAAACGCCAAAAGACCGCCAGAACTTCGCCACAAAAGCGCCATAAGTCTGCCAAACAACAGCCGGTTTTCTGGCAGATCCATGCCACGAAAAAGCCACTCTTTCGTCAGAAAACTGCCAATCATCAAACAAAAAGCAAAAGATTTGCCGAACGCGATACGCATGACCTACAATACGGATACACCGAACAGGATAACCGCTCCTAAAAATGCGGTAGGCCGCACCTTGTACCTATAGGGGGACGAACATGGATACGGTGGGGGATCGCCAAACGACCCAGATCGACACGCAAACGCTCCACAAGCCCGACGTTCTGCAACGCATGGGCGTACCCATCCACACCCTCAGTTCGTCGCAAATCCAGCAATGGAACCGCATCGTCGAACAGGAGCCTTCCCCACTGGACTTCGACGACAAGGACGCCCTGACGACCGCCATGGTCCAGCACTTCCGGCGCGTTCAGGAGTTTCGTAAGTCTGTTCTGGGGCGGTCTCCCATTTCTCCTCGAACGGAGGCCCAACACCGTGCTGTGGTCCGTCAACTGGAAAATCGGCACGGCTCACTGGAAGCCGCACTGGAATGGCTCCCCACGGCCAAACTGCGGCCCCAAACCTTCCGCAAATACAAGGACGCCATCCGCTTGATTGCTAGGGAAGCCCAAGACTTCGCCCTGGAGGAACGCCTGAAAACCCTCCAGCAAACCCCCAAGAACCAAAAAAAGTGGAACGAATCCCAAAGGGTGCGCGCCAAGAACCTTACCGGAGAAGAACTTCAGGCTATCGGGGAATGGCTCAAAACCAAAGGCATGACCCGCGCCAAGGCCACCCAAGAGGCCAACCGAAAATCCGAGAACGAGTCGGGCGTCGTCTGGATCACCCGCACACTGGCCTATCTGGTGGCCACCAGAGCCTGCGGGTTGCGCCCCATCGAATGGGAGACCGCCCATCTGCAATACCCCGAGGACCACCCATCGGAAAATCGGGCCGATCCCGATACCCCATTGCCAGAATACCCCACGCTGATCGTGCAGACGGCCAAGATCAAGTTCGACGCACCCAAGCAGATCCGCGAGATTCCCTTGGACGACCTCAGCCACGAAGAAGAACGGGCCATCCAGATCCATCTTCGGGAAATCCAAAAGCACCTACAGGAAGGGAAACCCTTCGCATCCTATCTGGAGCGCATCCGATCGTGGTTGCGCCGCGCCCGTTCGGCGATATTCCCAGACCGCAAGAAATCCGTGGACCTCTACAGCCTGCGGCACGCCTATCACGTCCGACTGGTAGAGCGCGGCTTGCCCAAGGAGGAAATCGCCTACCGCATGGGCCACAAGGTTTCCATGCACCGCATATACGGAGGCGGACACCGCAAGACGAGCAAACCCCAGGAATCGAGCCGACCAACGCGAGGCCCATTAGGAGGAGCGTCGAATCCTGGTCTATAATCTCCCCACATCCACTTTCAGGAGCAGATCGTGAACCCCACAGAGACGGAATCGGTCCATGCGGAACCTCGCATTCTCGGAGATTTTCTGGAAGACCTGATGCGCGAGGATTTCCCCGCGCTCGAAAAGACCACCTTGCACCTGTTTCTGGAAGAAGGTCTGTCCATGTCCGAAGCGGCCAGACGGGCATTGCTGACCCAGGAACACCCCGCGGACGAGAACGCCGTGCAGGACTTGTGCCGACGCACGATGGCCCGCGTCCGTCACATCGGCTACCACGATCCCTTGTACGAAGCCTTCGTTCGATAAACACCGGCCCGTCCGGAAAGGAATTGCCATGACCAGCCCACAAGGAAACATCGGATTCCTGTCCATGAACCCTTCCGCCGGACGGGAGCAACAGCTGATCGGCTACATAGTGCTGGAGGCGATCAGCAGCATCCAGAAACCGGAGGGCTACGATGCCGACCCGGCCCCCGAGCACTCACCGGAATTGCTGGCCCAATGGGAATCCCGTCACGAATCGTTGGACGATCCTCTCTGGGACTATTGGACGGCCAAATGCTTCATCGAAGATCTGGAACCCATACGAACCAAGCGGCACACCCTGAATTTCAACGATCTGTTGGTCGAATGCGGGGTCCAGGACCCCGAACATCTGCGAAAGGCCATCCTCCGGGAACCGCAAGCGTTCGCCAAGGCCGCCAAGACCTTGCTGAAGACCATGCGTAGCGGGCATTCCCTGCAAAAGACCGGACGGGCCGAGGAAGAAACGGAAGAACCGGAACCCTACCAAATACTGCCCGGCCCCGCTTATGTCGGGCATTCCATGGGATTCTAGGGGCTGCCTAATCGTTGGGGAGGGCAGCCACCAACAGATTGAAGCCCCGCGTCGTCTGCAAGCGTTGCAGCATCCGAAAGGGTCTGCCCGTATTGCTCGAAAAGACCAGCAAGAAGGGCTTTTCCGTCGGGGCCATCTGGGAATGCCGCAAGATCACATCGTAGTCGGGCAAGAGCATCGGCCAGCGCCGCTTGTCCCGGTCATCCAGTATCGCACTGGCCGACATCAAGGTGGACACCCAACGCAGATCCTCGGCATAGGCTTGACGAGCATCGGGATCGCTCTGGACGTGCGGCGGGAAAAGCGGTGTCACCACCAGAATCTTCCCCGGATCCCGACCGTAGTCCTCCTGATATCCAAAGACGTCCTCCACATCGTCGCGATCCAGTAAATTCGCAAACTCCGATAAAGGCTTTTCGTGGTCGCCTACCCGTTCCCCACGGCTGTTCCGAACCGTCTTGAGGAAAGACCCCACAAGACCGCCAAACTTTTTGCGCTCCTCCACCAACTTCGGCGGAACCTGAATCTTGAGACGGGCGCGGTCTATCTCCAGGACGCACAGGAACCCCCGAATCCACACGCAACCGCTTTTCTCCTCCCGCGGAGGGTTGCGCAACAAGGCCCTTGGACGACCGGCCACGACCAAGGGCTTGTCCAAAAGAAAAGCCTGTTCGGTCTGCTCGCGAGCCTTCTGCGCTTTTGCGTTGACCTGAGCGTTCTCCCAATAGACGGAAAACCACTCCGGGTCCAGCAAGCCTAAAATGGGATGGTCCATCCATACGGATTCCTGGGCGTTCTTGTGATCGAAATAGACTTTCCCCACATCCTGAGTGAACAGCTTCAAGAACCGCTCGTAGAAATTCTTCTTGTCCTCGAAAGCCAATACGCCTTTTTGGGTCAACACATCCACCGATCTCAGTGCGTTCTGGAACAAGGAAACGATCGGCATTTCCCGCTCCGACTGCCCGGTTTCCCCCAAGGGACACAGTACGGAGTCGGTATCCTGTCTTTGGTCGTTCTTTCTGGGCATCCAGGACCGACCCGATGCCCGCGTCAACAGCGTCGCCCGCAACAAGACCAACATCGAGAGCCGGTCGAACAGAAAACGCAGAAAGCGCCGCTCTCCGTCCTCCGTGCCCACCATTTCGGGATCGTAGGGTAAAACATCGGACAGGGTGAACCAGACTTCCCGATCGAGACTGTCGCAACCCCCACCCCGACCGCGAAACAAGACCTGCTGTACTTCGAGCAAGGTGCTCTCGGGAGCAAAATGATTGACGTTGATGACGTATCGGCTCACCTTGGGGAAATCGATGCCGCGACTGCCCGCCGACGTCATGAGCACGATGCGAATACGCTCTCCACCGTCTTTCATCAAGGATCTGCGATCGTTCGGCCCCACATCGGCGGACAGGATACGCACGGACTCCATAGACAAACCCAACGAATGGCACAAGGCTGCCTGCAATTCTTCCAACAGGTGCTTGTCCTGAACGAACACCAATACCTGTTCGCCCGATGGACACGATTCGTAAGCCTTCTGCGTCACCGAAAGGATGGTCGCCATACGGGCACTGCGAGGATTGAGGCGCTTCCCATCGCCAGCGTGCTCTTGCCATATCCGAAGCAATGGGTGTATCCGCAATCGCCCTGCGGGATAGGCACTGGCTTCCACGACCGTCGCTCCGCCGAACCACGGGGAAAGACGATCGTCCAAAAGCTCTGCCGTTGTCGGGCTTTCCCCGTGGGCCTCACCAGCACCATCCCCATTGGTCGCGGATCCGCCCCAATCGATGCGGCGAAATACCGGAACCTCCAGTCCGCCGGAGTCCCACAACACACAGGCGGGGAAATCCCCGTCCGAGGAAAGCAACCATTGCTTGAGGATGTTCTCGTTCACGAGACTCGCATCGGCTACCACCAAATGAAAGTCCACGCCGGGATACATCGTCGCGCTCTGACGCATCTGGGAAACGACCGTGCGCACGATACTCAAGCCTTCGCTGCTGCCGGTCACCTCGTCCAGCATCCAGACGATTCGGGGACGTTCCCCAGACTCAGTATCGCACCGGGTCAGGATGGCCTTGGCGCTGTCCTTGAGGAATTCCCCGATACGAACCCCCAGATCGTCCGCGCTCCGGGAACGGAAAGCCTGCAAGGCAACGGACGCCAGGAAGAAACGCATATCCGACAGATCTTCCTTGTTTCGCAACAAACCCAGGACGCCATCGAACAAGGTTTTCAGGACGGGAGAAACCCCCGTATCACCGGTACGCAAGGACCGACGCGATTCGGTGTCCTTGTGCAAATGCAGGGAAGTCCGGCCAGACGCCCCATGGGAAAATCGGGTCCGAGCCTCTTCCATCTCCGATACGGGAACGTAACCCACACCGTTGTAGGGTTTTATGGGGCCGGACCAGTTCTCATAGGTGACCACCCCCTGATGGCCAAAATCCGCGGCTTTCCCCTGAACCGCCGAGTTGGTCGTAATGGCAATACCCGGACGATTCCCCAATTTCTCCTGAATCTGGCCGACCACGCTGTCGTTGATGCTGACCCGAGGGCTGGCGTACCAGAAAAGGCAGGGAACCGATTCTTCGGTAAGCGTCCGAATGACCGTGGTCGTCTTGCCCGCTCCCGGATGGGCCAAGGCAAAGGTCAGGGAAAAGTTCTGGGAGGATGCCTTGGGCTTCGGCCTGGACATACGGAAGAACCCGTAGCGCAAGGCGTCTGCGTGCAGATCCCGAAAGGTCTTCCGATCCCCATTCGGACGACACCAGGTATATCCCTCCAAGGCTTTGGCGATGAGCGGATGATCCAGCGGCGAGGCCGGATTGCAAAAAGCATCGGGGTGCCACCGCTCGCCAGACTCGGGATTGCCTTCCGTGGCTCTCCCCCAGAAAGTCTCCGACGTGGATATATCCAGAAAGTCTTCAGTACCAAAGGGATCCACCGTTTTCTCCAACCAGAGAATGGCCCGACTGGAACTGTCTTGCGGAAGCCCCAAAACCCGATATAGACGGCGAAGCACTTCCTGCAAGGCGGACCTCTGACGGGAAATCCAGGCATCGCCTTCCATGTCCTCGTCGGTTATCTTCTGTCGCTTGCGATAGAAGTCCCGCAATCCGTTCAGGGGATCGCCCATCCGATGGTTTTCGAAAAGGCTCTCCAACACTTCCAGACCAAAAGGCGTACAGGCTCCGGCAATCAGGCGCGTCCCTTCCTCGGGTTCGGACAGGCGACACCAATCGTCCAGATAGGAAGCCGCCTGACAGGTCTTGAAGAAACTCTTTTCCCGTCCGCTGAAAAGGTCGTAGAAATCCAGGAGTTGTTCTTCGATTTGCTGGCGCAGACTGCCGAACAGATGCACGGAAAAGGCGGACTTTTCCATATTTCGATACGCTTGATGCGCTACGGGGACATACAGGGGATCCATGCGGAACGGAGATCGCCAGTATCCCTCAAGGTCGGTCAATCCACGCCCTTGCGATTCCAGGGCGGCCACATAGAAGCTCAGATCCACGACGATCCGAACGGGCGGGCGCTTGGCCCCGCCGTTCCGAATCTCGATGGCCAGATCGGCATGAACCAGATGGCCCCGATCGTGACGGGTGGCCACCACCCCAAGGTTCTGCTGAAGTTCCTGAGCTATGCGGTCCCGATCTTCCGAAGTCGAATCCCGCATGGGGAAATCCGGGAATGGGCAGAAAATCCGCACCAACTCCGTAATCGGAATCGGCTTGGCATACGGATAGGAAAACAGATCGATGCTCATCTGGACCCCTTGGGCATACCCCAAGGGCCACAGGTAGTTCAAATGCTGCTGAAAACTGCGTTTCTCCGACTCGCTCCGGAAGTATCGGTCTATCCATTCCCGATGGGACGACAGAATGTCCTTCCAGGACAGACCCCATCGGGAATCCTGTTGGCCCAGCCTTTTCGAGGCATCGGGAGCCTTGGAAAAGGTCTGCTCCAGAAAGCCCGACTTGACGGATATCTCGTACAGCCACCCCAAGGTCGAGCGTTGCTCAATCGTCAGCAGGCTGGTCATCAACGCGGTCCTCGGATTTGCCATCGATACGGAAACGCTGGGGCGAAACCGTTTGCAGATCGAAGATGGTCAAAAGGCTCAACCAGTCGACCATCACATTGCGCGAACCTACGGACAGGGTTTCGCACCCCCGATCGATGGAATTCTCCATGCTCCACGGGTCGAGCTTGATGGGCGGATCGTTCTTCATCGGCACGATGTTCCCGGCAGACGTGGTGGTTTTCTCGTAAACGTAGGCGTGATGCGCCAAAAGCACGTGATGGACCCACCCGTACCGCTCCAGAGCCATTTGACGGGCCTTCTCGGAAACTTCCCGAACCTTTCCGGTATCCGCATACAGAAAACCGTAGGCCATCAAACCGCGCTGGGGGCTGAGGTTTTGCACCGTGCGCAAGGTGGCAAACCCTTGGCTGGCGTAGATCCGAAGGCGGGAACCCTCGACCGATTCCGTGGGAACGATGGGCGAAAGAATCCCGGAAAGGGCTTCGATGCCATCGAGCACCAAGGGGAAGGACGTTTTGCTTTCCTTGCGCATGAGCAGCAGATGCTTCCGCCAGGCCATCGGTACGACCACCGCGCCCTTCCCCAGAATCCGATGACCTACGTCGTACACCGCATCCAGTTCGTCCAGAGCCCCTCTTTTTTCGCCCATCCAGGAACGCATCCAGGCGTCCGCCGAAACCACCAACACCACCCGACGAACACCGGCTTCCTGCAAGGCACCGAAAACGCTGGACAACAGCCAGCCCTCGGCAAAGAGCGAGGCATGACTCGCATCCCGAGACGGGCGCGACCAGCTGCGATAATGGCCGTACCGGAAACCGCCATCGGCAGGCACCGCAAGGAAGGCCCGAGCCATGGCCTGCAAGGTTTTCCCCTCATCTTCCGGGAAGCGCACCAAATGCACGAGAGCGGTAGGTTCTTCGATGGGCAAGCCCATCCGCATGGGCCAAACGTGCGAAGCCATGGCATGCGTCCGATCGACGCGATATCGTCCAGTCGCACTCGACCGCGATTGAACATCGATGCCTTGCTGGAAAACCGGAAGATGGTGCGCCAAACGATGCTCGACGAGGTGGCAGAAACCGTACATCCGATTGGATGGGGTGTCGTTCCGATCCCCATTCTGCAAGCGCAGCATGTCCAGACGCAGATCCGATACCCCCTGCTCGCGCAAACGGTCCACGATGGCCACCACATACTTTTCGATCAACCACGCCTGGACGAAATGCCAAACCAAAGCCGATGCCGAAACGCGGTTCTTTGAAATCTCGGCAAGATGCACCGAAACCATCAGATGGGCGTCCCGCTGTTGGGCCATGTCCCGACGAAATGCCCGATCGGCGTCCCCACCGATCTCGCCCGCCACGAACATCTGCATACGCAAGGCCTTCTCCGCACCCACGGGTTTTCGATCCACCGTGATCGATTGCGTGTCCTTTTCTCGCACCAAGAGGCGCGCATCGAGGGAGGTGGAGACCCGCATCCGAAACCATTCTTCGTCTTGATGGCGGTTCGGGTCGTTCACGCGAATGTGGCGAAACCAGCGCGCCTGAAGCGATTCTTCCGGCAATCCACCATCATGGACGATGCCTTGCTCCGGTTCGCTGGACATGAGCGCCTTATCGACGCTCAGGACAATATCGCTGGTCAGCGAACCATTCCCACGGACTACCTGTTCTCCCAAGGGGTTTTCCGTCGTCTTTTGCAGGGCCGCATAGATATCCTCGCGGATACGCTTCAGTCGGTCCCGAATTCGATTCTGGACCTCTGCCTTCAATACCCAAAGTCCGCCGCGCTGCTCCATCCACAGGTTCCGCAGTCCGACCCACCGCAGCTGCATGACCTTCTCGTATCGCTCGGCCATGGTAGGAGCCTTCAATGCGGGCTCAAAAAGCATGGCATAGACGACGATGGCGGGCAGATAAGCCCGCTTCGGCTCGTTGGCTGCCTGCAAGATCCGATCGACGACGGCCAGATTTCCGGTCTTGGGGTTCTCCCCGCCGATGCGAAGCGAATAACTCACCAACTCCGACAGGGCCTGCCCGCTTTCTTCCTGACTCAGCGTGCCTTGCGACACGAACCAGATCGGCAGATGGTTGAAGAACTTCAGCTTGTGCAATTCCTGCACGAACTCCCCACCGCCGAAGTCCGATTCGATGTGGAAGTTCTGGGGATTCTGCAAAACCGTATCGTACATCTCCAGGATCAATCGCAGGTAATGCGCTCCATACACCTTGTCGGCGTTCTTTCTGGCCAGTTCTTCCAAGACCGGCAAGAGAGAACGCGCCATGGAGATCATCACACCGATGCGAGACCGCTCGATGGCCAAGGCGCTTACGAAACGCAGAAACTTCTTGCTGGTGCTCAAGGACAACGCATGGTTCACGAGGTTTTCGGCCTCGACCGGGGACAAACCCCGTTCCAGAGGGTCTTCCAGATGCTCGGTCATCCGAGCGCGCATCTGCGACAGGAACTCCGTGTCCCTTTGTTCCCGAACCAGCAACAACACCCCGTCGGCGGTAGAGGTCCATCGACGCAATCCGCGAACCGGCTCCAGACGAGCGGACATCGTATGGAGTTCCCAACGGGAAACCTTCCCGGAAGTTTCGGCTTCGCCGTCCAGAAGCCAGCGCAGATCGCCAAGACTCTCCACGGCCTTGGCTATCCTGCTGGAGACCCTTTCGGAAAGTCTGCGCAAATCCTGCGCGGGAGCATCGAAGTCCACACCAAGGAAGCCCGCCGCATCGGGAACCGAAACCGAAAGATGAAGAACGTCCTCCCGCAACTTTTCCGGGAAGGACAACAAGAGATAGCGACGCTCCTTGCCCGAATCCCGTCTCACCCAATCCTTCAGAAAATCCCGGAATTCGCTTTCTGGAAGACGGGCCAAATACTCCAAAGCCTCGCGCACCGGAAAAGGGAATGTCCCTTGATTGTATTGCAGAACCTGTCCCAACATCAGATGACCTCCGGAATTTTCCTTGGTTTTTCCGAAACGATTTGCCTTCCCAGTCGCAAGAAAGACCGCTCTTCATCGCTCAGGGAGCTTTCCCCGTATTTGTCGGCCATCCAGGCGAGATAGGCAGATCTGCCGCGAATGGCTTGCCGGGATATACGATCCACCAGCGCCGACACCTCCCGGTATCTTGCCTGTGCGTCCATGGATCGCGCAACTTCCACGAAGGCCTGTTGGCTTTCCACCTGTCGCAACAGGTCCGACACCTTGTCCGTCCGGATCTGCGAAAGCGGTAATCCTTTCTCCAGGGATTGCAGAACGTCCCAGAATGTCCGTAACGACGAATGGGGATTCCTCTGGACTTCGTAGATCAGATACGAAGCCGGAATCCCCGTCCACAGGGACCGCAGATCGTCGGGTTCGTCCTG
>ERZ1669250.984-NODE-984-length-10258-cov-8.649319_pt1 | contig 10258 bp, 5 predicted proteins | sample MGYA00579295_ERZ1669250 | MGnify/ENA primary metagenome ERZ1669250 (study PRJEB41166, sample SAMN08046056) | hot springs metagenome | biome: hot spring; feature: acid hot spring; material: thermophilic sediment; isolation source: thermophilic sediment from acid hot...
GCTGGGGGAACTGGCTACCCAGTCCCGGGACTTCTGCTGATCTGCGGCGATCCTGTGGCGTACGGGGGGTGCCGGGTAACCGCGCCAAAATCGACTAAGTATCCGAAGAAATCTAGCTCCAGGAGAAGACTTCATGACCGCCGCCACGTGTGCGGACACCCACCCTCCGTCCCCAACGGCGCAGGCTCTACAAAAAGCGTGCATGGCATCTGAAGAAATACTGCGACGCGGTGTGATGATGGTGCGCAAGAGTCTCGGGGTCGCCGAGGTGGTGCTGGCCCTGGGCAGTGCCGATCGTTTCCAGCTGGTATTGACCGATGGTGCCGCAGCTCTTGCCCGCGAGGCCTTGGAGGACCTGTGCCGCCAGGGCATGGCGCATTCGCAGCCGCTGTGGTCCGTGCCGGATACCGGCGCTGTAGCCGACGGCGAGCGCACTGATCGTGCGGAGATTGGGGCCTTTGCTGCGGCGCGGATCGCCGTGGATGGCGATGCCACGGTGGGTGTTCTGTGTCTCGTTGAGACCCGCGCCCGCCTCTGGCCGGAGGATGCACTCGCGCTTTTGCAGGATTATGCGCTGGAGTTTGCGGCGACCCTGCAGGCCCGGCTGGATGCCGAGCGGCTGCTGGCGCAATTACGCGCGCGCGAGGATGAACTCGTGCGGGAGCGGGCGCTGCTGCGGACGGTCATGGACAGTACCCCAAGCCTCATCGCCGCCATCGACGATGACCAGCGATTCATCCTGATCAACAAAGCCTTTGCCCGTCTGTTGGGAAAATCTCCCGAAGCACTGGCCGGGGAATATCTGCATGCCGTGCTCCCCCCCCAGGTGCTGCGCACCTACACCGCTTTGCAGGCCAATATCCGCAGTACCGGGCAGCCTGCCCGAGAAAAGCTCGTGTTGCCGCTTGGAGGGCGTCTCTGGCACCTGTTGACCACCATGGCACCACTCCTGGAACCGTTCGGCGACCGCATCGGTTTTGTCGTGGTCATCCAGGACATGACGGAAATCGACGCCTTGAATGCGGACCTCGAGCGCCTTCAGGATATTCAGCGGCGTGGCGAAAGGTTTACGCGGCAGGGTGCCTGGTCTCTGGATATCGCCAGCGGTGACATGACCATAAGCGAGGGCTTCGCTCGTCTTTTTGGTCTCCCACCGAACACGCGGCAGATTCATCAAGGGCAGCTGCGTCAAGGCATCGATCCTGCCTATCACGCCGCCATCGACCGCGCCTTGCAGCAATCCCTGCGCGATGGCGTCGGCTTTCGTTTCGATTATCCTCTGGTCCGATCGGAGGGAGCGCCGGCAACCTGGCTGCGAGCACGCGGTGACCTGGTCTACGATGACCGGGGCCAGGCTGTGGCTCTGGTGGGGATCACGCAGGACGTCACGGCCGAGGTGGAAGCGCGGCAGCTCAAGGAGAGTCAGGAAAAACTGCTGGCGGGTCTCAATGAAGCGGTACAGTCTTTCCTGCGCGAGGTGGATTCGCGCTTGGTCTGGGATCAGATGCTCAGCCAGCTCCTCACCGTGACTGGTGCCGACTATGGATTTCTGGGGGAGGTGCTGTTCGGGGTCAAGCCGGAACCCTGTCTGAAGATTCACGCCATCACCAATCTGTCCTGGAGTCCCGAGTCCGATGCCCTCTATGCGCAGGTGCTGGCCGGGGACTTGCTCTTCTGCAATCCCGACAATCTCATCGGTGCCGTCATGCGCAGCCGCGCCCCGGTGATCGTGCCCGACATGCGCCAGGAGCAGCGCCGCGGCGGGACGCCGCCGGGGCATCCGGAGTTGCGCAACTATCTGGGCGTTCCGCTTTTTCAGGGGGAGGAACTGGTGGGCGTCGTGGGCTTGGCGAACCGCGAGCAAGGTATCGACGAGTCCTTGCTGCACCTTCTGGAACCCTTCTTCAGTACCTACGCCATCATGATCGTAACTTTGCGCCAGCGCGAGGCACAGCGGCAGTATGAACAGCGTCTTCTGGAGAGCAAGGATCAGGCGGAGCGCGCCAATCAGGCCAAATCGCAGTTCCTGTCGTCCATGTCCCACGAGCTGCGCACTCCCCTGAATTCCATTCTTGGCTTTGCGCAGCTCTTGGCCGCCTCGCGCCGCGAGCCCCTGTCGGAGCGTCAGCAAGGTTTTGTGGAACACATACGCGATGCGGGCCAGCACCTGCTCAGCCTCATCAACGATGTGCTGGACCTGGCCAGGATCGAGGCGGGCGAGCTTACCTTCTCGCCCGAGGTCCTGAATCTGACTACACTGATACGAGAAACCAGCGAAATGGTGGCGGATCTCGCCCGTGGACGCGAGGTACAGATCGTGGATGCTTTGGGAGATACGGCAATACCAGTGCGCGTCGACCTCACCCGGTCCCGTCAGATCTTGCTGAATCTGTTGAGCAACGCCATCAAGTACAATCGTGCCGAGGGGCGAGTGCGGATATGGGCCTTGCCGACCGTGCCAGCGACAGCGGATCGGCCGGCGCTTCGCGGTGTGGCCATCAGCGATACGGGGATCGGTATCCCCGCAGACAAGCAGCATCGACTTTTTCGTCCTTTTGAACGTCTTGGTCAGGAAACCGGTCCTATCGAGGGGACCGGCATCGGTCTGATGATCACCAAGGAGCTGGTAGAGCGGATGGGGGGTGAGATCCATTTTGAAAGTCGCGAAGGCGAGGGTACGACCTTTTTCGTATATTTGCCGGCGCCAGAGCTGGAGTCCGTGCCTGCGCCGAGAGATGCGACGACCTCCTCTCCCTCGGATGCCGCTGCCCGAAGTGCCGGGCCCGACCAGCGCCGTCGCCTGATTCTGTATGTGGAGGACAATCCCGCCAATGCGGCACTCATGGAGGAAATCGTTGCGGAACGCGATGATCTGCGCTTGCTGCAGGCCAGGGATGGCGAGAGCGGCCTCGAGCTTGCCCTGCTGCACCAGCCCGATCTCATCCTCATGGACCTGAATCTGCCCGGTATTTCTGGACAGCAGGTGGCGGCGCGTCTGAAGAAGTGGTCGGAAACGGCGGCCATTCCCATCCTGGCGCTCTCGGCGGACGCCACCTTGCCCGCGCGTCAGCAGGCGGAGCAGAGCGGCCTTTTTCAGGGATATCTCACCAAACCCATCGATCTGGCGCAGATTCATGCGGTCTTCGATCGGCTGCAGCTGGCTACGGAGGATTTCGCACGAATGACTTCGGACCTGCCATGAAGGTTCTTGACCGCCAGGACGCGAGCGCGCTCCCCGAAGAGCTGGCCGCCGCACGCATTCTCGTGGTGGACGATAATCCCGCCAATCTCACGGTACTGGCCGAACTGCTGCGGGAGACGGGCTATCGCTCGGTAGACCTGGAAGCCTCGCCGGAAATGGCCGTGCGCCGCTGGCTCGCCCAGCCCTACGACCTCCTTTTGCTGGATATGCGCATGCCGGAGTTGGATGGTCTCGAGGTCATGGCGCGGCTGCGCTCGCAGGTGGCCGATGGCGACTACCTGCCTTGCATCATCCTGACGGCGCAGACCGACCCCGAGACCCGTGCCGCCGCATTGGACGCTGGCGCCTTGGATTTTATCCTCAAGCCCTTCGACTTCGACGAGGTCCTCAAGCGCATCCGCAATGCCCTGCAGACCCGCCTGCTCCATCGTCAGGCGCGGCAGCGGCTCGATGCCTACGGACAGACCATCTCGGCCCAACAGCAGGCGCTGGCAGAGCGCGAGCACGATATCGCCTACCTGGCCAGCCACGACAGTATCACCGGACTGCTCAACCGCCACGGTCTTTGTCAGGGACTCGAGGAGCTCGCGCAAGAGACGAAGGGAGATCTCGTTTTTCTGCTGGTCGAATTGAGCGACGCCGATCAGTTGATGCTGCTGGAGGGCGCACAATCCGTAGACTATCTGTTGCGGGAGGCAGGTACGCGTCTGGCAGCGTTGATGCAGGACCTGGGGGGCATCTGCGGGGTATGGCGTGGCCAGACCTTCCTGGCAGTTTTTCCGGCACGGGAGGATCTCAAGTCGGAAGTCGAACGCATTCTCGACACGGTTTTTGCGCCCTTGCCCTTCCACGGATCCCACGTGGTTCTGCACGGGCGCGGCGGCTATGCCCTGGCGAGCCCCGCCAGCAAGGATGTCGATCTTGTCGATCAGCGCCATGCGGCTTTGCGCGCTGCTGGACTCGCGCTGGCCTCTGCGCACCGACTGGGCAACCGGGCACTGCTCTACGACGCGCGCCTGGCGGAAAGTTTTGCCAGACGGCACCGTATCGAGAGGGCCATGCAGGAAGCGCTGCAGACACAGCCCGAGCAATTCCAGCTGGCCTACCAGCCCAAGGTCGATATTTCTGGCCATCGTGTCGTTGGCTGTGAGGCTTTGCTGCGTTGGCATCATCCCTCTCTGGGGACTATCAGTCCCGGGGAATTCATCCCCATCGCCGAGGATACCGGCGCCATCGAGATCCTGGGAATGCTGGTCATGGACCGGGTATTCTCCTTTCTTTCCCAACGATTGCAGCGTGGATCCTGGAACCTCCCCATAGCCTTCAACGTTTCGGCGCGCCAGTTTGAACTCATGCGTGCCCGGGGTATGAGCCTGGTAAATGCCATCGAGACCCGACGGGCGCTGTACCATATCCCGCGCGGGCTCATCGAGCTGGAGATCACCGAATCGAGTCTACTGACGGACTTCGACTGGCTGGTGACGCAACTGGAGAAGCTGCGAGAAAACGCCATCGGCGTTGCCTTGGACGATTTCGGTACAGGATATTCGTCTCTGTCCTATCTACAGAACCTTCCTATCAACACCCTCAAGATCGACCGATCCTTTGTCGATGGCGCAGCACGCGACCGTAGGCAGGCCGCCTTGCTTTCCAATATCCTCCAGCTGGCCAGAGACCTGAAATTCGTCAGCGTTGCCGAGGGGGTCGAGACGGTGGGCGATCTCGATCTCCTGCGGGATCTGTCCTGCGCCATTGCTCAGGGATATTACTTTTCGCGCCCATTGATGGAGCCGGATCTTTTGCTGTGGCTCAAGGCATTTGATCATAGGTCCTGATGCTCCAAGATGCTTCACGGGGGAGAGTTATCGAAGACCACGGTATCATTTATAAAGATTTTACAGAATTTTTATCCGCTGTTTACACAAAAGATAGCCTGTTGTTTGAAATGAAGAAAAAGATATGATCGGAAGGGCCGCGCAGGCTTTACGGTTGACCTTCGTGGTACATCCTGTCATCCTTATATTCCCTTCGAAAAATAAGGATATCTTGTGGCAAAACTCAAGAACCTCAAGAATCGTCTCCGTCGAGAAGGAACCCTGCAAGGTCTGATTCTCGCCTGTGTCGGCGCCTCCATCGGTTCCGGGTGGTTGTTCGGGCCACTCTATACAGCACAAATTGCCGGACCCTATGCCGTTGGTTCCTGGATCATCGGAGCCGTGGCGATATTACTGCTTGCCCTGGTTTTTGCGGAACTCGGGCCGCTCATTCCCAAAGCGGGCGCGGTCATCCACCTGGCCCACGTGGGCAATGGTCCCATCGTCGGCAACATGTGGAGCTGGATCCTCTTCCTTTCCTACGCCACCATCGCGCCCATCGAAGTAACGGCCTTACTGACCTATGCCAACAATTACCTGCCGATCTTTCTGCAGCCCCATACGGCATTGCTCAGTACCCGTGGATTTCTCATTGCTCTGGTCTTTTTGGGACTGTTCATCGCCGTCAATTTTCTGGTGGTGCGTTGGGTACTGCGCATCAATAACGGCGCCACCTGGTGGAAGATCGTGGTACCGCTGCTGACCGTCGGTATCCTGGTCGCCCTTGCCTGGCATCCCGGCAACTTCCAGATCCAGCAGGGCAATGCTGGGTCGGATCTGCAGGGGATGTTCGTGGCGGTGGCGACGGGCGGGGTCATTTTCAGCCTTCTGGGCTTTCGTCACGCCATCGATCTTGCCGGGGAAAGCAAGAATCCCAGCCGCGATATTCCACTGGCCACCATCGGTTCGGTGCTGATCGTGGCACTCATTTATCTCGCATTGCAGGTGGCCTTCATCGGTGCCGTTCATCCTTCGGATCTGGCGCACGGCGGCTGGCCGAATCTGCAGTTCAAGGGCATCAACGGACCTTTCGCGGCGCTGGCGGCGGCGGTGGGTGCTACCTGGCTGTCGGTGCTGCTCTACATCGACGCCTTCGTGTCACCGGCCGGGACCGCCCTGATCTATACGGCCACGGCTTCACGGGTGACGCTGGCCACGGCGGAGTCGGGCGCGGCGCCGCAGTGGGTCAGTAAGGTCAACCGTTTCGGTGTACCCTGGACCAGTCTGTTGCTCCTCTACGCGGTGGGGGCCATCTTTTTCCTGCCTTTTCCTTCCTGGCAGAAGATGGTGGGCTACATTGCCTCCATGACCGTCCTGTCCTACGTGATCGGACCGGTGGCCATCCTGCAGCTGCGTAAAGCCATGCCGGATCTGGAGCGACCCTTTCGCCTGCCCCTGGCACCGGTCATCGCACCTCTGGCCTTTGTCGCCGGGAGCTGGATCGTCTTCTGGTCGGGTCTGCACACCCTCAACTTCATTTTTGGCACGCTGTTCGCCCTGCTCATCGTCTATGCCCTCTGGGGCTGGCTGAGCAAGACCAAGCTGCGGGAGATGGGCTGGGAGTACATGTGGTGGATCATTCCCTACTTCCTGATGCTGTGGGGTGCGGCCTGGATCGGTCCCAAAAGCTTGCAGGGCATCGGCCTGGTCGGGTTCTTCGCGGACATGGGGCTCGTGGCGCTGCTGAGCCTGGTGATCTTTTACTGGGCCTTGCGCAGTGCCGTATCCGACAGGACCATCCAGCTCTATATGCGCAATCTCGGCAGCAGGGGCGTCGGGGCGCCATGAGTCGGCGCCAGCGGGAGGCGGCCTGGCCGCCTCGAGCGCAGCTGCAGATCGAGGCGCAGCGTTGGGTGATCAAGATCGGAAGCAGCCTGCTCACCAACGACGGGGCCGGGCTGGACCTCGCCTGGATCGCGCGCTGGATGGAACAGATTCGCCAGCTCCATCGCGCTGGTAAGGAGGTGGTCTTGGTATCCTCCGGTGCCGTCAGCGCCGGAACGGCTCTACTGGGCTGGGTCCAGCGACCCAGCGATCTGGCCTCGCGACAGGCCGCCGCCAGCGTCGGGCAGTCGGCCCTCATCCACCATTACGAAAAGATCCTGCAGCAGGTAGCGCACCCGGAAGATCCACCCTTGCACTGCGGTCAGGTGCTCCTCACCCACGACGAGCTGCGCAACCGCAAGCGCTATCTCAACGCGCGCAATATCCTGCGGGTGCTCCTGGACCGCAATGTGCTACCGGTGGTGAATGAGAACGACGCCATTTCCTATCGACCCATCCAGCTAGGCGACAACGATACCCTGGCAGCGATGGTCTGCAACCTGCTGGATGCCGATATTCTGGTGTTACTGACGGACCAGGACGGCCTCTTCAGTGCCGATCCCCGCCAGGACCCCGATGCGCGTTTCCTGTCGGAGGTGGCGGCGGGCGATCCGCGCCTGGAGGCCATCGCCGGAGGTGGGGGCTCGGGCGTCGGTACCGGCGGCATGTTGGCCAAGGTGAAGGCGGCGGCACGCGCGGCCCGTTCGGGTACCGCCACCGTCATTGCCCACGGCCGTCACCCCGATATCCTGCCGCAGCTGGCCGAGGGGGCCGCCATCGGTAGCTTCTTCCGGGTGCGCCGGCCAGCCCTCAAGGCACGCAAGCGTTGGCTCTCCGACCATCTGCGCGTGCACGGCAACCTGGTTCTGGATGCCGGCGCCGTGCGCGCTCTGCGCGATCAGGGTCGGAGCCTGCTGAGTGTGGGTGTACTACAGGTGGAAGGGGAGTTCCACCGCGGCGATCTGGTGGCCTGCCGCAGCGTCGACGGTCGCGAGATTGCTCGCGGTCTCATCGATCTGGACGCCAGCGTCATGCGACGCATCCTGGGTTGCAGTCGGGCGGAGCTGGACGAGGACCCGACCGTTACCGACAGCGTCGTCATCCATCGCGATAATCTGGTTCTGACGGACACGGCGGCCGACTGGACACCGAAGCAGGGCAGTGAGCAGAGGCTGGCAGAGGATCCGGAGCCGCAGGCCCGAATTCAGGACGGCGGCGCGGTGGTATAGGGCCGCTGGGCACCGGCCTCGGCGCGCTCGGCGATGAGGTGGACGTCCTGCTGCGGATGCGCCAAGCGGATGCCGTGGCGATGCAGCGCCTCTACCGCCATGGCACGCAGCTCCGTCTGCGTCAGAAAACTCCGATTGCAGTCCGATATGTAGACGCGCAGATAAAAGACCAGGGCGCTGGGACTGACATCCAGGAGCAGGGCGGTGGGTGGCAGTCCGCGCGGGTCATCTTCCTGCAGCACCTCGGGGTGCTTGCGTCCCACTTCCTCCAGAATTTCCCGCACCTTATCGATGTTGGCATCGTGATCGATCTGCAGCGGGATCATCAGCCGCAGCACGGCGTTGGAATACATCCAGTTGGTCACCTGTCCCGAGATGAGCTCAGAATTGGGCACAAAGACCTCGGTGCGATCGAAGGTCAGGATCAAGGTATAGCGGATGCTGAGGCGCTGTACCGTGCCTTCGGTATTGCCTACCTTGACCCAATCGCCCACGCGAATGGGCCGCTCCAGGAGCAGGATGAGTCCCGAGACGAAGTTGTTGACGATATTCTGCAGACCAAAACCAATGCCGACGGACAAGGCACCAGCAATGATGGCCAGATTGTGCAGAGCAACGCCCGCCGTCGACAGAGCGATGAGAAAGGCAAGAAGAAATCCCAGGTAGCGGATGATGGCAAGCACCGAGTGGCGCGAGCCCACATCCATGTGGCGGAACAGGCGCGACCGGTTCGACAGCTGCCGTTGCAACCAATTGTTGATGTTGAACAGCAGGATGAGCAGAGCGAGGGCGATGAGCCAGCGAAAAGGCTCCACGTGCATCCCGCCGATGGTGTAGCCCTGCACGAAGTAATGCCAGACCAGGGCAAGACCGCTATGGCTGAGCCCCCAACCGAAGAGGGCGGCAATGAGGGCGCCGAGCCAGATGGCGACAAACAGCAGGGCCTTGATCCAGGTCACCCAGGGGATGATCTCGGTAGGGCTGAAGCCCAGACGACGGCGCAGAAAGTCTCCAATGACGCCGGTGTCGCTCTCCTCATTTTCCGAGAGATCCTCAACGACCCAGGTGAGGATGAGCGCCAGCAGCAGACTCACGACCGTCACACTGATGCCAAAGAACAGGAAATCCGCGAGGTTGACGTAGCCCAGCAGGTCCAGGGCTACGGTAGCCAGGATCGAGCTGACGAGAAGCAGCTGGGAGAGTACGTGGCGGCGGAAAAAAGTAAAGCGTCGCGCCCGCCAGAGCAGCCAGAGCAGGGCAATGGCGACAAGGACGTGGAAGACCGTGAGCAAGGCTACATTGTCGAGAACCGCTCGACTCGCCTGGCGATCCAGCAACTCGTAGAGACCGATGAAGCTGGCGAGGGTCAGGACGAAGCGCAGCGGCCGCCAGAGCACCCGCAGGAGGACGGCCTCCCGCTGCGCCCGCGCCGGCAGTCCTTGCAGGTGGCGCAGCAGGGTCTTGAAGGTCCAGGTGAGGACGATGAAGGTCGTCCAGACCCCGACGAGCAGGACGATGAGGGGATAGAACACTCCCAGGGACCAGGCCAGCAGACCCAGACCGATGGGGGCAAGCAGGGGATAGAGGTGGCGCCAACTCCGGCGACTGCGCTGGCGCAGCAGGGCTGCGAGGATGTACGTGGCCAGGGCAAAGCCCAGGGCCCCCTGAAAGCGGCTCTGCTGCAGGACCGGCTCGCCCTCGCGATAGAGCCAGAAATCCCGTTCCTGGGTCCAGACCTGCACCGGCAGCGCCTGCAGTCCTTGCCATTGTCCGAAAATATCGGCTCCACGTTGGAAGAGGTAGCGCGTACGCAAAGCCAGCTCTTTCTTATGGATGCTGTTGAGGATGTCGTTGCCACCGACATAGAGCACCTTGCAGGCTGCCTGCCTGCCGCTGGCACGGCGCTGCTGCTGCAGCAGATTGTCCCGCAGCTGGGTCAGACTCTGGGGTTCGCCGGATACGAAGGGCCCCACCACCTTGAGGCCCTTGTCGATGTTGTCCAGGTCTGCGGTTTCTTCCTGGATGCAGGCGTTGGCCTGGCGGATGATGTCCTGGACCTGCGCGCGCCAGGGCCGCAGCTGACGCGGGTCGGTGGAATGCGTCAGGGCTTCGTGGATGTGCTTGAGTAC
>ERZ1669250.985-NODE-985-length-10258-cov-5.499755_pt1 | contig 10258 bp, 7 predicted proteins | sample MGYA00579295_ERZ1669250 | MGnify/ENA primary metagenome ERZ1669250 (study PRJEB41166, sample SAMN08046056) | hot springs metagenome | biome: hot spring; feature: acid hot spring; material: thermophilic sediment; isolation source: thermophilic sediment from acid hot...
ACACCGACACTGGTATGGCGTAATCCCTAGTGATTCACGAAGACGCCGCTAGAAAACCACAGCAGCTTCAATGTAATACTACCAATAATGCAGAAAGTCCTTATATTATTTGGTGAGTTTTAGTTGATATGCGTGTTTCGTATAAGGGGGTTTCCTTATGGAAATTGTGGAATACCTGGGATGTTAGATGCATAAATTGTTCAGTATTCTTACCCTTGTCCTTCGAGTTTTAGTTACCGAGAGCTTCAAGATACTGGGTATTTATGGTAATATGCGGCGAGGAGACCTAGGATACCTACCTCAAATAGGAGGCAGTAGCGTTGACCTCAACTCAAGCTAAGGCCTAATCCTACCAGTGGGGAACGCTAATACCAAGTGATGCTGATGACACTAATCTGGGTTAATGCATTAGCGGTGTATTAGACTGTACTTTATTATGGTTCAGGGAGGGTTTTTAGTTGGTTGATTTGAGGGGTGTTGGTTAGATGGTTTTTATTGTAGTAGGTTGTATCCTATTGTTGCTTGTATTTCGCAGTCTAATGGTCCTACTCCCGCGTGGTCCATGTGGAATACAATATACTCCCCACTCTTAACCTTAATGCCTGGGTACACTGTGACATGCCTTTGGACTGAGGATGCTGCCCCATTGCTTGGAACCCAAGACTTAAGAATCAGCCTAATTATGAAGCCCTCCTCAGGGTATGCGTCTGCCACTGTCTGTAGGTTATTTGGGTTAATTATGGTTATTGGCGTGAATGCTGGTGATTGAGGTAATGATTGGTACACTTGAGGTGGTTGAGAGAATGATGGTGTTGAGGCCTTACCAACAGTTATCAATACTTCAGCGAATCCTTCACTGCTTGGTGGTTTAGTAAGCATATATGACGCATCAAGGTCAATCCACTGAATAACCAAATCATTCAAAACCTGAAAATAAGCATCAGCACCATTATTATGAAGATCAACAACCTCCCAACCAAAACCAGCAGTGTGAATTTCAGGAACAGCCTCAGGAGTAGTTGTAGTGGTTGATGTCGATGACTGTTGAACAGCTTGAAAACTCAAACCACCCCTAAGGTAATCATAGACAACACCAGCCGAAGCACCAGCAAGAGCCAAACCAAGCCCAGTCAACAAAGCACGCCTACTAACCATGAGACATATGCTAATGCATTCTTTAAAGCATTACTGTAATAAATTTAGGCAAACATGTTTGAAATAGGAATGGTGAATGTATTGCTTAGTTTATTTAACTATTATTGAACATATTCACTCATAATGCTTAATAACTGTACGCTTGTTTTTTGTTATGGGTTCGCGTTATAACGTTGTTCTGGTTATCATCGATACGTTGCGTAGGGATCATGTTGGTTGCCTTGGTGGTTTAGCTAAGACGCCTAATATTGATAGGGTTTGTAGGGAGGGTGTTGTCTTCACTAGGGCTTACCCAGAATCCCTACCAACAATACCTGTTAGGAGGGCTATATACACTGGTAGGAGGGTGTTCCCATTTAGCCAAAGGCCGATTTTAAGGAGGGGTATTCCATGGATTAGGATGGCTGGTTGGCAACCCCTCTCAGATGATGATACGGCGATTGCTGAGTATTTTAAGGGTAAGGGCTATAGGACTGCCTTAATTGGTGATAATTACCACATTTTTGAGCCGGGGATGAATTTTAATAGGGGTTTTGATGAGTGGATATTCATTAGGGGTCAGGAGTGGGACCACTACAGGTCCTTTAAGGTTCCTGACTATGTGGTTAATAAGTATTTGACGCCAAGCCTTAAGGGTACTGGTGTTGAGGGGCTTATTAGGCGTTACCTTGCTAATGTGAGTTTTAGGAGGAGTGAGGAGGATTGGTTCCCAGCATTAACCTTTAGGGAGGCTGTTAGGTGGCTTACTGAGAATAAGGATGCTGAGGGATTCCTACTTGTCATAGAGTCCTTTGACCCACATGAACCATGGGACCCACCCCACGAGTTCGTTGACATGTATGATCCAGGCTATAGTGGGCCTGAGGTCATTACACCTAAGTATGGGCCTTCTGATTACCTTAGTGAACGTGAGCTCAGGCACATGAGGGCTCATTATGCTGGTGAAGTTACCCTGGTTGATAAGTGGTTTGGGTACTTCATGCAGAAGTTCTATGAATTAAACCTGGATAAGAACACGATACTAATAGTAATCTCGGACCATGGGCACCAGCTTGGTGAACATGGGTTAACTGGGAAGGTTGCCTGGGGCCTATACCCAGAGCTCGTCGATATTCCTCTAATAATAAGGCACCCGGAGTACGTTAACTCTGGGATTAAGGTTAATGAATTCGTGTATGATCATGACTTATTCCCAACAATATGCGCATTAACCAGTGTAGGCTGCAGTGGCTTAAGCTTCGATGGCTTGAATATTTGGGGTTACGTTGATGGTAAGGAGACTAGGGTGAGGGATTACGTAACATCAGCCTTCGGGAACTACGTAATGTACCGTGATGATGAGTATTGGCTAATAAGCGATAGGGAAGGCTCCAATGCTCAATTATTCAACCTTAAGAACGACCCAGAGCTTAGGCATAATATTGCAGGTGAGGCTAGTGATAAGGTTAAGGAATTATTCAGCAGAATCACCCAGGATGCTGGTGGGAGACTTGAACCACTACCAACTGGGGAGAGGGATCCATATGAATGGTATAATGAATTATACGTGAGGTGAGTGGTATGGTTAGTGGCCGCGGCTTCAATGTAATTCTCATAGCCATAGATACCTTGAGGGCTGATAGGGTTGGTTGCCTTGGTTCAGGTTACCCAACAATGCCTAATGTTGACTACCTCTGCCGTGACTCAGTGGCCTTCACTAATCATTACTCTGAGGCTATTCCAACACACCCATCCTTCACTACAATCCTCACTGGAGTATCACCGTTAATTCATAAGATAGTTAGCCATGATGGTGAGGTTCAATTAAGTAGAAGCATATTAACCCTACCGCAGATACTTAATAATGCTGGTTACTTAACCATAGCTGTTGATAATTTAGCCACCCACCTGAATGCAGGTTGGTTTGCTAGGGGTTATGGATATTATATTGATATTGGTGGTATAGTGGTGATTTCCAACGGTATTAAGATTAGTGGTGAGGTTGTTAATACTAGAGTTAAGGGTGCCTTAGAGTTGATTAATAGGCACCATGACGAGCCACTCCTCCTCTTCATACACTACTGGGATCCCCACACACCCTACATTCCACCTAAGGGTTATGCGGAAAGATTCTATAAGGGTGATTACACTAGGGGTGACTTGGCTAGTAGGCTTAACTCAACTAGGTGGGGTAGATCACTGCTTAGAGGTAGTTGGATGAGGAACTTGGTTGATTCAGGCGTTAATGATCCTGATTACGTTAGGGCTCTTTACGATGGTGAGGTTGCCTACGTTGATGAGAGGTTCAGTGAGTTAATGAGGATGATTAGTGATCTTGGCCTACTTGAGGACACGTTAATAATATTGACCGCTGACCATGGTGAGGGTCTTGGTGAGCATAACGTGTATTACGATCACCACGGCTTATATGAGTGGGATGTTAAGACACCTCTAATCATTAGGCTACCTGACAGGCTAATTGATGAGATTGGCCGCAGTAGGGCTAGGGGCGTTAAGTATGATGCATTAGTCCAAAATACGGATATAGCCCCAACAATACTTGATGCATTAGGCTTAAAGGCTCCTGATAATGTGACTGGCGTAAGCCTACTCAATGTGATTAAGGGTGAGTCTAAGGGGCGTGATGTGGTGTTAAGCCTTGAGAATACTAGGCAGACTGCCAGGATGATTAGGGTTGGTGAGTGGAAGCTAATACAGTGGATTAGGGATGACACATACGGTAGGAGGGCAGGACACATAGAGCTATACAATCTAGCCAAGGACCCAGCTGAGTCAAGAAACCTGGCTGAGGAGGAGGGTGAGGTGGCCTTAAGGCTACTTGGATTAATGGAGAGGAAGTATAGGGTAATAACAGGCGCCAACGACCCATTATTAACACAAGAAATAAGCCTACCAATACCAATTAATTGATGCCGCACCTCATTCTAGGAAGTCCGCTATTATGTTTCCTTCGTTATTCCTAGGTAGCCTAACGCCCATTAGGTGGGCTATTGTTGGGGCTAGGTCAGTTAACCAAACAGGCTTATCCCTCCTAAACCCCTTCCTAATCCCTGGACCCTTCATCAGTATGAAGGCCTCGTTGGTGAATAAGCCAACTTGAGCGTTTGGTAAGTAATCGTGGTGTAGTGCTGTCCAGAAGCCCATATCACTGAGTGGTCTTACAATAGGCCCATCCACAATTCTCTTATGAACCCTACTGAAGTCGAAAACCACATTACTGTAGCCTGGTTTAAGGAAGTAAATTACGTCGCCAACACGCTCACCCCACTGTCCAAGGAACTCCGCATCCTCCTTCTTAAGCGCTAATGCAACTGGGTGTTCACCGTTCTCAGGATCCCTTATCGAGTATAATGCCTCAATAACCTCATACCTAACTGCATCATAGTCCCTTGGGTCAACAATGCCGTGTGGGTCACGGCCCTTCAGGTTAATGAATATGTAGGGTGTAGTGTGGCCGAATGGGTAAGCCATGGTCCTAGACCAGTCAACAACGTAATAATCACCCTCAAGCCTATAGGCCAATAGGCCACGCTTAATCAAGGCGTCGCCAATCCAAATAAACCTCCATGCTGGGACTTGGCCGTGGTCTGAGGCTAAGACTATTAAGGTATCCTCATCAACGTACTTAATCATCTCACCGATAAAATCATCAGTCAGCCTATAGACCTCGCGGTAAAAGTCCCATAACCTACTGGCGTACTCCGCATTATAGCTTGGGTGCTTGTCGTAGAGTAATCCAAGGAACCTGTGGTTTACTGAGTCGTGGAGGTGGTAGTGCATTATGAAGGCATCCCAATTAAACCTATCCTTAAGTAGTTTAGCTAAGCCACTATACCAGCCTATTGAATACTTAATGTTCTCAAGCCAAATACTGAAGTAGTCATCACCTAAGACATCCTCACGAATACTTGATAAGTCAGGTTGGCATTCAACACCCTCAACATAAGGTCCTAAAGCATCCGTTATCTCACCAGATAAGTCCACTGGGGCACTCCAACCACTGGTTAATACAACGTCACTCCTATACAGTTCAATTAAACTGGCATCATTACTAAGTTTAACTAACTTAAGCCTAAAGGCAACCTCATAACTTGAGTCGCCTACGGTAACATTATCCCTAATCCAACCACTCCAATCACCAGACTTAAGAGTAGCTATGGGGCTTGAGACATCCCTCAACCTAGATACAATTACCGTATCGTAACCGGCGCCGTTTAAGTTAATCACTAAAGCATAGTACTTAGGCACCTTGGTTAATTTAGTGCTGGGCCTAATGAACCAACCTGGGGTTTGTTCAGCGGTAGGCCCCTCACCTGTTAGGGTGAATTCGAATTCAAGGGGTTTACTACGGGAATTAGGAATATTGACCCAGCCCTCAGCCTCCTTAATAGTTATGGGGCTGCACTTGTTTAAATCCCTAGTTGTGCAATTGTTTGAGTAAACCATGGGCCACTTAACACGCCAGGGTGAGGCACCTGGCGCTGGGCCACCGATTACAATGCCTCTCTTTATTGTTGGGGGCCATGCAACAGGGTAGTTAACAATGGCGACGCGTTTACCGTAATCCTCAAGTACATTCCAGAGGAATTCAGATTCGCAAACCCTGGAGTCAAGTGTTGAGAAACCCTCATTAAGCTCACCGTGAGGCTTATGGGCGAAGAAGCTTGTCATACCATGAGTACCAGTGAATGAACCAGTCATAATGGTGGTCCAATTGGTTGGTGTGTCACAGGGTGGTGAGGAGTAGGCTAACGTAAATGAACCCTCCTTAAGAAGCCTACTGAAGTTAGGCATTAAACCCTCATCAACAAGCTTAAGCATTATTAAGGGTTCAAAGGCATCTAAGCCGATGAACAGGAGCCTACTAGCCCTAGCCATGCTAATTCAAGCCTACCACATGCCTTTAAATGTTGTAACCATGAATTAACCCTAACGCGTTTAAGCGGCAGTGAAGCGTTACTAGGTATTCAGTACTTTAGATAATTGAACCTGTTAGTGAACCATTATGAGCCTAATAATTTAATATAAAGAGAAGTAGAGTTTTAATAATGCTGCTTGATCTACCCAGGCTTAAACCCGGTAAATTAAGGTATATTTCAAGCACGCACTATATTGATGAGGAACATAGGAAGTGGCTTGACTACTATTCAGTACCTGCCCATGGTAAGTTGACTTTACTTGAAGTCAGTAGCCCTGGTGTAATTGCCAGCCTATGGTTAACTGTTGCTGGTGGTTTTTCTAAGCCAGCGGTTAAGGATTATTTAAGGAGGCTTATTATTAGGGCTTATTGGGATGGTGAATTAAGCCCAAGCATTGAGGCACCATTATCCTGCTTCTTCGGCTCATGCTACTCAACAAACACCATAACCGAGTATCACCACTACTCCTCCCTGGTAATGGGCACCACCAGCGGTGGCTACTACACGTTCCTCCCAATGCCCTTTAAGAGGGCTATTATTGAGGTTGAGAATTGTAGCGGCCTTGATGTTGACCACCTCTACTACATGATTAGTTACTATGAGGGTGTAGACGTTAGTAGTATGGGTAGACTTCATGCGGTATGGCGCAGTGAGAACCCCACTGAGTTAGGTAAACCATATCTTATTCTTGAGGCTTTAGGTCAGGGACATTACGTAGGTACTGTCTTAGCCATGGAGGGTTTAAGCCAGGCTAATCCACCCTCAGGTGGGTTAGGCTTCCTTGAGGGAAACATGATGATTTACGCTGATGGTGAATTAGCGTATGGTTCAACAGGCACTGAAGACTACTTCCTGAGCGGCTGGTACTTTATTAAGGGTCCATTTAATGCACCATTCCACGGCCTGTTGATTAAGGATGAGGAGAGGTTTAGGATCTTAGCATACAGGTTCCATATACCTGACTCAATACCATTTCAAAGGGAGTTAAGGGTCATGATACACCACGGTGAGTACGATGAGGTACTGGCAAGGTATGAGAGCATAGCCTACTGGTACCAGGTCGAGCCCCATAAGGAATTCAATAGAATTGACTGTAAATCACTAAGTTAAGTAAACCCACCTTGAATCAATCCACATTACTAAACGCCACTTCTTCATTGAATCATCGTAACATGAGAGTAATTGGCCATTAAACTTACCTTCATCACTTAAACCAGGGCAATGCTGCATTACCGGGATGCCTATGCTTTCAATACCATTACTACTTATTGAAATAAATTTCACATTATTGAGACTTAAGCTAATTGACTTACCATCATACCTTATTGAAGTCTCAGTTCCTGGGTTCATGAGACTGCTCCCTGAGAGAGATAAGGCTGGTTCACGTCCCCAGAGGTGTAATTCACCATTCATTAATGCGACACCACTACCTGTAAGTGAACCCTGTATAATGGTGCCTTGATTAACTATAAAGTTCCTGAATTCATCCTTAAACTCAATGGTTGATGCATCAACTATAGCGGCTGCTGTAATCCTATTACCTAAGGTGTGTTCACCGAAGTATATTGTCTTACGGGTATTTGCTGGGGTCCATCCATATAAGTCCACCGTATTGAAGGCTGCCCCCTCATACTGAGTCCTATAGGGTTGCTGCTTCCTAATTGGTGAAGTGCAGCAGTCGTATTTACCGTCAGCGAAGTATATTAAGTAGTCTGAGTTTAAGGCAAGGTCTGGGTCAATATCCAGGAAAAATCTATCCCAAAACACCGAATTACCTAGTTCAAGCCCCCTTCTAGCTAATCTTATTGAACCCCTAACTGTGAAGACACTACCCTCAATACTGAATCCCCTTAAATCATTACCCTCAACCACAATACCCTTACACACAGCCACATTAACACCCTTATCTTGGTCGCGGTAACCGCAGTGTATTGAACCAACCTCAACGTTAAGGAACCCAGCGTACCCATCCCTATCAAATGGTGGGTGAACGTAAATCGCCTTATCCATAAACATCCACGGCTTCCCCTCCTTATTATGTGGAGCGTTCTCTAAGCCTATGAACCCCACGTAGACTCTATGATTAGACCCTGTGATCTCTAAGCCTATCTTAGAATCACCTACATTAAGCAGTGATTGAATATATACGTCATGTGCAAAGCCATCTATGAAGAGACATGATTCATCGCCAGTATTACAACGTACCTCACCGAGACGCAGCCTAAGCCTAGCCTTATTACTGGGTATTCTTATCTTGGCGTTTACGTTTAAAGTATTTGCGTCACCAATGGTAATTACTGATTGACCATCCTTAACGTAATCTATTGCTTCCTGAATACAGGCTGTTGGACTATTTTCACATATCTCATGGCATTCACGGTTAAGGGCCACTACATTACCACTAGCATCCTTACTAATTACAACATCATCAACCAATGAATTACAAGCCATAGGCATAATTAACATTCAATAACTCTGTACTTAAGAATTCCCATAAAGGTGGACACTAAACATGTTCAGTGTATTAATCATTAAGCCTAGTGTTAATTAATTATACTGGCTTCAAACATATTAATGATTAATCATAGTGCCCAAGTTTAAAGATTTAAGACAACTCCTAGGCCTGTGGATAGAAGGCGATTCCTTAAGATTCTAGGCATAACTGCAGGTGCGGGAGGGTTAGCATACGTTGGGTCAAGGGTGATGACTAATCCACCAAATAGTGCCCGTGAGCAAGGTGCTTCAACTAATGAGTTTATTGAAGCATGGGGTGAGTATCATATTGTGGTTTATGAAAAGAATGGGCATTATCAGGCAATTGATTGGCATGGGTCAAGAATATGTATAGACTCTAACACTGCATGTATTCAAGAGGCGTTAAACTACATTGGGAGTGATTGCCTAGCTAGAGGTGGTAATTGTAAAGTGAGCCTAATTATCAAGCCAGGTACATACGAGGTTAGTGATAGTGTTGACTTCAGGGAGGCATTCCCATCCTACTCTTCTTACTATAACTACTTAAGCATAGTAAGTGAACAAGGCTCAGTTATTCAGCCCTCAGCCTACTTCTCCGCTAGTAGTAACTCAGCATTAGTAATATTGTCACCAAGCAGTGGTAGTCAAATATACTTCTCGAGGATTAGCTTACCATACATTAATGCCTCCATGTATACTTCAAGTAGTATAAATGGTTTAGTGATATCCCAAGTTAACGATAGTGTAGTTAATATACCTGGTGTTTCATACTCAAGTAATGTAGGCGTATTGATTAATGAGGGAGGAAGCCCAGGCAGGTACCCTAACATAAGTGGATTACCAACAGCTGGATTCTTCAATAACTTAGTTACCATAGGATTACTGACGTTTAATAAGGTGGGATTAGCCACTATAGGTAATGATAAGACACCACTTGGAGTGCAGGCCAACACTTTCTTCATTCAACATATTTATGGTAATGAAAAGGGTATTGTGCTTGATGAGAATGGGGCAATGCCTAATGGTGGATCAATGTGGAATCAATTCCTAATAAACGTCATTGAGCATAATTCTGAATTAGGCATAATGGATAATAGTGGTGGCAACATTTTCAGGGTAAATAATGCAAACACTAATCCACGCTACTCAGACTACATCGAGTCGAGTGATGTTATACTAGGATCATACGTGATTGGTTACTTAGCGGATGGATACACGTTGAGAAGGGGGATAAGTAGGGTCATTAACCTGTGGGGAGGATCATCATAAGGGGGTAAACATGTTAAAGAGTACTCATTAAATCTGTAGCAATTTAAACGCCTAATGCTTTGAAACATGTTTAACTACCCATATTGCAACAAAAGTTATTAATCATAAAAGACTTAATAACTATGCCTAAACTCAATGTGAGCAGAATACTAGCCGTGGCTACAATAGTGGTTGCAGTAACAATACTCTACGCATCCATGATGGTTCACGCACAACAAAAACCTCAATTCGTAATACCAACATGGGGTAGTTTAATGTATGTTCCTGGTACACCAATATGGAATCCATGGGCGCCAGGTAATGATGTCTGGTGGACTACATCATTCCCACCCTTAGCATTTTGGAGCGTATTTACGGGCCAACCATTACCAATTTTGGCTAGGAACTGGACTGTTCAGATTTTGCCTAATGGTTCTGGTATCTTGACTGTTTACCTTAGG
>ERZ1669250.986-NODE-986-length-10257-cov-2.328171_pt1 | contig 10257 bp, 7 predicted proteins | sample MGYA00579295_ERZ1669250 | MGnify/ENA primary metagenome ERZ1669250 (study PRJEB41166, sample SAMN08046056) | hot springs metagenome | biome: hot spring; feature: acid hot spring; material: thermophilic sediment; isolation source: thermophilic sediment from acid hot...
TTCCAATCGGAGCTCGTGCCTGAAAAGGTTTATCCGAGGTCGGATCCCGTTGATAATCAAAGAGGAGAAGTAGAAACCCGCGATGGAAACGTCTACTACGATCAGTTCGACTGGTCGGTTTACGTTAGGGAATCTCACGTGATACAATTATAATTGGCTTGATTTTAGCTGGAAGAGCTTCTCTAGCCTTTGTTGATTTGACGGATTGGAATTTCGTTCTCTAGGGCCATGTAGACCAACCAGGATGACGGACTTCCTATGTAGTGCGTCAGTCCCACGCTTTGTCCGCTTAAGGCATCGACGCGGGAAGATTGATCCCAGCGATCGATTTTCGAAATCGTCCTCCACTCCCTTTCTGCTATATCGATTCCCATCTTTTCTAATCCCCTCATTATCATGAGAGCGGATACCGCAAACGTCACCCTGGGCCAGCAGGACCTCATTTGATCGGTTGAAGTATCGACGGAACCGTCTGGCCGTACGCAATTCGTTAGGCAGTATTTGGAAGACCTGTAGTTTAATTCGTATATCGAGTTTAGCGCTTTTAATATTTTTTCTTCATCGGATACTGGGTCTAATCCCAGCGCGTCGCACCAGAACTGGCCCAGTAACTGGCTATTTAAGCAGGAATCATTTATTTCATGGCCTTTTTTCCAGCTTATAAAGTACTTTCCATTCCACAGCGAGTCAAGCGAGCGCCTGGCACCCTTCAAGTATTGCGCGTATTTTGAATCGACGGCTACGCCTAATGCCTCGGATGCCTTTATGAACGCTTCAATTGACGCGATGAAGAGGGATGCTACGTAAGAAGAAGTACCGTACATATGAGTGCCGTCGTAGGAGTTATCGTACCCGCCTTTGGAATCCGGTACGAAGTCGCCGTCCTTATCTTGAGTTATGAGCCAATCCAAGGCTTTTTTCATCCGGGAATAATTCCTTTTCAAAAAGGCGGCGTCACCGGAAAACAGGTAATCTCTGTAGATTTCTAAGATCCAAGTACTCGTTAGGTCGGCCCAGGAAAAAGGATAAGATGCGCCGTATATCGGGTCTTCAATGCTTTCTTCACCGAGATCGTGAGGGATTTCATCTTCAGATAGATCTCCGAATAATTCGTCTACTTTCAGCACGAGCTCCGGAAATAGTCTCAAAATTGCGAATGAAGCCCCATCCCATGTCATTGCGCCGATTGTATTCATTAAGGGAGCGATATTGGGCGTTTCGTACAACGCAAATCTCCCATCTTTTGTTAACCAGCTCGTGCTGACGAGCACGTATAAACTGTTCCGTAATGCGTCTTCAATCCACCCTTCCGCGTTTAAGGGAATTTTTGGTCTCAGTTGTTCTGAGCGCGGCAAAGCGTACTCGGCTACTTCAACCGCCGAAGAGAACCAATTTTCATAATAATGCCCATACGGGTAATGATACGGTCTAGCGTTGAAGTACCAGGTAAGGACGAAAGTTTCCTCTCCGTCTATCTCCTTTACTACCATACCAGCTATTTCTTCTCTCGCGTAGGGTGATATAATAAATTTTTCACCTGCCTGAGGCCTGAACGAGTAAAACGGCGATAAGTCCTCGATCATGCCACTTTCTCCTGGAATCCAATACCTGTAACCCGTGAGCGCTTCGCAGTCACGGCATCCCAAAAAGATTTCACCGTAGCGCGGATCGGCTTGTGAAGCCTTTAGATTTTTAAAAAGTACCCCGCTGACTTTTCCCTTAATTAAAAAATTAGCCCTTCCCGCTCTTTTACTCCCCACTATATTCGGAAATGATATCGCTACCCGCCCTTTTCCCCTAACTCTAATAAATACTGCGGGTAACGATGAGTCTTTTAAGTCCCCCGCTAATAACGGGGAGTAAACCGTCAGTTGGTACCCCTTGCCCTCGTACTCGATCTCTGGAAAAAGGGCCCTATTCGCTGGGATCCCGTCCAAGAATATGGGATTCTTTTTGATCAAGGCGATATGAAAGCCCTTAATATCAAGTGGGGAAGACCAGTTATTCAAGAAAGTTATCCCTCCAACCGCTAGATTCGGGAAAAACTCAATTTTTCCCGCACCAATCCCGCCTAAGGGCATGCCTGCGGCCATAATAAGAATCCGCAGTGGACTATAAAATTTTACGCGGGTACTCGTTATCCGTAATTTCGGTATAGTTCGTACTTCCCCTGAATTCCTTTTACGTACTTTGGCGGGCTCAGAGACCAGATACCCTTCAGGGGACTCGCCAGCCTTCTAGCTTCATCCGGCCTTTCATCTATTAAATTGTGCGCCTCCTTGGGGTCTTCATTCAAATCGTACAGCTCATCTGGCTGGCCGGCAGGCCTCGATATGTAGCTGTAATGGGAATCCCTTACGCATCTATCTGGCGCTTCGTGATACCCGGTTATGACGTAGGGTCTGCCGCCCGCCTCCCCCTGTAGAACTGGTAAAAAGCTCTTCCCGGCTAATGGTATCGCATCCTCAGGTAGCCCAAGCATATCTAGTAATGTGGGAAAGATATCGGGCACCGCTATAAGCTCGGTAAAAGTTTTTCTTTTTATGCCCAATTCGGACCGGACGTCTTGAGGCACCGTAATCATGAATGGTATCCTTATTAACTCGTTGTAAAGCCTGTCCCCACCTTTTAGGAACTTTCCGTGGTCGGCCAAAGGATGTCCGTGATCGGCCAGCATCACTACTATTGAGTTGTCCAGAAATCCTCCCTCTTTAAGGGCGGCGTAAAAACGCCCGAAACACGAGTCGACAAAAGAGACTTCGCCGGCGTACAGCGCCCTTACGTCGTTGACTTCGTCTTCGCTAGCCCACAAGCGCGCCTCCCCGCCTTTCGGCAAAATTATTCTAGGTTTGATATCCGGATCCCTATAGGGGGCATCAAAACTATGGGGGTGTTCCCAGGGTTCGTGGGGGTCAAAGCTGTCTACCCATAGGAATAATTTTTTATCGCGTTTATCCGATAGCAAGTCGGCCCCCCTTGAAAAAACCTTGCACGGAAACCAGTCCTCTTCCCTTTCATCGCGGAATTCATCGATATTAGATAGGAATTTATTTATTAGCGCCATCCAGGAAGGGTCCTTCCTAATATTTTCGTTAGAGTAATCGTTTGGATTCCTGTTTTTTGGGGGCGGTAAGCCGTGTTGGTCGAACTCTTGTCCTCTTACAAATTCCCAATAGTCCAAGTATGAGTAGAAGTTATAACCGGGCTTAAGCATGTGATAGGTGTCGGATACGAGTGAGGTCAGGTATCCCCTTCTTTTCAGAAACGCAGCTAGCGTCAGATCTGAGGCGTTAAGGGGCGACCAAGCCTTGTAAGGAAGGGTAAACTGGCCAGTCATGAGCTCAGTTCTTTGGGGAATAGTAGGTAGGCCAGAGGGGTAAGCGTTCTTAAAAGTAATCCCGTCGAGGGCTAGTTTATCCAAGTTAGGTGTTTTAGCAAAAGGAACCCCATCGAAAACTCTTTTTTCCCCGTTATAGTAGCTAACGTGGTCCTGCCTTAGGCTGTCCATGACTATTACTATGACGTTTAATTCCTCGTTTTTCATATAAAATAGTAGCGGAAATGTTAAAGGTTTTCCAGCCGTCCGTCTCTTTTATTGGCGCCTTGTTGAACCCAACGATGCCCAAGGGGCAAGCGCCTCTCAGTCCGCCTGACAAAAAATTAATCGTTTAGTTGGGGGAGCGTTGCGGGGTATTCCTTGGGGTTGTAAACCGTTACTTGCTGACCTAGTTGGTTCGTATACTGGACCTCGGTTATATTGCCTGAGGAGTTGAAGTAGACCCTATTGGCTACGATGTAACCGTGTACGCGGGCTTCTGAGATAGGCGATAGATTGGAGAAGTCCGCGGTCTGGCGTAGATCAAGCGTGGAGTTGACGTGCTCTATTAGGTAAACGGCGACTTCGGCTGCTCTTTCGGCCGCCAAAACTCCGTGAAAGGAATTTGGGTAAAAATGACTGTTGGATATCCCTCTGATTATTACCCAGGGTACGCCGTACTGGGCGTTCGCGAAGGCGAAACCCCATCCCTCGTTTTCTCCCACATCGCCCTGGTACAGCGCGTTTTGTTCGGCGTTCAGGTAAACGGGATCCGTCCAAAAGCCTCCCGAACTTATTACAGAGATTACGGCCTTATTGTTAACCGAACCGGTTAAGTTTTGAATTCCAGTTAAGTCAGATAGCGGGATTGAGCCAACTGCGCTAAACGAGGAGGCCACTTTTACGAGTTCTTCTGAGGCGGCCAACGCTACGACGTAAACGTAATCTTTGGATGGGGTACCTGGCCCATAACCGTACGTAGACGCGTTAGATATCGTCGGCCCTACTTCGCCGTAACCGGTTATCAACGAATTTCCAAGGAGCGATCTTTGCGTTATTACCATTTCATCTCCTCCGTAGGGGGTTTCATAGTTCCCGTTGTGAAAGTGTATCGAACCCTTGTTTATCACGAAAGCACCTATGGCCACGTCTCCAGTGTTAATATAAGGGTTTCTTGACCCGCCTATTCCAGATAGCACGGCGTAAGTTATGTTAAAATAATTGTCCATGGTAGCAGTAGCTAGTTCTGCTGAGGAATCTTTTTCTCCGGCCCTGACGTCGACGACCTGGTGGCCGCTTATTGCGCCTACGTAATATTTGAACCCGTTAATAGTTACTATTCCGGTGACGTTGATCGCGGCTAGGACGGGCGCTTGCTCGTAAGCGGTAATGTCCACGATGCCGACCCTCGGAGTGGTAAGTACTTGATAAAGCGACGGCGAATCTTCGATCAACGGCGTGTAGTTTATCTTAGCGGTTAAATATGAGTCGATTTCGCTTAATTTGGAGTTTGACAGTTCTAAGCTCTGGAGTTCTTTGTTCGCCGAATTATTTTGCTGGAAGTAGTAAGCCGTGCCCGAGAACCCGGATACGGCTAGCACGAGCAAGATTCCGATCAAGATTTTGCTCGTTTCGTGCATTTAGGATTCCCCCCTCGAGTGAGCCAGCGCCTTGATTAAGGCGTTGTTTTCCGGGTGGCGAGAACAACCGTTTGAGGCAACAAACTAGAGAATATGCTACAACCATATGTAAAATTCGGGCTAATATTTAAGCAAATTTATACACGGCTATGTCGAATAAAAAACCACCGACTTAGCCCATTTTCGCCGCCGGGACACGCCCTTAAAGACGTCATGCACGGCCTGAGAGGCAGATGCCAAGGCCTCGCGCGTCGGTATCAAATCCCACTCGACTTCGCCGTGGGCCAGCAAATTCCTCACGTTCATTGATAAGCGAAAGGCGAGCGATGCGCGAGTATCCATGAAGCGCTCTCCCCACCTAAGTAGCTCGGCCTCAGAATACGGGAACCTCTCACCCTTAACTATCACGGGTTGCTTGAGGTGTTTCAACTTGATTTGCAGCTTTACTTTCCTGTAATCGGCTTGTTGTACCTCGATCACCCTCTGCCCCTGTCTCACCTCGGCCTTTTTTCCTAACCAAAGAGAGTAGGAGCAGCGCAGCCCCATCTCCATTAGTAAGTAGGTTTCAAGAGTTGCCAGCTCGCTCATGCCGCCGATTTCCAGGAGCTTTTCAGCGTTTGTCTGTGCCCTGGCCGCTTTAGGTCCCAGGTCGGACCAAATTTTTCCCGGGCCTAATATTAGAAATGGGATATTGGCCAAGAAGAAGCCGACCAGATTGTTATCTACTTCAAAGCACTTCCCGTAAGCCTTGACTTGGCCGTTTTCATAGCGGATTTCTTTCATCGTTTCTGATAGTAGCGCGTCATCTCCGGGCTTTTTGTACTGGAAAAAGGTGTTGACTTCATCGATTACTGGCTTCGAATTATCCAATGGGCCTCACCGTATAGCGAATTTCGCGTAAAAGCCCGTCTCCCCGGTACGTTAAGCCTCACGCTTAACAACTTCTCGACAGATAAAGCTGCGGCCACGTTCTCGGATACGACGGGCATGCGGAGGTCCTCGGAGAGGTAGGTCAACGCATCAAACGTTGAAAGTGCCGTGCAGGCTATGTAAACGGCGTCGGCTTGGCGAACGCGCTGAAGGTCTTTCTTAACCAACCGATAAATCGTGAATACTGGAGTATTCGATATGTCAACCCCCCACTTCTTGTTGAGATCAGCCTGTCCTGTTATTGAGAAGCCCGCCGAAGACAAGTACTTGGCCTCCTCTTTTGCCCTGTCCGGAGTATACGGAGTTGCCAGCCATAGTTTCTTTGCCCCGACAGATCTCAAGGCTTCTACGGCGGCCTCCTCGGATATTATCAACGGCTTACTTATGGTCTCCCTTATGGCCGAGGAATGGGCGTGGGATCCGTAGGTCCTGCCGTAGATCACGGCATCAGCGACTTCTCTAATCAGGAAATAAGCCGCCGATAATTCTTGCTTGAACTGGACCAAGTCTTCGGGCTCGCACCCCTTGGTTGGAGGAAGCCTGCTCGAGTGAAACGTGACCCCGTCGACCGCCATTTTCCACATATCATATTCCATTGCCGCGTTGTTTGCCGGCAACAAAAGGCCTATCCTAGCTCTTCCACCAGGCATAATACCTTAATAACGGTCGCTTTTACGCCTCTCTTGCGCGAAACCATTGATTTTTCTTTAATAAAATATGATGGCCGCGATGGTTATTATCACGGTCAAAAGAGCCCACGTGGGTATACAAAAGTACGGCCGCGCTGTTTCTCATGGGGATTCAGCGTATTTATCGGTCCGTTTCCTCTTTTGCTGGGCGTTTTACTAAGTTTCTGCAGCGCTTTAATCGCTCAGCCCTTTTCATGCCGATGCCCGCTTCTCTTGAATAAAACGCTTAATGAGCGCTTAACCCTTCCTTTGCTGCAGTAAACTTTTAGCTAGCTCGAAGGCTCTTGTTGCCTCGTCAAGCTCGCTTGACCTAGCGCGCCCGCTGGACCCGAAAATCTCTTTAAAGGCGGATAGGCCATAGCTATTTTCCCTTATCCTTTTCTCTAATTCCACGAACAGGTGATAGGCCAAGTCGCTTGCCCCTCCCGACGCCACGGCATCGATTGGGCTCATCCTCAAAGCTATGCCTATGGCGCCGATCGTCAAAGAAAAAATGGGCCAAGTGCTCAGCCAACCCTCTACTTTTTTGAACTTGGTCTGCCCCTTGTCGAAGTCCAGTTCGAAGTTGCGAAGCATCTCGTTGATTTCGGCCAGTTTCGCCAAGTCCTGAGATGAAAGGTCGACGGCACGACGAAAGTCGGACAGGTAATCTCTCATGTCTTCAAGTTCGATTACCAAGTCCTCGCCGTTTCCCCTCCGGCGGCTCACCCTTTCAAGGGCAAGATAAGCGGGATGATTGAGCGCAACTATGGCCTTAAGGCTTGACTCCAGTTCCTCGGTCATCTTTTCTGACGCCTTCCTGCTCTCAGGATAGGTCAAGCCCTGGTATTCTCTCCTAGGCCGTGGGATGTAGTTCATCTTTTCGGCGTACTGTCTTACCTCATCTATGAGCGTCTCCCTTAGGGTGATGTAGCGGGCGTCTACTGCTCTCTTGGCCTGAGAGTAAACGTTCATATGCGACCTGATCAGGTGCGGAACCAAGTACCTAAACCTCGGGTCGGGATTCTGCTTGAGAAGCCCGTCCTCTACCCTCTTCAGTACATCTGGTCTCACTTCCGTCCTAGAGTAGTCATACCTCGCGCTGACGTACTGCTCCTCGCCTATAGCCCTCAGGGAGTTGGGAATCCCTTCTGCCGCAAGATAGGCGGCGTACCCCGGTGACGTCAGCACCTCCGCAGCGAACTTCCACCGTTCTTCCTCCTCTTGTTCTGAATAGGTAAGGTCCTTTAAGAATCCCTTAACTTCGGCATGGGAATCCAGAAAATCGGCTTTACTCGCGTGCACGTCCTTGACCGGGAGCTTTTCCACGTTGTAATTATCGTATATTACGAAAGCATCCCAAAACCTTACGAAGTCGTAGAAGCCGTTTAGGGTAATTCCCCCTCCCAGTACGAAGCTTATGGCGGAGTCGGCGAGGGAATTATCCCCGATTATCTCCATCCTCTTCCAGCTGGTCACGCGTTATTACGCGGTCAATTTTTAGAGTTTTCGGTTATCAGCTGGCGCGTAAGTTATCGAGGTTCGTAGCAGGAGGCGTGAAACGCGAATAATGCCCAGGCTTATGAGTGATCTGTCGTCGTCGGTGGACTCGCTTCTCGGCTTTATTTTGTCCGCATTGAGTTGAGGGCGGGCTAGATCATTCACGAAATTTTCCTGTAATGGGGCGCAAAATATCACCCGCTGAGCCGCGGACAAGGGCTTTCCAGCCTCATAACCTGTCATAAAGCTTCGCCGATACGGGCATGGCTAAGGGGTAGGTTTTTTAGTTATCGCGCTTATTCGAGCAGTCATGCTTCACGTAATAAACTTTGAGTTTGCGGTCCCCTCTTCTTTGAAGTTTCAAAGTTTCTCCGGCTTTGAGGTTAGGGGCTTCTTTTATCACGTAGTTTCTTCCGTTGACGAGACCTTAGCCTCTTCTCTTCACGCCGGGAAGGCGCTTTCCCCCTTCGCGGTCACGCCAGTAATGCTCAAGAGGGACGGAGGGGATATCGTTTGCTACGATCACGTGTCACCTGGCCTAGCCAGCTTTTCCTTTATTCTCTTCAGAGACGATGAGGCTAGGGTGGTTGAGGACGCCCTGAGGCAGGGGATGAGCACCGTGAAGCTTGTAGATTCGGAATTCCCTTTGACCACGGTGAGGCTGACGCAGGTCGACCCAGCCTTAATCGATAGGGAAGGATTGCCTTCTTTTGCCCTAGACTTCTACACACCGACCTACTTCCGCGCCACTCCCCTTGACCTGGCCAAGGAGTACTCGCTTAAGACCAAGCTTGACTCCCCCTATAAATTCGTTCCCTTGCCAGACCCAATACTTTTCTTTCGGAGCTTAGTCAGGGCGTGGAGGGAGTTCGTGGGTATAGGCGTCGACGACTTGGAAGGCTTCATGAGTTGGGTGGAAGCCGGGGGCGTACTGTTATCTGGGTTCCCAGCCGGGATATTTACGAAGAGGATCTACGAACATCCGATGACTAACAAGTGGGCAGTTGGATTCGTAGGCAACGTCAATTTCTCCTTTTCCAAAAAGTTATCTAACGATAAGATGATTGAGGCAGCATCGACGCTCTTGAGGTTTGGTGAAATAGTAGGAGTCGGAGCGGGTAGAACCTCGGGTATGGGAAGGTACAGGATAGCGGCCAAGCAGGCGGAGTCTACCGAGGATGAGCAAGAAGAAGGACAGGAGCGAAAAATGTACCTTTGAGCCCCTGCCTAGCGATCATTCATTTCTCGGGGAAGCCCCCAAAGTCTATTTTAAGGGCGATGTTTCATGAATCTATTAGATTTTGAAAAATCTCGAACCTCTCCTTCCTAAATCGCAAGATTGGAGCCCGTCGAAATTTACCGTTGAATTTATGAGAATCAGAGGAGATCGTTCCAGTTTGGCCGCGAAAGCGTTGATCATTTGAAGACCGCGCTCAGAGCCAGTTAGCCCCTTCTTTGGGCTTGCTGAGAGAAGAACCGCAGTTAACGAAGCTAAAGGCGCGCAAAAGAGGCACGTGGCCCTTAACTTCGTGGACGACTTTTGGGCAAGGTATGAAGGGAGGTCCTACCTGAAGCAGGTAGCGCAGCCCAAGTGCGAGCCGAGGTCCATGGGTTCAGCTAACGGTGAGGTGGGTGCGGCCCATCTCTTCACTTCTGAAACTAGGGTGCACCTCAACCTGCAACCTTCTTTTTCCCGGCGGCGCAGAAATCACCCAAGCGTAGCCGCTTCCAGTCAGAGGCGAACTAACGTGGGGGTGATAGCCTCCAGTTATGAGAAATACGTCATAGTCGTGAACTACGTGGGCCTCCTCGCCTTGGTCTCCGAGAGATAGCTGGACGGCATAACCGGGATCTACGTCGTAAAATATGTAGGTTTCTGGCTTTCCTTCATGCCTGTGAGGAGGATAGCTGCTCCAATTTCCTGGATATTCCTCCGTGTAGCCAGCAAGGAAGCTCATCGCAGGATCCCCTTCCCCTATCATGGTCTTCACCCTTCTGGTGTAGTTCCGAAGCCCAACTTCAAGCGATGGCACATCCGAGTACCGCCTAACGTAGAAGTTGTAAGCGGAAGGGAAGTTTGACTCGACAAGGTAAAAGGCCGAGTCAGCTGGAACAGAAACCTTTCCCTTGTAGCCGGAGGGAATGTATGCCATGTCCTTTTCTTCAAGCCGCAGCCCGTTCGCGTAAAAAGATCCTTTAAGCG
>ERZ1669250.988-NODE-988-length-10254-cov-8.232866_pt1 | contig 10254 bp, 10 predicted proteins | sample MGYA00579295_ERZ1669250 | MGnify/ENA primary metagenome ERZ1669250 (study PRJEB41166, sample SAMN08046056) | hot springs metagenome | biome: hot spring; feature: acid hot spring; material: thermophilic sediment; isolation source: thermophilic sediment from acid...
AGAGGAAGTACTGGAAATAATTATTCGTTTTTATATACAACATCAACTTTTTCGGCTGGCATCTATGAAGCATATGGAGATATTCCTGCTGGAGGTTTAACTGGGTCTTATATTAATGCAGGATTTGGGTTGGGTACACCATCAAATATGAATATTAATTTGGCTGGGGTTGGTGATTTTGGTAGTGCATATGGACTGCAGACTGTAACATCATCTGGAAACGGTAGTTTTATATCAGGTTTGTCTGGTGGAACTTATATATGGCAAGTATTGATTCCTTCTTCAACACCATCAATTATTTATGGTTCGCAAAATTATGGAACTCAAATTAGCAGTTCAACGGATATGCCTACTTTACCACAACCCATTGTGTTTTTTGACCAATATAATACAGGAATTAATTTACAATTTAACTGGGTTCGTGTCCGTATTTATGTTTCTTCTATGCCTACTATTTCATTTACACGTGTAGTTGCTTCACAGACATTTGCTTTTAGCACGACACTTGCTGGGTCTTATAATATAAAAGCAAAAGTGGTTGACAATGTTGGTCATAGTAGCACAGCGACTGCCGTAGTCAATTTCACTTCTAAAGCATTCACGGTTACTGCACATCCACCCAGTACTACACTTTCAATAGGAGAAGTTGTTAATTTCAGTAGTTATGCTTCTGGCGGGATTTCTCCTTATTCATATGCTTGGTATATTAATACAACGCAGAGCACAGCTGGGGCGAAGTTGCTTTCCAGCACGCAGAATTACACATTCACAGCTACTACATATGGCACGTTCTATATTTATAGTGTTGCGACAGACAGCTTGTCTTCTACTGTTGCCAGCAATTTCTGCACAGTTAAAGTGCCAGCACCGCCGACAACTACTTCATATCAGTCTATAACAGCGGAGGTAGTGCTTCCAGTGACAGCTTCAATTTCAAGCACTCTTCTTACTAAACCAGTTTCTCCAAACTATCAGTTTACAGTGTTTGTGAATGGAGTGAATGTTAATGCTTACTACATAAATGCCAAGAAGTACTTGGATGTGGCTGGGGAGATGACTTTCCGTGTGATGAGGAAGTATGTTGTTCCGCAGAGTGGTAACCAAGTGATAAATGTCGGCAGTCCAGTTGAGTTTTATTTCCAGAATCAGTTAGTTTGGACTGGTGTAGTAGAGAACATTGCTAAGTACAGTAACATGGAGTACGACATCACTTGCTTTGACAACATTTATTATTTAGCTAATTTGCGGGTCAATTTCAACAATGTTTCAAACACATATGACTTGGGGAGAATTTTTGCGAGGGTGCTGAGGTATTCACAGGTTTCTTATCAGCAGACTGTGGTGGGCGAGTCATTTGGAGTTAATTTCAAGACGACAGACCCAGCTTACTACGACTTGATGAAGTTAGCTACAATTGCGGGCTACAAGAGTTGGGTGGACACGAACGGGGTGTTTCATTTGGGGGCACTAAACACAGGTAGCACTACTTACTTGACAGAGAATGTTAACTTCATTTCAATAGAGAAAGTCAATGATGTTAACTATTATTTCAACAATGTGGCGGTGAAGCTCAATTATGCTGGTAGCACAACGACTTTCACGGCGGGAGTGAGCACGACTGTTACAGCGAACGCAACGACCACGCCGAAGGTAATTGACCTCTCATTTGCAACAACAAGCACGCAGGCACAGGGGAGTGTTGTAGCTAGGCAGGCACTCAGCATGTTTCCAGTTGGTTACAGGCAGGTGAAGACTTGGTATCAGTTTTCGACCATCAAGAATTACGACTTGTTAAACTTAGGAATAAACAGCAACTTCACTATCACTTTCAGGGATGGCACAGTATGGAGCGACTTAGTGCTGTATGAGGTTGAAATTAACCAGAGCGGAGTTTACCTTTACTTTGCGAACTTCATAAAGGACATCTGGTCTCAGCTAAACAGCGTAACTTTGTTGACTTCATGATACAAAGCTTTTATATATTTCTGAGGGATACAAGAGAGATAATATGACAGACGAAAAGGTAGTTGATTGGAAGCAGGAGTGGTCGAATGCACCAGAGAGCGAGAAGACACTGAGGATAATGGATGTCTTGAATATGACGGTGGTCATAACTGGAGTCAAATATTCTGAGGGCACATCGAGAGACGGGAAGCCTCTTACTTTTGTTATACTTGAGACTGACAAAGGCAAAGTTAAGACTACCAGTCAAGCAATTCTGAGGGCGGCTAAAAGTTTCATAGAGCCGAATATAAAAGCGGGCGTTAGTGTTAGAGCCACTGTTAGAAGCAAGATGGGTGCTCATGGTGTCTTCTACTACTTTGAGCCACCAAGAGATTAGGGAGGTCTCGGAATTAAGCTCTGAGACCACTAAACTTTTTATTGTTAGTGGGTCTATCAAAGATTACATGGTGGTGTTTGTTAATGGAGTTTGGACTTGCACGTGCTGGGACTTCCTTATGCGTCATAGGGAGTGTAAGCATATTAAAGAGGTGAAAGAGTGGTTAAAAGTTTCCTGAATGGAATAAACAACTTGATTGGCGGGGAGTTTTTAGAGAAAGAGATATATTCAATTTATGGTGTTGCTTCGGTTGGCAAGAGTGTCTATTTGATTGGCGAGGCACTTAATTTGATAGCGAATGGCTGGAGAGTCGTGTGGATTGATACGGAGGGCGGGTTTCAGGGCAATTTCAATGTGTGGGAGCCGATTTACGAGAAGAGGTTTGGCAAGATTAATTTAGACAATTTTCATTATTACAGGGTGTTGAGTGTAGAGGAGTTTTGCGAGCTGTTTGGGATGCAGGTGAAGGTAGATTATGGCGACAGTAAAATGGAAGTTACTCCTACTTCTGTCAACGAGAAGCTTTCTGAATTATATGAAAAGTACGGCAGGTTGCGGGGGAAGGTTGCTGTTATAGTTGACAGTATGTCATCGCCGATAAGACTGCAGTTTACTTCAAAGGTTCAGAACTTTTCTGGCAGGGCTGATGCAGAGTCATTGATGCTGTTAAATTTGATTAAGTTTGCTGAGAAGACTAATGCATTTGTGCTTCTTTCTAACCACGAGAGCAAAAATCCGACTGACATCTATCATCCACAGGGGAGCTTAAGGGGTGGGAGCACACTCAAATACTACAGCAAGTACATACTGCAGTTTGTTAAGCCTATGAAGAAAGCTTGGGGAGACTTCAGGCAAGTTATTGCAGTGCGTACTCCTATTGCGAGGGACAATGAGCTATCAGAGTGGGTAAAATTGACAAGCAATGGTTATGAGGATTCATCAATACAGGAAGTGGAGGCGGTTAAGTGACGTTGCCAAGAGAAATTTACGAGTGGGCACGAGAAGAGCCATTTCCCAGAGAGGTGGGTCTCGACAGAGTTATTGTCAAAAATGAAGAGGAATTCAAGAAGCACTTGAGGAGCACAGACATGTATGCTTCTATTTTCAACTTAAATCAGCTTTTCTATGAAAAATATGATGTCCTCTTTTTTGACTTAGATGGAAAGAACGGCGGGATAGATGAGAGTTATTCAAAGCTTCAGTGGTTTCTGAAGAACGTGGATTACAAAGTTAGCAGAGCTTATTTCAGCGGGGTTGGGTTTCACGTCTATATTTATTTGAAGAAACCAATTCTCGGGAGAGACACCTACAAAGATTTTTCTAAGAAGTTCATAGAAGCTAACTCACTTTCAGAGCTTGTTGACCACTCAGCAGTAGGAGATGTGAGGAGAGTAGCTAGGCTTCCTGGCACAGTAAACTCGAGAAGCTCGCTGAAGATGGTTGAGATTTCACCGCAAGACTCGAAAGATGCAGTGCTTCAGCGGGCGAAAGAGTACAAGCCATTCAGACCGCCCAGAGTTGACTCATTTATTTTCGATGTCTCTTCTGCGACTCAAGTCAAGCAAGACACATTTCCAGAGACAGTCAGCTGGACTGGAATTTATCCGCCGTGTATTCTGAATGCAGAGAATTTTTTGTGCGAGCTGGGGGAATTAGGTCACTCTGGCAGAATTCATCTTGCTTCTTTCTTGCTGAAGATTGGCAGGGAAGATGAGCTGAGAAAGTATTTGAAGATGGCTAACGACTACAATAAGTACATTACAGAGTATCAGATTGACTATTTGAAGAAGACTAATTATATGCCATTTGCATGTAAGAATGTTGTTAATGAGATATGCAGTTATAGTGCTGACAAAAAGAAGTGCCCGTTTTATCCACACATCTTTAGTAAGGTGAAAGAATGACTTTGGTCGATGTGCAGAATATAGTTTATTCGAGCGATGTGGGAGGCAGTAAAGACATTTCGGTGTTGTTTAGCAACGGTTCGACAGCTTTCTATTCGATTGGCGAGCTGGAGTACCCGTATTTCTATGCTAACTACGAGTATGCAGTCTCATTGAAGAGTCAGTATGTTCACGATGTCGAGATTGTGAGGAAGAAGGTTTTGAGGGCGAGTGGTATCGAAGAGGTTACTTTAGGCAAAATTTCTGCTTTGTCGCCAGCATTTATAAACAGGCTCTCTTCTAAAGCTAGCTATACTTGCGAGGCACACATACCTTACTTGGAGAGGAGGCTTGGGGCGGACGGTGTTGTTGAGTTTGCTTCTGCTCCAGCTAGGTATGCTTACATAGATATTGAGGAAGTCAAAGGAAAGATTGCAGTCATTGGTTACATAGACAGTATAGAGAATGTTTATTATCCACTTAAGACAGTCAACGACTTTCTAATAAAGTGCAGTGAGAATAAAATAGTCTCGCTTGTTGCGTGGAATGGAGCTGGTTATGACTTTCTGAGGCTTGACCAAGAAATAAAAAAGACTGTCACAAACAAGTATCTGCTGTTTAGGTGGAACATAATGCTGAAGTTTGATGCGATGCTTCTCTATGCGACTTACACACAGAGCAATCTTATTTCACTTGACAAAGCGGCGAAGCTTGAGGAAGTCGGCGAGAAGATTGTTTTGAATAAGAAGTTTGAAGAGCTTACTTGGGACGAGTTAGTTACATACAACAAGAATGATGTTGTTATAATGCAGAAGATTGTTGAGAAGAGCGGTGTACTGAACATACCTTTCATCATTTCAAACTTGACTGGAATAAGAGTAGACAAGCTCAGCACTATTAAGGTGCTTGACAATTTGATGATGAAGCAGAAGAAGTATCTGCTTTTTGATGAGCCAGTTGTTGGTAGCAAAGAGAAGTACGAGGGAGCATTTATTATGGCTCCAGTGGTTGGTCTTCACTACAATGTTGCGGTGCTTGACATTGACCACCTTTATCCAAGTGTGGTTGAGTACGAAGACTACAACGGGCGGAGGTGCAGAGAAGTCTATTATGAGGTTAGAAACTTCATAAAGCTGTTTAATTCGATGAGAGCGGAAGCAAAGAAGAAGTATGCTAATACAAAAGAAGAGGTCTACAATGTTCAGCAGAAGTCATATAAGGTGCTTAGCAATGGTATTTATGGAGTTTTTGGGAACGAGTATTACAGGTTTCACGACAAGAATATTGCTCAGTTTATCACTTCTAGCGGGAGGAAAGTGAGGCAGAGGCTTGAAGACATTGTAAAGCAGTACGGCTACACGCCAATTGGGAGCGACACAGACAGTATATTCATTGAGAACATCACACCAGAGGAGGCAGAGAAGTTAAAAGAGGTAGTCAACAGGACGCTCTATCCTTATCAAGTCAAAGTAGAGAAGTATTTTACGAGGATGATTAATTTTGCGGGCTCAACTGGGGCTGAAGTAAAGAAGAGGTATGTTGGTTTGACTGACAAAGGGGAGCTTCTTTACACTGGCATAGAGATTGTGCGGGGAGAGTACCCAGAAGTGACTAAGGCGATAGAAGAGAGAGTGCTTGAGATGGTCTTGAAGGAGCAGGCGACTGAAGCTGAGGTGCGTCGTTATTTGAGCGAAGAGTACGAAAAGTTTAAGACACGCCCAATCACAGACTTCATTCAGAGCAAAGTGATTGACTTGGACAAAATATACAAAGCTAAGACTACAGTTGTGAAGGTGTTTGAGTCGCTTGGTAAAGCAGTTAACGAAGTTTCTACAAAACGCAAGAAAGGAGACAGCGAAGTTTCGGTGACTGGCTACAAGCTCGGCGGAGACAGCATAGAGAAGCTAGTTGAAGTTAGCTACATTTTGACAGAGAAGAATGAGCCGATTGGAATAGACGAGACCCAGCCAATCTCTAACTATGAGCAGTACATAAACAGAGACTTCTATTGGGACAAGTTTGTTGTGCTACCGCTTTCTAGGCTTTTCATTTCGCTCGGTTGGGGAGACTTAGAAAAGAAGTATGTAAAACCATCTAAAAAGAGAAAGAAAATTGGAGAGAATTTATAAATAAATTGGAGATAATGGGGGGACAAACATGGCGATTGATATTGAGATGGCAAGGAAATGGGCGAAAGACAAGTACCCATTTCTGATTGGAAATGATGATGCTATAGTAGCTTTGTACAAGAAGCAGGTGCTCGGAGAAGATATAGTGCCAAAGGTGAAAGCTTCTGGCTTTTACAGAGAAAGCAATAGACTGGAAGCTGGTCAAAACGCTATAATGCTTGCAAGCATAGTTGGCAAAGAAAATTTCATTACTACTATGATTTGCAGTGTCTGCCATAAGAAGGTGTGCGAGCACAATGCACCCAAGATTTCTTTGTACAGCAATTTCTATATGATGGTAGACAGAGCTGGGCAGTTCACAGCTAAGTTCTTTACAACAGACGCTAAAGAATATGAAAAGCTTGATAACTCGTCGATTGTTCTGCTGTACGGGTTTTTGGACGTAAAAGATAAGTTTGGCGAGCCGAAGTTTAATATACGCTCGTTTGAACCAGTTACACCAGAGCAATCTATTGCATTCATAAATGCAGTGGACTTTGTTAATTTGAAGGGCATTGGGGGACGGGTGAAAGCTTCAGAGTGGAACAATTACCTCAACTCGTATTCAGAAGACACTAGGAAGTTTCTGTTGGAGCATCTGATGCTGAAGGTGGATGGGGAAGACATATATACAGTAGTAGCATAATTGTGTGGTAATGTTGACAGACGATGAAATTTCTCTGTTGGTGAATAAAAAGTTTAGAGAAGGCGTTAGGAAGTGGATGCAGGCAGAAGGCGAGAAGAGAGAGAAAAATTATTTACACGTCTCTTCTTTTGAGTACAAGTGTGTTAGGAAAGTTTGGTATGAATTAAAATATGCAGACCGTGTGCCAGACGTAGAAGACACAGCACTGTTGAGGATGTGGATTGGCACAAAGCTACACGAGACACCAATTACAGACAACCACGAGTTCCGTGTTGAAGCTGATATACACGGCATGCATATCGGCGGTAGAATTGACGAGATTTTTGAGATTGATGGTCATAAGTACATTATAGACAAAAAATTTGTAAAGATTATTCCGAGTCAGCCGAACGACCATTACATGACTCAAGTGATGTATTATGCAGTGCTCTACTATTTAATGACTGGCGAGTTTGTTGATGGTGTTGGTATACACTACTTTGTGCCAGTGATGACTTATGATGCAAGTGTGGTAACAGAAAAGACATATGTCCGCCAGCTCACTCAAGAAGACATACTCAGCTTCAAAGAGTTTGTTGAAGACCAAGTGCTCCAGCTGAAGACCTCGCTCGAAAAAGACACACTGCCCCCGCCGACCCGAACTTGGTACTGCCAGTACTGCCCGTTCTCTGCCTCCTGCGTGAATGACTCAGTTGATTATGTGGAAGGTGACAAAAAATGACTGTAATAGTTGATACGTTCGAGATAACAAACAATCCAAAGACAAAGGAGCAACTGGACAAGCTCAACTTGGATTACCAAGTGCAGTCTCTTACGAAGGGCGGGGACTACATTATTGAGGGCAACGTGGTGAACATTGTTATAGAACGCAAAGAGATAAGCGACTTATTTTCAAGCAATCACAGCGGGAGGCTTGCTAAGCAGATGGAGAAGCTCAAGAATGAGTACCCAGACTACAGGAAGATTTTGCTAATAGAAGGAAACATAGGCACAGTTGTTCAGCGGAAGAAGTTTCACAAAGGAGATGTAATTGACTTCTCAAACAAGCCAGCTGATGCTTATGCACAGTACAGTGCAGAGTTTGCTGGGATTGTTTCGAGTATTCTCACTACCAGCGATATCACTGTGATACAAGTTGCTTCAAAGTGGCAGACAATCACTTTGCTCAGGTCTCTGGATGAGTGGGCTAATGGTAAGAGGAGGTCAGAGAGGCACTCAGAAATCAAGAAGTCAGTTGACAGGACTCTTGAGCGGGAAGCGGAGGATGTCATTCTCAGCTTGCGGGGGATGGGGTGGAAGAAGACACGTGAACTCTTCAACAAGTTTTCTTCTATTGAGGAAGTCTTCAATGACATAGAGAAGAATAATGGTGAGAAGCTTAAAGAGGTGCTTGGTTACAATTTAGCTAAGCACATAATTGATGTTTTTTCAGCGAGAGTTAATGTGGGTGATTCAGAATGAGGATTTGTCTTTATCATGCGACTAAAATTGAGGAGGCTTTGCAAGACGAGGAGCTTATTGCACTTGTGCCAGAAGTGATGGGCGAGGAGCTTATCAATCATGTTGACGGAGACTCATACAATTATGATTGGTACAGGCTTGCTGATGATGTAGCAAAGCGGGCGGATGGTTGCCCAGTTTGCTTTATTGAGAAAATTGTTGGAGAAAAAGATTATTGTGATAATTTGATTGATAGGCTGAAACATGGAGAGTTTAAGTGGAAGGTGCCGTGATGTGGATTTATCAGATTGAGCCAACTATTCAGGGGGAAGGGAAGTATGCTGGTACTCCTGTTGTGTTGGTGCGGTTTATGTTGTGCAATTTGAAGTGCAGTGCTAAGGAGGGCGGGTTTGACTGCGACACAGACTACACTTGGAAGCAGGGCAAGCTTGCGACTGGGTTTCATTTGACGGCGGAAGAGGCTGAGATGGATGTCATTGACACTATTTACTCAGCTGACGAGACAATAAGAGCGGTGATGATTACTGGCGGGGAGCCACTCATTTGGCAACACGACAAAGAGTTTGTTAAGTTTCTGAGGTTGCTGAAGTCGATTGGGCTGGACATCCATGTTGAGACTAATGGTACTATGCCGTTGTTAAAGTCTACAAAGGAGCTTATAGATGTGTTTGCTATAAGCCCCAAGCAGTCTCAGTATGCTTCACGCTACAACGACAAGAATGTGCAGAGCTATTTCGACACAGAGCACTTCTGGAAGTTTGTGTGTAGCACGCAGAAAGACTTTGACAACATTGAGAACTTTTTATTGGCACACCACATACCAACATCAGACGACATCTTTTTGATGCCAGAAGGAGACACTCCAGCCAAACTCGACAGACACAGAGACTTTATAAACAATTCTGATATTATCCAGAGACTGAACCTACTGGGATACAGGAATGTTTTCCAGACAGATAGGTTGCAGATAAGGAGAGGTATAATATGACAAAGAAGTATAGTGTTAAGATTGAAGAAGGAAAGCTAGTAGTGACAGGGCTGAGCAAGAAGAAGTTGTCAGAGTTGCAAGCTGTAATAGACAGTGCCGACGGCAAGTTTTTTGTCGAAGGTGTACTCAATTCAATCATAATTACGCCAGAGGTGATTGAAGTGCACGAAATTGGAGACTTCAAAAAAGACACTTCTTCAGACTTATACAGGTGATTTCCGAGTGGCAGTTGCAGACATCATCAAAGAGCTCATGTTGGAGATGGAGAAAGAGTATGGTTGGACTTTCACCGAGGAAGAATTAGCTAACACTCCAACCAGAGTTGCTTCTTTTTATGAGGAGTGGGCGAACAACCAGAAGTACTCGAAGATGACTACTTTTATACCAGAGTACTCAGTCGACGAGATGATTGTTGTCTCGGGGACTCGCTTTGCTTCTCTGTGCAGTCACCACCTGTTGCCTTTCTTTGGCACAATTGATGTGGTGTATTTGCCAAGAGAGAAAATTTTTGGTCTCAGCAAAATACCGAGACTCATCCTCAAGAAAGCAAGCCAGCCACAGACCCAAGAGAAGCTCACTCAAGACATCGCCGACTTCATCGAGAAAGAGTTACAGCCCCGTGCTGTGCTTGTAGTGAGCCACGCAGTCCACACCTGCATGGCAATCAGAGGTGTGAAGCAACCAGACGCCGAGACAACTGTGTCTGTAGCTCTAGGTGAGTTCCGCACCAATGTCGCTCTGAAAGAAGAAGCACTAAAATTACTACA
>ERZ1669250.989-NODE-989-length-10244-cov-4.247816_pt1 | contig 10244 bp, 11 predicted proteins | sample MGYA00579295_ERZ1669250 | MGnify/ENA primary metagenome ERZ1669250 (study PRJEB41166, sample SAMN08046056) | hot springs metagenome | biome: hot spring; feature: acid hot spring; material: thermophilic sediment; isolation source: thermophilic sediment from acid...
CCCCTGACCATTCGGTTAAGAGCCGAACGCTCTACCTAGCTAAGCTACGAGCCCTATAAACCAAGAATGATTAAACTGTTTAAAAATGTTTTTATTAATTAAATTTCAGTAACCTTCCATTTTCCATCTTGCAAATTCCTTTGCATGATATGTGATTATGATGTCTGCACCTGCTCTTTTAATGGATATTAATATCTCTTCTACAGCAGATCTTTCATCAATATATCCTGCCTTTGAGGCTGCCTTAATCATGCTGTATTCACCACTTACATTGTAAGCAGCAATTGGAAGTTTGAAATTATCACGGGCCATTCGGATAATGTCAAGGTAAAATAATGCTGGTTTTACCATTATTATATCCGCACCTTCAATCACATCAAGCTCGATTTCTCTCATTGCTTCCCTTGAATTAGAATAATTCATCTGGTAAGTCTTTCTGTCCCCGAATTTAGGAGCAGAATCGGCAGCATCCCTGAACGGTGAATATAGCGATGATGAATATTTTGCACTGTAGGCCATGATTGGAAGGTATTCATATCCATTTTTGTCAAGAATTTCCCTAATTGCTTTTACCTGTCCATCCATCATACCACTTGGCGCTATGACATCAACCCCACTTTCAGCATAGCTGAGAGCTATCTTTTGATATATTTCAAGCGTGCTGTCATTTAAAATTCTCCCATCTGATACAATCCCACAGTGTCCATGGGATGTATACTCGCACATACACAAATCTGCAAATATTAAAATATCTGATTCATCCTTTATTTTTCTTATTGACCTCTGTATTATACCATTTTTGTCATGAGCGCTGGAAGCTTTTTCATCCTTGCATGTTGGTATGCCGAATAAAAGCACCGCTTTTATCCCCAATTCTTCAAGTTCACTGATTTCATTTGATAATTCATCAATCGAGAATCTGTAAATACCTGGCATGGAATTTATTTCTTTTTTGTTTTTTATATTTTCATCAATGAATATAGGATATATGAAATCTTCAATTTCAATACTATTTTCTTCAACCATCCTTCTCAGTATAGAATTTTCCCTTAGCCTTCTCAACCTTGTGTTAGGAAACATATCATTCACCCAGCAATCCCTTTATCAATTCAATCTCTTCCTCGGTTAGATTTTTTGCCCGTGATTTAAGGTTGTTTATTAAATTTGAATAAATTTTTTTTATTAGAGAATTTCCATAAATTTCCAGCATCTCCCTGGAATCCTCTCCCAGAATTTTTATTGACTTTTTTATTTCTTCTTCTTTTATTTTGTTTGCCCTTTCAAACAATCTTTGGATTATTTCTTCAATTTCCATGGATAAAATTTTATTTTCTATACGCAATATCTTTTCATCGATAATTTTATCCGCCTTTATCATCTCATCCTTTCTCTTAATTATGTTTCTTTCAACATAACTTTTTATGTATTCAAGATCGATGTATTTCCTGTCATTTAAATTTTCGATATTCCTTGGATTTCCAAGATCAATTATAAGGGAAGGTTTTTTTGAAACAAAATCTTTTCCCCTTAATATGGGTTCCTGAACTGTAATTGCAGATATTATGGCATCAAATTCAGAAATTTCAGAAAAAATATTTTCAATGTGATTTATCATTACATGATATTCATTTTTAATATTTCCTAATTTTTCCATGTTTCTTCCGAAAACGGTGATCTGATAGTGTTCATCTCCATCACTTAGATATTTAAGAACTGAGTGAGCAACCTTTCCTGTTCCTATAAGTCCCACATTTCCGGATTTCATGTTTTCATTCAGTATCATCACCGCTGCCTGTGGTATGGACGTTATTCCATTTCCTATCTTTGTTTCAGACCTGATTATCTTGGAAATATTCAGTGCATTCATAAAAACGTAGTTTAGAATTTTTCCTGAAATGTTATTTTTAATGGAACTGTTCAGGGCCTCCTTTACCTGCCTCTGTATGTCATGCTCTCCCGGTATCATGGAATCCATACCTGAAGATACCTCTATTATGTGGCGCACAGCATCCATATCATACAGGATTCTTGCCTTACCATATTTTAAAAATAATGAATTTATAACTTCAGAAGGATCTTTTTTCGGTACAATGTAAATTTCAAATCTGTTGCATGTTTTCAGTATCAATAATTCATCATAAAATTCACTGAAATAATTTATAATGCTACAGTCATCTATGGAGGTCCATTTTTCAAGGGACAGAAGATCCATTTCCTTATAACTTGCAATGATATTAATCAGAAACGTTCATATCCCTCCACATCGAAATTGCAAATTCAAACGCTTCATCATAATTTTCATTTCTTATATATTCCCAGAATCTGTTTTGTTTGAAAAGCATATGGAAAAATTTCCTCCTTTTTTCCTGATTATGAGTATTCAGAGATTTTCTTATCTTTTCCAGTGTCTGTAAGGATTTAGAATATTCCTTTATCTGATTTGATAATTTATCCCTTAAATACGAAGATAATGCAGGTACCCTGCCAGATGTGGAAATTGCAAGAATTATTCCATTGTATTCCTTGAATGCGGGAAATATTACCTTGCTTCTTCTATCGTCGACAAGATTGAATAATTTTTTATATTTTTCACATACATCCATGATCATTGAATTTATTTTTCTGTTATCTGTGGCTATGATTACAAGATCTGCATCATTTATATAATTTATTATATCATCGTCAACATCTATTTTCTTTGTGATCTTTTTTATATTTTTACCGTTTATTTCTGAAGTGAAATTTTCAGATATCACTGTTATGTTTGCACCTTTAAAATACTCAAGTTTCCGGGATGCTACCTTACCTCCCCCAAAAATCACAACATTTATTTTTTCCATATCCAACAGTATCGGAACGTATGCCATTTCATTCACTCCTCAGATCCTTTATGGTCCTGAGAATTTCAAATCTGACATTCATTCTATTTAGTTCATCTGAAAATTTTTTTAATTCTTCCTCATCATGGAAATGAGCCATGGCAAAATAGTTGAATGGAAATCTTATATCTGGTTCTCTGACATAAAAATGTGTTATGTGCGCCATTGAAATTATATTGTTTACATATTCCTCCTTATCAAATAACATGGCTATGAGGGCATTAACCCTGTAGCCAAGTTTTTCATGATTCAGTAAAGCCCTGAATTTTATTATCTGTTTTTCCCTGATCATATTATTCAGAATTTCTATCAAATCCTTTTTTTCTATTTTCAGAATTTTTGCAAGGTCACCATACGGGTCCTTAGTTATAGGTATTCCCCTTTTCAATAGATATGTATTTATCATATTTCCACTCCAAATTCTGTATCTAATTTAATGGCCTTTAACGTTTTCAATATAATATAATCCCTTACATTTAATTTCTCTGCAATATTTTCTACCTGACTTTTAATTTCCTCATAATTTTTTCCTGATACCGTAAACCAGATGTTGTAATGATGATCCCTTAAATAATTGTGCGTTACGTTTTCAAATGAATTAATGTATTTTCTGGCATAGTCTATATCATTTTCTTTAATATTCATTGCAACCAGTGCCCTTTCATACTTCTCATATGATTCCATGGAAAATTTCGGTATTATCTTTTTTATATAACCTTCTCGATGTAGATTTATAATTCTTTCAGCTACATCCCTTTCATCAATACCAATGTGTTCAGATATCCTTCTGTACGGCCTTTCATCCACAGGAAATTCCTTCTGGATGAATTTTAAAATTTCAATATCAATTTTATCCATGTTTTCAGCCTCCTAGAACGGACATGATGGATCTTCTTTAAGATAATTTCCATAAACAGCATAGGCTCTTGCCCTGGACCCCCCACATATATTTCTGAATTCGCATGATTTGCATTTTCCTTCGAGTTTGTCAGGATCACGTAAATTAACAAATAAAGGTGAATTAAGATATACTTCCTTTATACTGTCTGTTCTGACATTGCCCGCAATTAAGGGCAAAAATCCTGTAGGCTGTATTTCACCTGTATGAGATATAAATATGGTACCCCTTCCATCAGTGACACCCATACCGTTTATATCCCTCGTCACATGAAGTGTTTTTTTAACCATTTCTATTTCTGAATTTTCAGTAAGATATTCAAAGATTTCTCCTTTATCTATAGGTCCTGATATCTTAATCCTGTTGTAAAAAGGTGCCTCGGTAACCTTGATTCTGAAGTTTCTGGATGTTTGAACAAAATAAAGCCATGACATAACCTGAATAATTTCAGAAGAATTTAATGATAGATCTAAAGTGGCCCTACCTGTTGGGACAATGAAGAAAAGATCCCATGTAGTTATATTAAAATTATCCGCAAGTTTTAGTATATTCGGAAGATCAAAGATATTATGTTTTCCGACTGTGGTATTTATCTGTAAATTTACCTTTCCTTCAAGATACCCTAAAATTTCCATGGATTTCTGGAATGTTCCAATGACATTCCTGAAACTATCATGTATTTTATCATTGCTTCCGTCAATACTTATAGCAACATTCTTTACTTTTTCTGAAATTTTATCAAGTCTTTCTGGTGTTGCAAGGACTGTTCCGCTAAATGATATGGATACATTGAATTTATATCTATTAAATATATCAAGTATTTCATAAATATCCTCTCTCATCAAAGGATCTCCGCCAGTAATGATTAAAATAGGCTTTGGATCATTGAATTCATTGAGATCCTTGGCCAGTTTTTCTATTTCTTGAAGATTCAGTTCTAGCGGATTTCTTTTTTTCTGAGCATTTGCACGGCAATGTTTACAAGAAAGCATGCATGCACGTGTAACTTCATAAAATACTATAAGAGGATTTTTAGAGAAGTTCATTTGAAATCCTCCGGTATTTCTGTTCTGATTTCTTCCTCTGTAAGATAACAATCAGGTTCCTCAGACCACAGATCTCCATTGTATCTCAGTGCCCTGACCCTGAAACCTCCACATATATCTTTGAAATTACATCTGCCACATTTTCCTTTAAGCAATTCCTTTTTTCTATGTCTGATATCATAGATCAATCCCTCCTCCCTTTTCCATATTTCGGAAAATTTTTCATTCCTAACATTCCCCTGGAAATAATCCCACCAGAACTGATTTGGATGAACGTTTCCCCATGGATCAATGTTCCCTGCTTTTATTCCTGAATTATCCCCACCTCTTCTTTTAAGGAGCCGGTAAACATCCTTAGCTTTTGGATCATTTTCTTTTAACAGTTTTAAAAATAGATAGACACCATCTGCTGGGTTATCTACAGTAAGAATTTCCATGTTTATATTCTCATCATGTATTTCATATGTCTTTTCAATGAGAAAATCTATTATTCTTCTCCTCACTTCATTACTTATATCCTGATTCATTGAACCTCTTCCAGATGGAACAAGATGGTAAACGCAGAATCTGTCTATTTGAAGTTCCCTTGCCAGATCAAATACATTTTTGATGCTTTCCACATTGTATTTTGTGATGGTAAATCTTATACCGTTCAACATCCCTGCCTCTTTAACATAATTTAGACCTTTTATTGCTTTTTCAAAAGCACCCTTTACACCTCTGAAATAATCATTACTTTCGCCATAACCATCCAAACTTATACCAACATATTTAACCCCTGATTCAGCCAGATTTAAAGCCACCCTATCATTTATGGTTGTACCGTTTGATGAAATGGTTACGCGTATACCTTTTTCATTTAAATATGAAGAAATTCTGTATATATCTGGATGCAATATTGGTTCGCCACCTGAAAGAATTACAACCGGGAGTTTTATTTCTGCGAGATCATCTGCAATTTCTAAAATTTTTTCTGTTTTCAGCTCATCTGGTGACTTTTTATTCATCGCATTTGCATAACAGTGTAAGCATTTTAAATTACATTGCAGTGTAAGATTCCAGAATAGTACTGCAAGATCCCTTTTTGCATATCTCAAAAGATCAGGATTCGTTTCAAACTTAAATCTTTCCCCATCAATTTTCTGGCTGACAGTTCCTGATTTGAATAATAATTGATTTAATGCAATCATTACGGAAAATCATATAACTATGAATATTTTAATATTATGTTATGATATTCCTGAAAATGGAAAAATAAATAAATGATAAATTTATAAATAAAATAATGAAATCCCGGGATTATTTTGAAATTTCGAGAAAAATTTTTCCAGGAGGTGTAAATTCACCTGTCAGGTTCTATGAACCTTATCCAGTATTCATTAAAAAGGGAAAGGGTTCAAAAATTTTTGATCTGGATGATAGGAAATACCTTGATTTCTGTCTTGCATATGGACCATTGATTTTAGGTCATTCAAATCCTTCTGTAAAAAAGGCTGTTCAGAAAAAACTAGACGAGGGATGGTTATTTGGTGCTCCCACCGAAGAGGAAATTTTATTGGGCAGGTTGATAAAAAAAGCCGTACCATACATTGAAATGATGAGATTTGTAAATTCAGGCACAGAGGCAACAATGCATACAATAAGGTTAGCAAGAGCTTATACAAAAAGAAAAAAGATAATTAAGATAAATGGAGGTTTTCATGGTTCTCATGATTCAGTTATGGTATCCTCCGGTAGTGGTATGATTGGAAAACCTTCATCTGATGGAATTCCTGAAGAAAGTGCATCCAATACAGTTGTCGTGGAATACAACGATCCTTACGGCATTGAAAATATTTTTAAAAGATTTAAAAATGAAATTGCCGGCATCATAATTGAACCAGTTCTGGGAAATATCGGGGTGGTACTGCCAGATCATGATTATCTGAAATATTTGAGGGAAATAACATCAGATAATGATTCTTTGCTGATATTCGATGAGGTTATAACGGGTTTCAGGTTCCATTATGGTACAGCGGGACAGTATTTTAATGTTATACCCGATTTAACGGTCTTGGGTAAAATTGTAGGTGGTGGTTTTCCATTATCGATTTTTGGAGGGAGAAATGACATTATGGAACAGATCTCTCCTGCAGGAAATGTTTATCAGGCAGGAACTTTTGCTGGGAACCCAATTTCTGTAACTGCTGGAATTTCAACATTACGTATTTTAAAAAATAAGGATTATAAAGAACTGGAAAATAAATTAAAGATTCTTGGAAAGTTTGTGAATGATGTTAAGGAAGATAAAAATGAAGAGATACAGTTTAATTCCATGGTAAGCATGTTTCAGATATTCTTCAATAAAAACAGAATAAAAAATTACAGGGATGCAGTTAAATCTGATGTTAAAAGATACAGAGAATTTTTCAACAGTATGTTAAAGAATGGAATTTATCTGCCTCCAAGTCAGTTTGAAACCCTATTTTTAAGTTTTTCTCATACCGATAATGACATCCATAAATTTGGAATGAAAATTTATGATGAATTATAAAATAAAAATCGGTACAAGAGAAAGCAATCTTGCCCTTTATCAGGCAATTGAAGTTGAAAAGAAAATCAGGAATTTGGGATTTGAAACTGAAATTGTTAAAATAAAAACCCATGGGGATATGGACCAGAAACCCTTTTCAATTTCAAAAGATTTTGGACTCTTTACAAAAAAAATAAATGAAGAACTTTTAAATGAAGATATTGACATCGCGGTTCACAGCATGAAGGATCTTCCATCAGAAATTGAAGAAGGAATAAAAATAATTGCAGTTCTTAAAAGAGATTTTTATGAAGATTTTTTTGTATCATATAAAAACATTTTTGAACTGGAAAATGGAAAAAAGGTTGGAACTTCAAGTCAGAGAAGAAAATCATTTTTAAAAATGTTGAGGCCAGATCTTGAAATTGTTGATGTCCGTGGAAATGTTGAAACAAGAATTAAAAGGTTAGAAAATAATGAGATTGACGCATTGATACTCTCACTGGCTGGTATAAAAAGACTCAATTTGAGCGTTCCGGGTCATGTACTGGATCCTGATATCTTTGTTCCACAGGCAAACCAGGGAATAATTGTAATACTAACCAGGAAAAATTTTTTCTTGAATGATAAAATTTCTGAAATAAATGATAGTGAAACATTCATAATTGCATATGTTGAAAGGGAATTTTTAAAGGTAATGAATGCTGGATGTCATTCATCACTTGGTGTTCTTGCCAGGTATAAAGGTAATAGAATAATTCTTCATTTAGCATACATAGATGAAAAAAGGTATGACTATTATACAAATTTTCAATTTGATAATTTAAATGAAGAAATAATAAAATTCAGAAGGTGGTTTTATGGCAGGTAAAGTTTATCTGATAGGTGCAGGTCCCGGAGATCCAGATCTTCTTACGATCAAAGCAATGAAAATCATAAAAAAAAGTGATATAATACTTTATGATAGACTCATTGAAAAATCTATACTGAAGAAGATTCCAAAGGGCACAAGAAAAATTTTTGTTGGCAAAAATTTAGGTGAAGATTCCGATGCCCTTCAGAATAAAATAAATGAATTGATTGAAAAATACTATTCTGAAGGAAAAGTAGTTGCAAGGCTGAAAAGTGGTGACCCGTTCATATTTGGAAGGGGTGGGGAAGAAATTGAGTTCATGAAAAATAAAAACATAGATTTTGAGGTTATACCCGGTATCACATCTGCAACGGGTGTGCCTACATATATGGGTCTGCCACTTACTCATCGAAATTATTCATCTTCCATTTTAATAATCCCAGGCCATTTTAAGAATGGCAATACGATGGATTGGGAATTTATTGCCAGATTCGACGGAACACTTGTGATTTTAATGGGTGTAAGCAATATGGATGAAATCATGAAAAATCTCATTTTGCATGGAAAGGATGAGAACACCCCTGTCTGTATAATTCAGAACGGCACAAAAAACAATCAGAAAATCCTGAAAGGAAATATTAAAAACATTGCAGATATGTCAAGAAAAAGAAAGGTACAACCACCCGCGGTTATTGTGATAGGAAAGGTGGTGCATTTACTTGATTAGGATCATTACTTTCAGACCCGAGGAAAAATTTAGAAAAATAAATCTGGATAATGCAGACATAATAAATGTACCATTAACAAAAATCATTAAAATTAAAATTGAAGAAAATACCATCCAGAATGAATATTATGATTATGTGATATTTACCAGTTCTATTGCCGTTGAATCCTTTAAGGAGCAAATAAAAAATTATAAAGAATTTTTAAATGGAAAGAAACTAATAGCCATTGGAAGCAAAACTGCAGAATACCTGGGCATGGAATGCACTGTTCCGGATATCCAGTCTTCAAAAGGTATCATCGATGTCGTGAGTGAAGGTTCAAAAGTACTACTGGTTAGAAGTAAGAATGGTAATCCATATCTTGTTAAAAAATTAAAAGAAAAAGGGTCAGTTAAAATTATTAATGCATACAAAAGCATTGTAATTTATGATAATTTCGAATCAATCTATAAAAAACTTAAGAATGAGTATTTTGATGCTGCAATATTTACATCTTCTTTAATATTCAAGTCTTACATTACCATTTTTTCATGTTATGGGAATCCACTGCAAATCCTTCCAAAAATAGTTATTGCCATTGGGGACAAAACTGCCAGAACAATGAAAAGATATAATATCAATCCGGTAGTAATGGATATACCTGACGTGGAACATAGCGTAAAAAAAATAATAGATATTTCCCAAAAAAATTAAAATTTAGAAATTTTACATTGAATATTTATTTGCATGATATAAATCATCAATTTTTTCTTTCCAGAACAAGAAAACATTCATTGCCTTTCAATTTCCCAATACTTTCAAAGTTAACTTTACCATTCAGAATGAATGGTGGAGATGTTTTTAGAATTTTCAATCCTTCTTCATTTTCATATATATTTCCGGTGTAATATTCCTTTTCAAAATATACCCATTCATCAACATAATTTTCTTTTAATTTTTCATTAGATATTCTAAGATTATAATTTTTAATAATATCACCAAAATTGAGTTTTTCTCCATCGTTATAATAAATTTTATCTATGACTTTAAATTTTAATTTTTCAGATAACCTTAGCGATGGAATGTTGGTTTCCATAATCATCATTCTGGCTATTTTTCCATGAAACATTTCAAGGGCCTTAGCCGTAAGAAATCTTCCTATCCCCATTCTTCTGAAATCTTCCCTCACACGTAACCCTTCAAGCCAGATAAAGTTATCATATTCTCTTATGTGCAGAAAACCCAGAATTATTCCGTCTTTAACTGCTTTCAAAAAAATTCCATTTTTAATCCAGTAATCAAATACGTCTCCAATATAATCACCCCATTCAAAACTATTTTTTGATATT
>ERZ1669250.990-NODE-990-length-10244-cov-3.781725_pt1 | contig 10244 bp, 5 predicted proteins | sample MGYA00579295_ERZ1669250 | MGnify/ENA primary metagenome ERZ1669250 (study PRJEB41166, sample SAMN08046056) | hot springs metagenome | biome: hot spring; feature: acid hot spring; material: thermophilic sediment; isolation source: thermophilic sediment from acid hot...
ACACAGCCGTCCTGGCTCCGACAAGAACAGCTGTACCCCCATAAAAGCCTATGTCTTGCAGCAATGGGTCCCCATTCCCTACCGGAATCCCGTTTAGATTAACGCTTGATATAAAGTTGTTTGAGCTAGCGTTGAGCGTAGAAGGAGCACTTACGCCCTCCACAGGAGTATAGTAAGGACTTGTGTTATTCTGATTCAAATTATAACTTGCCAGCTCATCAAGTATGTCCTTTCCAGTGCCTATAGCCTGACCGAAATCATACAATAGATTATCTTTAGCTATACTGGATGGAAGACTATCCACAGCTTGAATGTTGCTCGCGGTCTGGACAAACTTTTGAAGTTCAAAATTCAATGCATTACCAGTTGATTGTATCGGAGCTAATTCTTCGTATGAAGCAAGAACTGAGTAGGACTGCGCTGTTGTAATCGACTTAGGAGGTGATACTCCAAACCTTGCAAAAGCTGGATTAACAGGCGCGACCATTTTTGAAGCGGTATTTGCATCAGTCGAAAACCAGTAGTAAAGATAAGGGGAAGCTAAACCAGCCAAAAAAGAAACTGTTGAGATAAGTACATTGAAAGCAGCTGCTTTTGCCATGCCTTTAAGCCCATTGGCTAAAAATGAACCAACACTGTTCGCAACAGTTGTTCCAGAATCTACACTATCTTCTAATAAACCTGCGGCGTAATCTGCATCTTGTGCCTTGTCAAGAGATTCAAAAAGATCTGCGGTTCTTGTGTTCAAGAGATCTTGGTACTCCTGATCATTTATTACTGCCTTTCTTGCAAGGAGCGCTGCAGTCTTAGCACTTAAGGAATCAAAATTTTGATTTGTTTCTTTTAAATTACCTAATATTCTTGTTACTGCTTCCTGCGTTTGCTCTTCTTTAGCCCCTGCAGATTTGAAAAGACCAGCAATCTCTTCTGTAGCGGCTTCCTTTGCGTCTGATGGTCCAAAGAAGAAATCGTAAACTTTACCAAAGGAAGCTTTGCTTGGTATTATTCCAACCATAATACAAAGATCGAAACTGAATACATTTTTCCCAACATCTAATGTGGGTCCAGTCGCGTATGAGATATTGTATATTTTAGAGCCGCCCGCACAGGTATAAGCATCTATCGCCGGCACCCACTGACAAAGTGAAGTGTTACCGCTTAGAGTCACTGACATAGAAGATGGCGCAGAATATATTGCATTCTGTGCTGCCCCTACATCATTGGCAAACATCTGCATAGAAGCCGCGCCATTTTGAAAGAAAAGGCCCTGTAAAGACGCAAAATTAAGACCAACCAAGAAGAAAGCAAGTGCGAGTATCAATATTCCTATAGCTATGACTACTTGTGTTCTCCTATTCAGCATGAGAAATATGAGTAGTTATAAGAATATTAATCTTTTACAGGAGACTGACGAATACTGCAATTCAACAATACTTTTCATTGCAACCTATCGTAGAGATATCTGACAAATTCACTTCTTGTATTGGAGTCAATCGGTGAATTCTCGTCTATCTTCTTATCCAAGAATTCCTCTGTTGCTAAGCCAAGTTTATACCAAGGCAGGTCGCTAGTGATAAGATTATACATTCTCTTCATCGCTGCATTCCCAGTTGGGCTTGGATAATATTTATCTATGCGCTTGTCCATATTCGGTAGATTAAGACGGGCTTTTGTGACCTCTATTGACTTGTTACCATCCCTGTCTTCAGTCAGTTTCTTTATCTCCCCATTCTGCTTTCTTACGCCTAGAAAGTAAGGATTGTACTGCCTTCCAATGTAGTTTTCTTTTCTATCAAAGAATACATATAAACTGTCGCAAACTTTTGCACTTTTAAGATCGTATGCTCTCATAGAGAAGATCAAATCAAGGGGCTTATTCTGCGGATACCCTAACGCATTTTTAACAGCTGAAACTATCTGGCTATTTACATCTCCAGTCGCTGCTCTTGAAATAGCAAGGTCTGTACCCACCCTATAACCAACCTTAACAGATTCATCCGCATTGGGGTCTGGTTCTTTTATTCCCTTATAACTCATAATAAGGCGACTGAGTTCATCGGCATCGAATGGAGTTATATATATAGCATCATAATTTGATGGGTCCTTCGACGGCTTGAACTGTCCATCATATCTATCGTAACTGAATCTCATACCGTGTTTGGGCACATAATCAGCGAAAAGTCTTGAGATTTGTGATATCTTTTCCCGTGTAGCCTCATCTCTGCCTTCTAATATTTTGTCCATTCTTCTCTTTGCGAAAAATCCCATAGCTTACCTCCTTATGCTAGGATAGTAATGAAAGAAACTAATATAAATAGTTTTCTACTTTAATATAACTAATTTTTAAAAGTTTTAATCCTGCTTGTTTGTACAGTAAAAAACCACAGATAATAAAACCGCCCGAGACAGGATTCGAACCTGCAACACATTGGTTAACAGCCAATTGCTCTGCCGTTGAGCTACTCGGGCATTACACTGGTTTCAATATGCTCTTTAACTTGCCATGTATAAATTTGTTTGCATCCTTGAACTGGTAGACCGAATCATAGATTATCCTGTCATCTGATAGGTATATATTCCTATGTTCTTTCAGGAACTTCGATAGATCATTGAAGTTAAGCCACACACTTGGCCCATAGACTTTCCTAAATTTTATTGATGGGATATTGCCTATCTCTAACATCACCTTGATCTCCTTCTCTTTCTCTATGAGATTGTATGAATAAACTTCTATACCGTTCCTGGACAGATCCTCGACAACGCTCTTCAGCTTACTTGATACTTTCGCAAGGTACACATCCCTTATTCCCTTTACACTTGACTTTGCTTCAAATATCCTTGTACCTCTAGATTTTGAGATCCTCCTCATCTCTGCTTCCAGATTTTTGAGCTCGAAGAACCTCATGCTTGGCTTAAACATGAAGAGCTTAACTGCCAGCACAAACTTCGAGAGGTTCTCTAGACTCAAAGAACCGCAGACATTTCTTCTCTTGTTTGTAGGATCGATGATTATCAAATGATTATCCTTTGCACCTATGGCTTCTGCTGCTTCGCTTCTGCTCTTGTAGTACCCTTCAAGGTCTATGAACTCATTGTCCTTCCAGTTTAAAACTGAGTTAAATAGCCCACTTATACTTCCATACTTCAGTATAAGTAGCTCGAGAACATAGCCTGAAAAGCCATGCTTGTAAGTCTCAGAGCCATAGCAGTCATTTGCCTTGCAGAACCTCTTCAATATAACAATATCTTTCTTCTGAACAGGGGAAGTATGGTTGTTAACGTAGTCTATATGAAGAACGGAAAAGTCTATGGAATTCTTAACTTCGTCTAATCTATCAAATTTTACCAGCGGGACAACCTCTACATTCACACCATCGATCCTGCCGACATAATACCTTCTTGTGCCCCTCTCAACTTGGAAATTCTTTGGAACTATCTGGCCCAGCAGACTTGTCTCAGCCTCTGACTTAAAGATCACAAAGATATCTATATCACTTTCCCCCTTTATCCAGGTACCTTTTGCAAACGACCCCGCAGTCTTTAACTCCGCCCCTATCTTTTTCTTTTCTAGGTTCTCCTCGAGCTTCGCTAGTATCTTTTCCTCTATGCTCTTCATCCTCCTGCTTTCAAAGAAGGACGGCACAAATCTCCTCCTGGCTTGGTTGAAAATCAAGTCTATCTTCTCCATAAAAACATATAACCTTCAAGATATATATTAGTATAAAATCATAGGTTAGGTTTATGCCATTCGAGTTTCTGAGTGATAAGCTTCAAAAAACATTGAAAGAGCTTGGGTTCAGTGAGCCCACTGAGATACAGAGAGAAGCAATAAAGAAGATATCAGAGGGGAGAAGTGTCATAATCAGTGCCCCCACCGGATACGGCAAGACTCTCTCCGCTTTCCTGCCCTTCATAGACAAGATAGATCCGTCTTCGAGGGGGATACAGATGCTCTACATCACTCCGCTTAGGTCTCTAAATCGTGACATATTCAAGAATGTGATAGAGATAGGAAACAAACTAAGTATAGAGATAGACATAAGACACGGCGACACGAGCGCTTATGAAAGGGCGAACCAGGTCAGATTTCCACCGCACTGCCTGATAATAACACCAGAGACTATGCAGTCGCTGTTCCTAAGCAAGAATATGGTTGAGAACCTGAAAAACGTCAGGTTTGTGATAGTCGACGAGGTACAAAGTCTAATGGAGTCAAAGCGCGGGACTCAGCTAAGCGTTGGGCTCGAAAGACTTCGTAGGCTTACCTCCTTCCAGATAGTGGGGCTAAGCGCGACAATAGCAGACCTTGAGGAAACAAAGAGATACCTCAAGTGCACTGATTCTGTGCAGGCTACATCAATCAAAGAGTATAAAATAGACGTGCTCTACCCTAAACTGGGCTCAGAGGAGGAAGAGATAGCCAAGGAGCAGTCAGTAAATGACATCGTCGCAAATGGACTCAAGATAATAAGGGATACAGTCAAGGAATCTAAGTCCACACTTATATTCACAAACACTAGGGAGACCGCAGAGATGCTTGGCTCAAGGCTGAATCGATTCCTAAGCGACAGCAAGCTTGAAGTACACCATAGCTCTCTCTCAAAGGAGGTAAGAACAGACATAGAGAACAGATTCAAAGAGGGGAAGATAAATGTGGTCATAGCGACCAGCTCGATGGAGCTGGGAATAGACATCGGGAACGTAGACATGGTCATCCAGTACATGTCGCCAAGGCAGGTGATAAAACTGATCCAGAGGGTCGGAAGATCTAACCACAACCAAACTGGCGTCTCTGAGGGGAAAATCCTCACCATAAATGTGGACGATTATCTAGAGAGCGAATCTATAAACTTAAATCGAAAAAATGGGATCCTTGAGAAGATAGACGTGCCAAGAAACAGCCTGGACATCCTATGCCATCAGATTGTTGGATGTGTAATCGATGGGATAGACAACAGAGATGAAATATTCAAATTAATAAAGGGCTCAACTGTATATTCATCGCTGGATAAGGAGGACTTTAAAAAAGCTGTAGAGTTCCTCATAGAGCACTTCATGCTTAGGGAGTACAATGGAAAGCTTGTGAGGACAAGGAGAGGCCTGATATTCTACATATCAAACATTTCCTCTATACCGGACACAAAGACATTCTTGGTGATAGATAATCAGATGAATAAGAAGATAGGGACGCTCGATGAAGAATTCATAGCTGAGCACGGGACACCCAAGACGGCATTTGTAATGAAGGGGGAAACCTGGAAGATAGTGAATATAGAGGGGAGAAAGGTGAATGTGGTAAGGTCGGAAAGCTCGCTCGGGGCGATACCAGCTTGGGAGGGAGAGCTGATGCCGGTCCATAGGTTCGTGGCCGAGAAGGCAGCTGAACTTAGAAAGGAGTACGCGAGCAGATTCTCGGTGCTGAAGGAGCAAGACACAGACTTTATCATGCCTGACAGTAAAAATATCGTTATAGAGCGAGTTCAAGGATATGTGATAATACACTCGACATTTGGAAACAAGATCAATGAAGGCTTATCATACATTCTAAGTGAAGAACTGAGCAGCAAAATAGGGGAAAGTGTGCTGAGCAAGATAGATCCATATAGGATGATCATCAAAACTTTGCTGCCGCTAAATGAAATAAAGGAGATGATAGCGGGGATAAAGGATCCGGAGGAAGAGCTTCGAAACAATTTGCGCAAGACTTCACTTTATACTTACCGATTCATTAATGTAGCAAAGAGATTTGGAGTAATAAGCAGGGCCGCTGACTACACTAAACCTTACATAAGAAATCTCGTGGAAATATTGAAGGATACAATAGTCGACAAAGAAGTCTACAATGAGATCTTCAGAGACAAGATAGATCTCGAGGGGGTAAAGGACGTAATAAGCAGGGTCAAAAAAGGGGAGATAAAGATACATATAAACGATGAAAACGCATCACCGCTCTCCTACGAGGGGCTGGAGGTTACATACGGTGGATCGATTGTAAGGCCCTCCGAAGCGAGAAAGACGCTTAGGGACCTTGTGAAGAGCAGGCTGAACGAGACAAGGCTCTACCTTCAGTGCTTGAACTGCGGCAACAGGATAGGGGAGCTGTATGCCTCTGATACTGATGACTTGAAATGTAAGAAATGCGGGGCAAAACTGATAACCTTCTATAAAACAAAGTACAAGGAGACATATGATCCTATAATAAAAAAATTCTTGAGGAAGAAGCCTCTGACAAAAACAGAGGGAAATATAATGGAAGGGATAAAGCAGAATGCGGCCTTGTATTTGGCGTATGGGAAGAAGGCATGCATAGTCGGCTCTGCTTATGGTGTAGGGCCTAGAACTGCCAGCAGGATACTATCTATGTATGGTCGAGACGAGGACCTTATGATTGATAAGGTTATAGAGGCAGAGAAAAACTACATAGAAACAAAGGAATACTGGAACAATTAGACAAGTTTTGCGTGTTTTCACTGAATATTCATCGGAAAAAGTCCAAAGATGTAAATAATTTGATATATATTACTACTATCTAGAACTTAAAAGAGTAAAACCATTACGAATATAACTAAGTATACACATATATATGAATATGTCAATCGAAAAAATACTAAACCCAGAATCAATAGCTGTGATAGGCGCATCTAGGAATCCTAATAAAGTTGGAAGCGCGATACTTAAAAATATAAGGCTGACTTTCAGAGGAAAAATATTTGTAGTGAACCCCTTCGCAGAAGAGATACAGGGGATAAAGAGCTACAAATCGATCACAAACATAAAGGATAGGATAGACGTTGCAGTCATATCGATACCAGCTGAAAAGGTACTGAAGGCACTTAAAGACTGCGAAAGGAAAAAGGTTAGCGCTGCGATCATAATAAGCGCCGGTTTCAAGGAGATCGGGAAGGCCGGAGAAAAGAGAGAGTCGGAACTTAAAGCATTTCTTAAAAACTCTAAGATAAAAGTGATAGGGCCAAACTGCCTAGGTGTGATAAACTTAGACCCGTTGGTCAATATGACTTTTGTGGATCCAAACACCAAGATTTTCAAAGGCACGACCGCATTCATTTCACAAAGTGGGGCGCTGCTAAGCGCTATCGTAGACGACGCATCGGCAAACGATATAGGATTCAGCAAGATAATAAGCGTAGGGAATGCCGTAGACATAGACGAAGCAGATCTGATAGATTACCTTAGGGAAGACGAGAAGACAAAATCAATAGTCCTGTACTTGGAAGGGATAACAAACGGGGAAAAATTCATGCGTAGCTTGAAGGAAGCCACGAAGAAAAAGCCGGTGATAATATTGAAGGGGGGAAGATCAAACAAAACATCCTCTGCAGTCATGTCGCATACAGGCTCCTTGGCCGGCGACTACAAAGCTTATGAACTTGCATTCGAAGACGCTGGTGCGATCACTGTGTCAAATGTGGACGATCTTTTCAATTTCATGAGAGACGCTTCAAAATTCGAGATTAAGACGGATGAGGTGATAGTGGTCACAAATGCTGGCGGAGGAGGGGTGATAACATCCGACCATATAAATGAGCAGGGGCTCAAAATGGCTCAGATAGGTGATAAGACTGTGTCAGACTTGTCCAAGATTCTACCGCCTGAATCAAACCTGCATAATCCTATAGATATGCTCGGTGATGCCTCACCCGATAGATATAAGGATACGCTCAACGTTATCACTGAGCTTAACAAGCCGACTATAGTGATATTCTCACCTCAGGAGATGTCTATGCCGCTTGAAACAGCAAAGGTTATCTATGATATACAGAGCAAGAAACAGAATCTCCCGTTGCTCTCAGTTTTCTTGGGCGGCACAAACGTAGAGAAAGCCAGACGGTTCCTAATAGAAAGAGGCCTGCCGACCTATGAGTATCCAAACGAAGCAGTTGACATAATAAGTGGTCTCTATTTCTATTACTCCCATAGGTACCCATCATATGACAGGTATAAGAAGGAAAAGGCAAAGGTAACAGCCTTCCAAGGCAAGAAAAACACGTTTGGAATGAACGCCAAAGTTGTATTTGACAGGGTAGGGATAAAAACGACAGCCGGCGTGGTTATCAACAAGGAAAGTGAGCTTAATAAAGCTACTGAAAAAATCGGTTACCCGTGTGTTTTGAAGATATCCTCAAATGATGTGGCACACAAGAACAAGATAGGTGGCGTCATAACCAACATAAAGGATTATTCTGAGCTAGAGAAAGCCTTCAAAAACTTGAGTCAGATAATAAAGGATGCAAGGTTGAATGGCGCAAAACTTGAGCTTTATGAGGATGCGATCAATGGCAAGAGAAACCCGGTTGAAATACTCCTTGGAGGGCACAGGGACCCTGTATTCGGGCCGATGATCGCGATTGGAATAGGGGGAGTGCACGCGAACGAAATAGATGAAGTTGAATTTGTGCTCCCACAGATTTCAGATCAAAAGATAAATGAATTAAGTGGAAGCAAGGTTGGGAAACTTATAATTTCAGCTGGGGGAAACCAGGTATTCGATGAGATTGTAGGTTACGCTATAAAGCTAGGGAAGTTCATGGTAGCAAACAAAAACATAAAGGATATAGATCTAAACCCAGTGATAATAGCGGGAAACACCGCCATAGCAGCTGATTTCAAGATATTTGTTGAGTGATGTGCTTTCTATTTTGTAGAGAAACCTACTTAACGTGGTTGAAGATATGCCCTCCATATTTGGGCTTGTAAACTATCTTCTCAAACTTCAAGTCTTCAATAGATCCTAATTTTACACCTATCTGCTTAGAAATCTCTAGGCTAGTGCTCGGCATAAATGGGTATATCAAAATGGAGAAAACCCTGATACCTTCAAGCAGATTGTAAAGTGTATCACCCAGCTGCTTACCTCTAAGCTTCCATGGTTCTTTATCAGCTATGTATTTATTCAGAGACTTCACAAACTTCAACAGCTCCTCCAAAGCCTCGTAAAGCATGAAGTTGTCCATCAAAGTCTCTATTTTTTCAATGTCTATCTGCTTAACAAGCTCATCGCCAGTCTCTTTGTATAATTCACCGTCTATCTCCTTGTAGAATTTCTTGCACATAGATACCGTCCTTGAAATGAGGTTCCCTATGTTGGAGACGAGTTCACCGTTTATCTTTGAAATCAAAGCCTTTTCTGAGAAATCGCTGTCTTCCCCAAGCTTAGCGCTTCTTATAAGGAAATATCTTAATGCATCGGTAGAATACTTCTTCGCTATTTCAACCGGATCTACAACGTTTCCAAGGGATTTGCTCATCTTCTTCCCGTCTACTGTGAACCAGCCGTGCACCATCACTCTATTTGGAAGCTCCAGACCAGCAGACATGAGCAGAGCAGGCCAGATGACGGAATGGAACCAGTTTATCTCCTTTCCTATAACATGAACGTCAGCAGGCCAGAAAAATTTGAAGTTCTTGCCATCCGGCCACCCCAGTGCGCTGATATAATTTGTGAGCGCATCCACCCAAACGTAGACAAAATGGCTCTTGTCAGGTCCGAATGGTATAGCCCATGAAACACTCTTTCTAGTGATATCTAAGTCTTTTACTTCTCCCTCAAGCCTGTTGGCCATCTCTGACATCCTAAAGTTTGGTATTATGAAATCCGGGTTCTCCTTGTAAAATTTCAATATCTTATCCTTGTACTTGCTAAGCTTAAAGAAATAAGCCTCCTCTTTCACTTTTTTAACTTCCCTACCACACATCGGGCATTTTCCATCAACAAGCTGTGAGTCTGTCAGAAAAGTCTCATCAGGTACACAGTACCATCCTTCATACTCTCCTTTGTAGATATCACCTTTTTCATATATCCTATCTATGAACTTACCAACAGCTTCTTCATGCTCCTTGTCTGTAGTCCTTATGAATTTGTTGTATGAGATATCAAGAACTTTCCATGCTTCCTTGTATTTTTCAACGACTTCGTCCACAAACTGCTTTGGTTTTACGCCCCTCGCTTCAGCCGCCTTCTGTATCTTTTCACCGTGCTCATCTGTGCCGGTCAAGAAGAAAACATCGTCTCCTCTCAGTCTATGCCATCTAGCTAGGATATCTGCTATTACAACGGTATACGCATGACCTATATGCGGCTTGTCATTCACGTAGAATATAGGTGTTGTGACGTAAAATTTTCCCATCAATAATCCTAATTTAGGACAAAATATAAACTTAACGCGGTTTAGGTGACATCCTCCCATGAATTAATTCATGGGCTTCCAGCTCCTATCGGAAGCTTT
>ERZ1669250.991-NODE-991-length-10223-cov-6.230527_pt1 | contig 10223 bp, 14 predicted proteins | sample MGYA00579295_ERZ1669250 | MGnify/ENA primary metagenome ERZ1669250 (study PRJEB41166, sample SAMN08046056) | hot springs metagenome | biome: hot spring; feature: acid hot spring; material: thermophilic sediment; isolation source: thermophilic sediment from acid...
GAATAAACCCCAACACCCACAAAAACCCAACAAAACAAACACTTATCAACCTAACCAGGTAAATAAATGAAGACCCTTAAGGGGGATTTGTCATGGTAATTCTTATAAACGCAATTAATTATAGTAATCATGGCTATCCGCGAGGGGGATGTAATAATCACGACTGCACCATATGTTTCAGGCTACAGGGTTGTTAAGGTTCTTGGCGTGGCTATTGGCGTTACAGTGAGGTCAAGGGGCCTTGGCGGCAGGTTTCTCGCAGGCTTAAGGTCACTAGCCGGTGGTGAGATTAGGGAGTTCACGGAGCTTGCTGAGCAGGCTAGGAGACAGGCCATTGAGAGGATGATTCAGCACGCTAAGGAGCTTGGGGCAAATGCAGTAATCAGTTTTAGGCTTGATTCAAATGAAATAAGTGAATACATGGATGAGATAATAGCCTATGGGACAGCAGTAATTATACAACCTGAGGAGAGTTCTAGAGCGCAATCAATTGATTAAGGGGAATTGAATGCAGTTGGAAGCAGTAGTCCTAGTGGCTTACCTAACGGTGGCGTCAATCATCACTTACCTCCTCCTAAATAGGTTACTGTGGCGTGGTGAGCGGGACTGGGTGTTTATTGGGGTTGGTTACATGATACTGGCCTTAATACTTCAATACCCAGCACAGCAAGCGCCCTTCATAGTACTACTTTTAAGCCACTTAAGGAGTATAACTGACTTAAGTAGTATCATATCTAGTGTCGTTAAGCCTAATATTTACCTCATATCCATATACATGGGTTCATTGGCAGGCATCTTCCAGGAAACAGCAAGGTACTTCGCGGTTAAGGATAGGGCCATGGAGGCTTCATTATACGTAGGCTACGGTTTCGCTTTAATAGACATTGCAGTGGCCGTAATGGGGTCATTAGCTACGTTAATAATACCCAACAACCTCAACATCACCATTACTACCATGGGAGTTATTAGTCTAGTAGGCCTACTACTGCAGCCCCTGGTCTCCTTCCTATTTCACCCTGGGGCATCAATGATGCTGAGGAGTATGCAGGCTAATGGGCATGGATTAAGGGGGTTAATTGCGGTTACTACTGCCCACGCTTACATGGACTCATTCCTGGAGTATCTTGACTTAGCCATAGTGTTCGGTGTCATTACTAGCTACGGGGATGTACTTAAGCTATCGCTCGTGTACTTCATATCTATTACAATAATACCAGCATTAATCTTCTCATACGGCCTAAGAGCATTGAGGAAATTAACCTTTACTAGTAATGCTCCTTAATTTAATTGTTCATTTTGATTCAGCTTCACTTCATGCTGCCTGTAACCTTTATTTCATACGCTTCCCTTACTACTGCTCCTCCTCTCCTCAATGCTTCTACTGCCTTCTGGAAGTAGCCTTCCTTAGCCTCATAGATTAGTAGTGCCATTGCTAATTCCTCATTAATAGCGTATAGGTAGGTTAAAGTTAGGTTAAGGCCTAATTCAGCCAACGCCGAAGCTAACCTAGCCAAGGCACCAGGCCTATTAGGCAATGCAATAAAGAATACGAACACACCATTAGGTGAGGATAAGATACTCCTATACACCTGCCCAAAAACATTACCAACCTCACTAAGAACAGTGCCTAGTGTTTCACCGCTTGACCCCATAGTATAGCTTACGTATGCTGTTAATAAACCTTATGGTTTATTAATCTTAAGTTCAGTTCTCATTAATTACTGGTTTATTAATTGAGAGACGTCGAATTGAGAGTACTTGCCTAGGATACTGTTGCTGCAGCGCACTTTATCAACGGCCTTGGTTAATTTAGTCTCAGCGTCACCGATCATTATGCAGTGGGTTGCTACTACATTAATGCTGGTGGCGCCCATGCTTCTCAGCATTCCTGCAGCGCCAACTATAGTGCCTCCAGTTGATATTATGTCATCGATGATTACCACATCCTTACCCTTAACGTTAATGCTCCTTAGGGTGAATGAAACCTCACCACTATACCTATCCCTATGCTTCTCCAGGTAGTCGTACTCAACCCCAAGTTCCCTAGCCAATTCCTCAGCCCTCCATAGGGAGCCTGAGTCAGGGCTAACTACAACTGGGTTACTTAGGTTCTTAAACTCCCTTGCGTATAGTTTGAATGGTTTAAGGTTAATGAAGCCTTGGTAACCCTCGAGGCTCTGTGGCTTATGAATATCAACAACGTATAGGTACTCAACCCCAAGGTTCTTAAACACGTTGAGCATGACGTTAATGCTCACGGGCTCACCCTCAAGGAACCTTCTATCCTGCCTGGCGTAAGGCATGTAGGGTATGAATAAGCCCACCCTGGATGCGCCTAAGCCCTTAACAGCATCCAATAGCAACATTACTCTAATTAACCCCTGGTCTTGATTAGGGTAGAGCCTAGTTACGTAGAGTACATCACTGCCCTCTACATTAGCCTCAACCCTAACGTATTGCTCACCATCCGGGAACACCTTATGAGTAATCTCCTTAGCCTCAGCATTAATCCTGGATGCCACGTTAATCCCCAGGTCCCTTGAGGATTCATCATAAAGCACAATCCTCCGCATAAAAGGGATTAATAACTAGGATGTTTAATGCTTAACTGAAGCCTTAACCCTGCTGATTAAGCTGCTTCCCAATTCCCTCAAGTAACCCAACCATGAAGAGTAAACCCCTCTTAACATTCGCATCAGTCATAAGCTTCCTAATCAAGCCAATTGTTGACGCTGATTCACTGGACTTGGCAGCCTCTACTGCGGATTCAATGGCCTCATTAAGCCTAATGCCCTGTATTAGGTTCAGTGATTCGCTCAGTGACTTAAGTAGGTTCCGTAACGCTGGGTTTAGGATAATGTCGTTAATAGCCTTAACGTTATCTTCACTACCTAGGAATGCGCCCAGGGAATCTACTAGTCCACTATTACCCATTGCGTTGATTAACTCCATCAACTTAACAGTGTTCTCAACAGTCCTCCTGTCACTTAACCTAACCAGTAGCCTAATGAGATTCTCCGCATTAGCCAGTAGTATAACGTTGTCTGTGGTTAGTAATTGGTTGAATAGTTCCTTAAGGAACTCCTCATCATTAAGCAGGTCGTTTACTAGGTCAAGTAAACCTAATTCATTAAGCCTCCTGGCTATTGAAACTAACTTAGTGATTGAGTCCAGGTTCTCAATGCTGAGTAGGCTTGCTAACTTATCTTCACTGGTTTCATTAACCATTGCTAATTCCCCAACCTGGGCTTTTAAATCATTCACGTTAATCACCTGAATACCCCAATTAACCTTTCAGGGGATGTGGCATCAAAGTAGGCTTCCATTAATGGATCCCATAATTCAGGGTACTTCAACATACTCCAGTATGATGCGGCGAAGGTTAATTTAAGGAAGTGGTTAACCCTGTTAGGCGGATACTTCACTACACCATGCTTACTATCACTTATCACGAAGGTTCCTAACCCATAACCCATGTCGAAGGGGCAGTGCGTCCTACCAGTATTACGCGCATCCTCACCGGTGAGTATCTTAGCCACAACTGTGGCCTGCAGGTGGGCGGTCACACCAGTCTTAGCTACCGGTAGTGCTGACGCGTCCCCTATTACGAAGGCGTCGTCAAACCCCTTAATCCTGTTTGTACCATTGTCGGCAAGCACGAAGCCATCCTGGTCAAGCACGTTATCTGGGCTATACTTTATGCTTACGCCAACGTGGGGTGGTATTACTATTGCTGCATTGAACTTAAGCTCCTCACCCTCAATTGAGTAGGCTATGCCCTTCTCAGCATCAACGTGGTCTAGGGTGAAGAAGGTTACCGTCTCAATACCCCTCTCCTTAAGAATGGGCTCCACAATCTCGTTCATTGGCTCAGCAGGGTATGGCCTTGGGTATGAGGTTGCGTACACTACTCTAACCTTATCCCTAACACCCCTCCTCCTAAGAAGCTCCTCGGCTAAAAGAACACCCTCCAGTGGGCTTGGAGGGCACCTGTAGCGTTCATAGGCGAGTATGAAAGCTAACGTACCCTCATTAATACTGTTCACGGTCCTCCACACCCTCCACGCATTCTCCTCACTACTATGGTAGTCACCGTAGAGTTCAGTTAACTGGCTTAACCCAGGTATCTTGGAGTAATCCACAGTTGCCCCAGTGGCCACCACTAGGTAATCGTAGCTTAGCTTCCTACCGTTATCTAACTCAACGTACCTATCATTAAGGTTAATTAACCTGGCTCCTGATTGAATGAAGCTTACCCAGGGCTTAATGAGGTCCCTAATCTCCCTCCTAATGCTTCTCCTAGATCCCTTGAAGGCAATGTAGAGTAGCCAGGGTAGGAAGTAATTGTACGGTTGCTTATCAACCACCGTTACCTCAAACTCATCCTTAGGTAGCCTATTAGCCAATACTAATCCACCAGTCCCCCCACCGATAATTATAACCCTCCTCCTACCGTTACTCACACTAATCACCTCTTGGCCGTAACCTTAACAACGGCCACTATCTTGTCCTGATCCCTCCTAAGCTCCACAAGCTGATTACCAGTCCTATTAATCCAAGCCTTCAAGTCTGATTCAAAGCCGGGGTCGGTGGCCCAGACCTCTATTAAGTCACCGTTCTTAGCGTTCCTATACGCCTTAATTAGCTCGGTTATTGGGCCTGGGCATGCAATACCCCTCGCGTCCACAGTCACCTTACTGCCCTGAGTCATGCCGGTCACCTATATGAATAGTACTTGCCCACCCTTAGCCACCTCAAGGAACGTGGTTACCCCAACCACATCATCAACAATACTTGGGTCGAAGTCCTCCTTCTTAAGCCCCATGGCCTCAGCCATCATTGAGCATGCGTAAACCTTAACATTACCCAACTGCTTACCCTGCTTAACCATATCAACCCAACTCGGCGCCTTAATCCTAGCCATACCCTGCTGTAGGGCAGGCACCATTTGCTCAAACTCCTTAGGCCAAGTTGGCTGGGTAGGCTTCCTGAGAACCTTCATTAGGGCCCAGCCAGTTACGAATATGTTAACCTCATAACCCAGTGCTGCGGCTGCCTGGGTTATTACACCAACCGGTATTAGCCTATCGTCCGTACCCGAGAAGACAATCATACTTATCTTTTCACTTCCCATACTGGTCAAATGTGAAATAGGGTCCTAGTATAGAAAAGTAACTATTGTAAAGTAAAGGTAGGGATTAATAATGGAAAAGTTTATTAAACACAGGCATGTGAAATATCGTTTACGTAATTAATGCATAATCAGACCTGCAGGGATTAGATCATTAACTCACCAGTGGTTCAATTCATCACAATGCTTAAACCACCCCACTTAAGTATTTGAAAGTTACTGCAGTAGCCATGTTGGGATGATAAATAGGCTTAAAAAGGGAGGGGTATTCAGCTTAGGTGACTGGGCCGGTAGTCTAGCCTGGAAGGATGCCCGCTTGGCATGCGGGAGATCCCGGGTTCAAGTCCCGGCCGGTCCACCACTTAATGATTTAGTTAACGTGGGGGGACTCCTTACCGGTACCCCTTTACTCCTCCTTACCCTCTTCCTGCATTGGCTTCCCCTACAATAATTAGTTCATCCTAGTATTGGTTAGGTTTAATCGTCAGTTCCCCTAAAACACCCTCACATCCTCGGTGACGGGGTTGTTCATCACTATTACCTGCTATGGTATTGTTAAGTTTATAAAGGTTTTAGGGTGTTTTAGAGTGTGACAATACCTAGGGTTAGGTCCTATGTACCTGGCCTTGATGAAGTACTCTACGGTGGCATTCCAGATAGGAGTGTGGTTCTTGTTTCAGGTGGCCCTGGTACAGGTAAGTCAATTCTAGGTAAGCAATTCCTGTACAATGGACTCACAAGGGGTGAGGGGGCGGTTTTCGTTACCCTTGAGGAGCATCCTGTGGCTGTTAGGAGGAGTTTCAGGCACTTTAACTGGGATGTTTCAAAGTTCGAGAGGGAGGGTAGGTTCGCGATTATTGATGCGTTCACTACGGGTATTGGTTCAGCATCCCAGAGGGAGAAGTACGTGGTTAAGGATATTGATAATGTCCACGAGTTAATTGACCTACTTAGGCAGGCAATAAAGGATACGGGGGCTAGGAGGATAACCATTGACTCAGTGAGCACCCTATACTTGACTAAACCCTCGATAGCTAGGTCAACGGTCATGCTGCTTAAGAGGGTTATAGCAGGCCTAGGCACAACAGCATTCTTCATTAGCCAAGTATCGGTTGGTGAGAGGGGCTTCGGCGGCCCTGGTGTTGAGCATGCTGTGGATGGTATAATTAGGCTTGACCTAGATGAGGTTGATGGTAAACTCTACAGGTCACTAATAGTGTGGAAGATGAGGGACACTAAGATATCGATGGTTAGGCACCCAATGGACATAACGGACGAGGGCATTGTGGTGTATTGGGATAAGTACCTTAAGTTAACAGCCACCTCAGCTGAGGTTCAACCATTAGGTAAGGAGGATGTTGAGGAGATGAGGAGGGCTGTGGAGGAGGCTGAGAAGGCCAGTAGGGAGGTTAAGCCAACCCGCGGGACTGAGGAGGAAGAGGAGGATTAATTATCTTAGTATTTATTTAAAGTAATTAATTAGGTTCATGAGCTTAATTCACTCAGTGCCTCATTAAGAAGCTTCCTAACCCTCTCCACCTTCTCCCTTAACCTACTCAACTCCTGCGTTGACGTTGCGGCTATTTCAGGCGGTAAATCCACCTTAAAGCCCTCCTTGGAGAGCCTCTCGTAGGCCTTCAGGACTAATTGACCCGCCTTAGTCTCACCCCTGAGGTGCTTCCTAATGGTGGCCTCGGTGACACCAACCTCATCAGCTATCTGGGATGTGGGCATTCCAGCCTTCTCCCTGGCGAAGGCTGCTGCGGCTGTGTATAGGCTGTCAACCCATGTTAATCTCTCATGGGGGTTCTTTAGGGCCTCAAGGGTCTCCTGGGAGAATAACACCATGGCCAGTAGGGCGCTTTCAAGTTTCCTAATGTCCTCCTTACCCAGGGGTTTAAGAGGTATCGACTCAGACATAGTATAAGTATCTGCTTAACCTTATTTAAAGCATACGCCTTAGAATAATGGGTATTTAATTATAACTAATGAAGCAGTTTCTTAGTCTTCATGAATCAATAAATGAATGATTTTAATTTAAATGCAGTAAGGGGACTCCTTAGGCTAAAGCCTTCTTAGCCATTGCGTAGGCTAATGGCACAACCACTATTGCGAAGGCTATTGCCAAACCCCAGGCCAACGCGTAGAAGACTTGGGTAACATTAGTGAAGGGTTGGACAATTATGGCCATAGCCATGAGTATTATCACCGCGTAGAGAACCAGCTTCCCGTAATCCAGCATCCCGCTCATTTCAGGATGCGCCTTGGAAATGTCTGAGACAGTCTTATTAACAATACTTATACCTGTGTATAATACCACCGAGCCTATTATTATGTCATAGAATAAATATGGGCTAATCGTAGTAATCCAGTAGAATATGGCCCATGTTACCGCAATGGTTATTAAAACAGCGTATAGGCCGAATCTAAGAATGTTAACTATGAGGTTAATGTACTCCTCACCAGCCCCAACCCTCTTCTGTATGTAGAAGGTTAATGCATCAACAAGCAGTAGGCCAAGGGTTAGGAGTATTATTAGGCCTGCTAGGTATGGTAGGTAGTCCGCAATCATTGTGACGTAGGTTGAGGCAACCCCAAGGTAAGGTATAACGTAAGTTAACGCTATTGCAATGGCTATCAGCATTATAGTTGCCTCAACCCCACCTATCGACGTGTTAACCATATCCATGCTTAACCCAATTTGCTTAGCTAAGCCAGGTAGTAGTCTCCTAAGTATCATGGCGGCAATAATGGCGATTACGTACCCAACAATAATAGTGACTATGAAGTATACTACAGCCCACACTACTGCAGGTATTGGATCACCAGTCAATAACACGTATGCTATTAAGGGATTCATAACATAAATAACCCAATTTAGGTATTTTTAAGTATTGCTCCATACTTAGTATAATTTTAATTATATATAATGTACTTAAAAAATTGCGGCCTAAGATAAGCAGCACTCTAACTAATGGCATCCCTTGAACGCCGGGGTTACCTGGTAATAACACTTTTATAGGTAACCTAATACTTCCTAATTATGACTAAGTTAAGTGAGGTCCTCTGGTTAAGTATTGGGGACGTTTACGATGCAATAATTAAGCACCCATTCATTAGGGGGCTGGTTGATGGTTCATTAAGTGAGGATAGGTTCAAGTACTACATTGCCCAGGACCACATGTACCTTGGGGAGTACATTAAGGCATTATCAGTAATAGCGGCTAAGGCACCGAAGGTTGAGGAGGCTCAAGTATTCCTGAGGCACTCAATAGGTGCGATTGAGGTTGAGAGGAGGCTTCATGAACACTACATGAGGATTTGGAACCTTAACCCAGCTGAGTACGTAATGTCACCAACGAATAAGGCCTACACAAGCTTCCTCCTAACGGAGGCTTACTCTAAACCATACTACGAGGCAATAGCGGCAGTACTACCATGCTACTGGATTTACGAGAAGGTTGGGGTTGAGTTATCAAGGTACGAGATAAGTAATGAGAATTACAGGCTATGGGTCTCAACGTACAGTGGGGAGGAGTATAGGGCATCCGTTAGGGAGGTGTTGGGGATAGTTGACTCCATGAGTGTGACTGAGGGTCAGTTAAACGACATGATTAAGGCATTCAGGTTAGCCTCAATATACGAGTACATGTTCTGGGACAGCGCATACAGGATGGAGAAGTGGCCAATAAACCCATAACCAATAAGGCGTATTTACCATAAGAAGGAGCAAAACCCCTACCTACTAAAGAGTTCGACTTTCATTAGTTTCACTGGTGCCCTCCTCAAGGCCTACTCACAGGCTTCACAATGGCATCCTCCGATTAAAACTCGGAGGAAAAGCATGGTTTTCTAAATTATTAAAAAATTAGAAGAAATCAAAAAAGGAGAAGTATTCCACGGGGTAAAAGACTATTAAAACCACAGTGCCCTACCTTCAGAGGCAACTAGGCCTCATTCCCTCTTCTTGAGGTGAATTTATAGCTTCTCTTCAAGATCAATTTAAGCGTTTCGGGTTTAGTGAGTCAAGGCTGAGGAAGTGATGTGGAACTAATGTTAAGAGAGCTATATTAGTAACTAATATGGCTTGCAGGCTCTTTGACCCTTACCCCAAGTCCTCAAGGGGAGGAATTCTTCGACCTAGATGAGGTGATTAATGAGGTTGAGAAGCTGGTGGAAGGCAAGTTCTGGCCTCTGCTCATAGGCCCTAAGAGGACTGGTAAGACATCCATACTGAGGATAGTGGCCAGGGAGCTTAATGGAATTTACGTAGACGCCTCAGGAATTAGGTCAGTTAGGGACCTGGGTTATTCCTTAGTTGATAAGGCTGAGGTGAAGCTTCAGGTAGACCTCAAGTTCATTAAAGTGGAGATAAATAAGAAACCAACTAGGGGTGTTCAGGCATTGCTTGATAGGCTTAGGGACTCAATAATACTCATTGATGAGGTCCAAAGCCTAATCTCACCCTGGTTCCTTAGGCTCCTGGCCAACGCCTACAATAACTCGCAGGTGAGGTTCGCATTTACAGGTTCAATGATAGGCTTAGCTAAGTCATTAACAAGGCAGGGTAAGGGTGATGAATTGGGGAGGTCTTTTAAGGGAAGGCCAGTAATCAGAGTTGAGGTTTCACCCTTCAATGAGGATAAGGATAAGGAATTCCTCCTCACCGGGTTCAGGAACTGCGGTGTGGTAGCTAAGGAAGAGGAGGTTGAGGATGCTGTGAGGGCCTTTAGGGGGGATTCAAGGGTGGTTAACCTACTACGGTAACTTCAGGGCCCTGGGCTATGGCCACGATAAGGCTAAGGAAATGGTGGCTAATGTAGCGGAGACGCTGGTTAAGGAGGAGGTTAAGGAACTGGGTGAGCTTGAGAGGGTGGTTTTAGGGGCTATTAGTATGGTTAATGAGGCTAGGTGGAGGGAACTAAAGGCAATAACCGAGAGCCTACTGGGTAGGGAGGTTAAGGACTGGAGCTTCACCCACGCATTGAAGCAGCTGGTAAACGCGAGGCTGGTAAGGAAAATCAATGACTACTACTCCCTAATCGACCCCATGTATAAGTTGGCCTCATAGGGTGAATTTTACAGGAAAGTT
>ERZ1669250.992-NODE-992-length-10208-cov-3.253915_pt1 | contig 10208 bp, 12 predicted proteins | sample MGYA00579295_ERZ1669250 | MGnify/ENA primary metagenome ERZ1669250 (study PRJEB41166, sample SAMN08046056) | hot springs metagenome | biome: hot spring; feature: acid hot spring; material: thermophilic sediment; isolation source: thermophilic sediment from acid...
GTAACCTGAATAAGCATGATTTGAGGCTCATACACAAGGACGATATTGTTAGGGACAATGGTAAGGTCATGATCAGGTTTCCTGTATTCCTCAGGAATACCGTGAGGGAATTATTGGTAAAGAGCGGTTATAAGGTGGTTGACCTGCCATGGAGCCCGAGGCAAGTACAGGTTCCTAAGGACGAGGTGAAGCTCCTACCCTTCCAGGAGAGGGCTCTCGAATCCTGGCTTAAGGCTGGTAAGAGAGGTACAATAGTCATACCCACAGGTGGTGGTAAGACCTTCATAGCCCTAAAGGCCTTAGCCACGGTTAGGGCACCGGCAATAGTACTCGTCATTACGGAGGAGTTAATGAATCAATGGTATGAGAGGATAATGAAGTACCTGGGCATTAGGGCTGGTAGGCTGGGTGGTGGTTATGATGATGTTAGGGAGGTCACAGTGGCGATATATAACTCGGCAGTTAATAGGATTACGGAGATAAGCGATAAGTTTGATCTGGCAATATTCGATGAGGCACACCACGTTCCTGCCGATACCTTTAAGGAGGTTGCGTTTAGTAATGAGCATTTGATTTTCCTGAGTTCTGGTGACGTTGTGTTTCAGGCTGACTATAGGGATATGGTTGAGGCTAGGCTTGTTGTTCCTGTTAGGCACTTTAGGATTTACGTTGACTTAACGCCTGAGGAGAGGAGGAGCTATGAGAGGGCTGGTGATAATGCGATTGTCCTGAGGAACATAGCCAGTATGGCCAGTGCCAAAATTAATATTGCTAAGGATATTGTGAAGGCGGAGGTTGGCATTGGTAGTAAGATTATCGTCTTTACACAATTCATAAAGCAGGCCGAGGAATTATACAGGGTCCTTAAGGAGGAGCTAGGGCCTATCGTCGCGTTAATAACCTCTAAGACAAGCGACAGAGACTCAATATTCAAGGCCTTTGCAAGGGGAACCTATAGGGTTATCGTGGCGACCACCGTACTCGACGAGGGTATCGATGTTCCCGACGCCGATGTGGCGATAGTACTATCGGGCACGGGCTCCCAGAGACAAATGATTCAGAGGGTTGGCCGTGTTGTTAGGGCTGGTGAGGGTAAGGTCGAGGCTCGGGTTTACGAGGTGGTGACGAGGAATACCATTGAGGAGGCCTTAAGTGAGGAGAGGCACGTTAAGAATGAGGTGATGGAGGTGGAGTGTAGGAGATACCTGGCTGATGAGGTGAAACGATTAATCAACCATGTCGTCAGTAGTACATCACTGTTTAAATCATTATAAATCATTGGCAAGGCATTTCTACATTGGTGGCTTATATATCCTGAAGCATATTACTTAATGTGAAGTTCCTTGAGGAGTTAATGAACATATTATTTCAGGAGTATGGTGGGTTATTACTGACGCTAGTCTCTATTGCCTTATCTATAATAGCAATGGTTGTTTTTATGGACATTGTAAAAAACAACATAATACTCATTAAGAAGCTGGAGGTCCTTATACGTGAAATTAATGGGGTGATTAAATGATTAGGTACGTTATCACGGCAATACTAATAATAATGGTGCTCATTGTGATCATTGTAATGATGAGTTACGTATTAAACACACTATATCTTGTGAACTCCATTAGTAATTACACGGTGGTGATAATCAATGGTAGTGGTAGACTCCTTAGTATTCCCTGATCTAGTGATAACGATGATCCTCATAATCATAATATTACTACTGATTGTTTACGTAACGAACCAACTCATTGAACTGTCAATGATTGATTATAAAGCGTCAATGGGAACATACCTCTTCCTTAAGTGTCAACTAGGTAATTTTACGATACACCTTAATCACGTAATAATTACTAACGGAACCTCATCGAGCAACTACTTATTGATATGCCCACAGTTGGTAGTTAACGGCTCCCAAATAGGTGCTAAAGTATACACTGCGTATGTAAAGTGGTGATGAATTATGATCTATAAATCGTTACTACCCATCATAATAACATTGTTAATAACCATGGCGATGCTCAATTACTTAATAAGCCATGTAGGGAACGAGGAAGTAAAGGCATTGGAGGTGGAGAACGAGTACTTATTAACGATAAATGTATTTAAACAATTAAACAATACGGTACCGAAAATATTCCAGGCCAAAGCCTGCCTATTAATATCCAACCCAATTAATTACACATGTAACGTAATTGCCAGTAACATTACTGGGATAATCATGAATGCACTAGGTATAATTAGTAATGAAAGCTCTGGCGTTGTTAGGTATGAGGTTGTTGATTATGTAATTTACGGCATAAATAACGAAACCATATATTACGTAACCATCAAAGCACTAACGCCTATGGGCGATACCACGGGTATTGTGGGTTACACATATCCCTTTAACTTATGTTATTATTCGCAATTCATTAAGGAATTGATGAATACATTAAATGCCAACTTTACGATTGATGTTGAAAACATAACGGTTGTGCAGAGCAGCTTAGGCAATGAAATAATCAACAGAGTAAAGTCTCTTATTGGTACTAGCAGTATCAATATTACGATTAATATCTATTATGTGGGTGTCTTTAGGATGATCAATCGATCAATCAATCGTACAACTTATTTAGGGCAGGTTAGCTATACGGCGCGTATCTCGCCAAATAATGTCCATACCTGCAATGAAATAACAACATTGGCCGGTGCCTTTTATGTAACAGCGGTGGTGAATAGGTATGTGAATAATACGTACTATTTCTCAATAAATGGAGCCATAAACATAAATAGCATGGTAATTAACGATAAAACAAGGTAGGTAACCAGTTGAAATTAAGTAGTTATTTATTTAAATGGATTTGAAATGATGACCTTGTGATTAGCGAGATTGTTGGTTTTGATGTAAGGAGTATATTAGTTATAGGCATCGGGGGAGGGGGTGATGTGGTGGGTTCTTCGATCACGTATGACCTGGCAATCAACGAGGGCATAAATGCAACGCTTGGTGCTGTGCTTTGGGAGAGGTATGTGGTAGATGTGGTACCTGGCCCAATAAGAATTCAGGAGCTTAGGAATGCAGAAATTATTGGTAATTACTTAGCAATCGTTAATGAGAACACGTACGCAATCAGGGAGGGTAGGTACGTCGTTCCTCAAATAGCCAATGTGCTCAGTGTGATAAAGGATGATGGTTTAGGAATAAGCATATCTGGCCCCGTAACGGCCATAGCTAGGGAATTGACTGACTATGTAAATAAGTATGGGGTTGATGCAATAGTAGGCATTGATGTTGGTGGCGATGTGCTTGCCCTAGGCAATGAGGATGGTCTATACAGCCCACTTGCTGATAGTTATTCCGTGGCGATTCTCGCAAAAACCCAGGAATACACTGGCGTCCCAGTGATACTCGGCGTAACGGGCCCCGGGGTTGATGGTGAGTTAGATAGGGATTATGTACTGATGAGAATCAGCCAATTAGCCAGTAAGGGAGCCTTACTTGGTGCTTATGGCCCAACACGTACAGACATATCCCTACTTGAAGACATACTTACTAAGGCTGTCACTGAGGCAAGTAGGTTAGTTTATAAGGCCGCTAAGGGAGCCTATGGAGGCGCCAGCATACGTGGGAGTACAAGAGCCGTAAAGCTGGATGTATCGTCTTCACTGACCTACTACCTAGATCTTAAGAGGGCGATGTCTGATTTACCAATAGCGAATCTTCTAATTGATGCAAAGGATCCCTGGGATGCGATGAGGATACTTAACGATAAAGGGATAATGACTGAACTAAACTTTGAGGAGGAGGTCTATAAGTACTATAAGGCTAAATCAAGAATACCAAGCCCTGAGGAGGCGTATTCAATGATTATGGAAATAAAGAACAGACTGAAATTGACACCACTGGCTAAGCACTGATTAGCCGCATGCTCAGACGGCGGTACTCATCAGTATTACAGCTAAGGGCGTGCTCATCACAGCATATAATTAGGCCTTTGATGAGGGCTAATAAGGGTTACACCGTGAAGACAAAACTATTAATCACCTGTCTCCTCATAGAAGAGTGCGTAATCCTTCTCAGCCTCTCTCATTAATTGTAATTGTACTATTCTCTCCTCAGCCTTCCTATACATATTGGCGAATTCCATAATCCTGGTCGCAACATCTTCCGCCTTATTGAAGCTAATGGGGCTATATAGATACTTCCTCCTATCATTACCCTTAATACTAACAACATAGCCCTCGACGATGCCCGACGTAGGTATCTTGCCCAAATCGCCACCCTCACCCCTAATGAGGAATACGTAGCCTTTTCGTGACCCATCATTAAATGTAATCCTGACAAGGACAAGGGCTATATGAAACTCTCTGAGTATGTTTGTAATAACATCCCTATATCTCTCATATTCACGAACATAGGGTAACCTCTCAACGAGTGTTATGTCATCCCTACTGAGGTCATTGAGTAGTTCATTAAGCATGTCCATAACATTCCTACCTGTGTTTAGAACCTCCATCGAAATAATAGATCACTAACTAAAATAAGCATTACCCAGAGTGCCATGAAGAGGAACAAAAATATTAAGTACTAAGGATTACTTACTTGATGGGCGAGGTTAGTAAACGTGTCTATGAAATACATGGGAGGGTTATGAACGAGTTCATGGGCAGTAAGTGCTATGACATCGATGAAACACTGGTACTAGACTGTATAAAGGATGCCTTAACAGACATTGGTTTAAGCGTTAAGGACATCACACTCTTCGATTTAGATGGTAATGTCACCCAGGAATTTAGTAATGCAAGGTATGTGAGGGTTACGACCACGAGCAAGGAGGTCAATGGTGAGCAAATATTCACGTTTGCCCTAATAAAAATTAGAAATAAGTATAGGGTCCTTTACCTGCAATCAGCTTTAAAAGAATGATGAATTTTTAATTTATGCAATGGCGGATTTTAATTTAAGGTATAGCCTTATGCGGATGATTCCGCTAGTCTATCTAGCAGCTGTATTCTCTTTGCGGGATGTGGGTGCGTCATAAATAATTCCTCCCAAATCGATGGTTTATAGTGTCTCCAATAATCAATCAGGGAGTCGACATTACCCTCAATATACTCAACATTGACTGGAGGAGCGAAGAATAGCATCCTTAGGGTACCGTTGGTAGTCCTCTTCACGATGTTTGGATCCATATAAAGTGTTATCTTAGCAAGGGCCCTCTGTAGGTTGTGGGCGCCATTCTCCACTGTTAAAGCACCGTTTATATCGGCATACGCCTCCCTGAGCCTATTTATGTATAGCACGAAAAGCTGGAACAGAAAGCTCACAGCAAGAAGGACCAGACCTATCAGAAGTAGTAATCCACCGCCATTATTTCTATCCTCAGACCAACCACCCCACATACCGCCCCACCAAAGTGACCAACCAAGCCAATAGATAACTGTTGGCAATAAGCCAATAGCCATCAGTACCTCCACATCTCTATGCCTGAGGTGGCCGATCTCATGCCCAAGAACGGCCTTCAACTCATTGGGTTTCAGGATCTTCAATAATGGTAATGTTATGGCAACCCTCTTACCAGCCACTGGACTGCCATAAGCAAACGCGTTGGGGAATGGCACATCAGCAATGTAGACCTTGGGAACACTCTTAAAGCCGTTAGCCCTTGCAACATCGGCAACCATATCATAGACCCAACCATACGTAGGGTCATCAGGCCTAACCTCATGGGCTCTATACATGGCATTTATCAGGAATGGACCTATCAACCATTGAAACAGCGTTAGGAAGAACGCCATGACGATGAGGCTTGTGACGAGGGCGATGCCCGTTATTGACCCATTGGTTAACCACCACATGATGCCGTACGTAAATGCAGCACCAAGGAGTAGTATTGCTATTATCGCCAAAGCCATCTTCAACCTAAACACTAGCAATGCAGTGTTCATACCGAGACAAAGAAAGACGAAACCCAATTTAAATCTATCTCACGAATGCTCATGCAGTCCCAATTATGAACCTCGCATCGGCCGCATATGCTCCCTTACCACGCTCAAGAACAATGACGGGGTTGAGATCAGCCTCAACAATATTTGGGTTTTCCGATAATAGCTCCGAAAACCTAGTTATTATGTACACAACCGCCTCCTCATCTCTCACGGGCATGTTCCTATAACCATTAAAGAGCCTATAGCCCTTAATCTCCCTAATCATAGCCCTAGCGTCCTCCTCAGTAACGGGGACTATTCTAAAGCTAACATCCTGGAGTACCTCAACCATTACACCGCCAAGCCCAAAGGCTATTACATGGCCAAATATTGGATCCTTCGTTGCGCCAACGATCGTCTCTAAACCCTCGGGGACCATTCTCTGTAGTAAGAATCCACTGACCCTTGCATATGGCGCCTTCTCCCTAATATTAATCCTAATCCTCTCACACGCACTTCTTAGCTCATCATTGTTTATGTTTAGAATTACACCGCCAACATCGGACTTATGAATAATGTCGGGAGAAACAACCTTAAGTGCTACGGGGTACCCTATATCCTTAACAACCTTAAGTGCCTCATTAACGTCCTGAACGAGGGCAAAGTCAGGCACTGGTATATTGTATTGCCTAAGTAACTCAAAGGATTCATGCTCAAGTAATTTGTACCTACCCTCCTCAAGAGCCTTCGCAACTATTGGGTTCATAACCATCACCACCCCCTAACGACACCCTTGATTTTTGCGTACTCATATAAGGCCCATAAAGCCTTAGCCGCCCTATGCGGTGCGTGGTACACAGGTATGCCATTCTCCTCAAGGTGGTTCTCAAACTTAGCCACATATTCATTACCGCCAAAACTAACAACAACAATCGGCTTATTAAACCTCCTGGCCTCAACAATGTAATTACTAAGGTTAATTGTGAGACCGGGTATCTGCATTAGGGCTATTATTAACGCCATATCAACATAACTGGTGGGTAATACGGTATCAAGCACGAACTTATACATAGCATCAGTAGCGCTACCTGTTAAATCGATTGGGTTGCGTGTCACAGCGAGGGGAGGCAGCTGCTTCCTAAGTATTTCCTGAAGGCTCTCTGATAACTCTGGCACCTGTAACCCACGCATATCTAAGGCATCCACGGACTGTATGCCCATACCACCTGAGTCAGTTATTATCAATACCCTGTTACCCCTAGGCAATGGTTGCGTTGCCAATGCCTTAGCCATGTCGAAGGCATCGGTCAAATTATCAGCCTCAATAACCCCAGCCTGCCTGAGCATTGGCTTGTATATTTCGTAATTCCCCGCCAGGGCCGCTGTATGTGACCTAACGGCACCTGAGGCTGCCTTAGTCCTGCCAGCCTTATAAACAACAATAGGCTTTATACTCACGACCTCCCTCATTACATCAAGTAATTTCCTGCCTTCCCCAGGGTATTTCAAACCCTCCATATACATAACAATAACCCTAACCCTACTATCCCTAGCAAAGTACTCTAGAAGCTCTGCCTCGTTTATGTCTAGTTTGTTTCCGTAGTTCACCGCCAAACCAACACCTATGTTCCTCCTGGCCGCCCAGTCAAGGATTGCCCCAGCCACAGCACCACTATTACTAATCAATGCCACAGGCCCAGGCTTCGGCCTACCCATCCTATCCTCAGGAAGGAAGAAGGTATCTAAGCCATTAAACGCGTTATAAACTCCAATGCAATTAGGGCCAAGTACCCTTATCCTATTCTGAACAATTCTCCTAAGCTCATTCTCCAGCTTGGCGCCCTCCTCACCAACCTCACTCAAACCACCACTAATGATTATAGCCACCTTAACACCCTTCCTAATACACTCATCAACAACCTTAGGAACCGTCGGCGCTGGAACCACAATTACTGCGGAATCAACCTCATCCTGAACATCGAGGATCGACTTATAATACTTAACGCCATTAACCTCGTCATACTTAGGATTAACCAGGTAAACCTTACCCTTAAACTTAGTTAGTAAATTCTTAGTAATAACCCCACCAACACTGTTTTCTCTCGGCGTTGCACCGATTATGGCAACAGACCTAGGATTAAATAGCAAATCAAGCGGCGACGTTATTACTAATTGGGATTCAATCGATTTACTTTGCTGAACCTGGGATTGCGCCTCCATAGAAATCAACCCACGCCTAGCCTCGACACTTAAAAACCTTTCTATTGATACATAAATAAACTATTTATCCCATATTATTAAGTATTTTTAAAATAATAGATGGAATTAATAAATAATATTCTATAATTTTGAAAGCCCTAACAATTATAAGATTAAGCTTAAAAGGAATACTTATTAAATATGCTTAATGGGTAGGTCCGAGGAATTGCTCAAGGAATTAGATGAGTACCTAATGACCAATCTATACCCAACACATAAGATTGTTGTTAGGGAGGCACGCGATATCTATGTCTATGATGTTGATGGTAACGCGTACCTAGACTTCATGACAGTAGTAACAACAGCATTATTGGGGCATAACCCGCCAGGTCTTGCCGATGCCATAGCTGAAACCGCAAAAAGATTAATAGCAGGTAATGGCTATAATTGGTATACCGAGGAGTTACTGAATGCGGCAAAAGCCGTACTTAGTCTATTCCCAGACAAGAACCTCTACAATAAGGTTCACTTTAAATTAAGTGGATCCGAGGGTATAGAACTCGCACTCAAGATAGCCAAGAGATACACAAAGAACACATACATAATGTACCTAATGGGTGGGTACCACGGTAGGACTTACCTAACTGGCTCATACCATGGAATGAGGAGGAGGGAGTACGGCCCATTACCACCAGGAACGCTCATAGCCCCATTCCCATACCCATACAGGTGCCCATTTGGCGATATGCCACCTGAGGAGTGCGGTAAGGCTGCGGTTGAGACTATCGAGTATTACATAAACTACGTTGCAATAAAGGACGTATGCTGTCTCGTGACCGAACCCATACAGGGAGTTGGTGGCATTGTAGTACCACCAATGGACTTCTTCGAGAGATTAAAGAAGGTACTTGATACTTACGGCATATTGTTAATATTTGATGAAGTCCAATCAGGCATGGGTAGAACTGGGACCACATGGGCCTTTGAGCAATTCAACGTTAAACCTGACATTGTAGTTGCAGCGAAGGGAATGACTGGCGGATTACCAGCCTCAGCCGTAGTTACTAGGAAAGAAATAACATCAGCCATGCAGCTGAATGACGAACATTCAACATTCGGCGCCTCAGCCATAATAATGGCGGCGGTAAAGGCTACCGTAGATTACTACAACATGCATAAGGAGGAACTTCTAAGCAACGCAAAGAAAATGGGTGAGTATGCAATGAAGAGGTTAATGGAACTTTACGATAAGCATCCATTAATTGGTGATGTGAGGGGTTTAGGGCTTATGATAGGTATTGAGCTTGTTAAGAATAGGAAAACTAAGGAGCCTGCCACAAAGGAGACGAGCGACATATGCCTAAATAGGGCATTGAAGAGGGGCGTCCTATTCGTAACCAGTGGTTGGAATGGTAACGTAATCAGGTTTGCACCACCACTTACTGTTAAGCAGGAGCACATAGATAAGGCAATAGAGGTGCTTGATAAGTCATTAGGCGAAATTGAAAAAGAGGAAAACATCAAGTAAGTAGGGCGAGGTAAAAAGCTAATTCAATTTTATTTTTTATTTTAATTCTCACCCAAAACCTTCTTGATTCTGTTTTCAAGCACCTTCTTGGGCACAGCACCAACCACAAAGTCCGCAGGCTCACCATCCTTAAATATAATCACAGTAGGTAGACTCATAACATCGTACTTAGCAGCAACATCAGGCCACTGCTGAGTATTCAACCTACCAAAACCAACACAGGGCATTTCCCTGGCCAAGGCCTTCATAACAGGCTCAAGCAAGAAGCATGGCGCACACCAGGGGGCCCAAAAATCAACAACCACAATCCTCTTACTCCTAATAAAGTCCTCAAAATCATTAGCGCCAAGCTCAACAACTTCATTACTAGACATCTTCATAAGCTCCTTAGCCTTCCTCTCTATTATTTTATTCAACTCCTCATCCCTGTCACTCACTGTCATAACCAAACAAAAACCCTTCACTTTTAAACACTTACTCAGTCAATAATAAGACAAGAAACAAAAGAAAAGCAACGAACACAAAAATTTAAAAGGCGACGTGTTTAGTGACTAACGAGCCCCGGTAGTATAGCCCG
>ERZ1669250.993-NODE-993-length-10202-cov-6.106337_pt1 | contig 10202 bp, 9 predicted proteins | sample MGYA00579295_ERZ1669250 | MGnify/ENA primary metagenome ERZ1669250 (study PRJEB41166, sample SAMN08046056) | hot springs metagenome | biome: hot spring; feature: acid hot spring; material: thermophilic sediment; isolation source: thermophilic sediment from acid hot...
TTTTTATTCTTATTTAATTCATCAACGTCATAATAAGTCTGAATATTACGACGGATAGTATCATTAGATACATTACCAATGACCTTAGTGACAGATACTGTTTTATGTAATAGATGACGCTTATTAGGATCAGCACTAGCAGAAATCAGTACTAATAGACGTAGATAAAAGTTTAAGTCTTCTTTAGTACCTTTAAAGTCATTAATGAATCGAGCTGTATATTTACCTGAATATACGTCATTTGGGTTTTCATAAAAACGTGAAAGAATGATTTCCCAGTTTTTCTTAAATAGTCTATAATTTTCAATCTTTAATACTCTTAGGAAAGTATTGTATAATGTAGTCTGCTGAAGAGCGCCTTCCATTTTATTGACAGGAGTCAATGGCTTCATTTTCTCTTCATATTTATACATAGTCTCTAAGATTACTTGAGCTAGAGTATTATCTTTAGTCAGTTCATCTAAAGACCATGTTTTAATTTCAGTATTACCTGTAGGATTTTGTACTGAGTTTACTATAGGAATTTTTGGCTCATCACTTACTTTACGGATATTAGTAAAAAACTTACTATCCTGCTGAGAAGCTGCATCATTTTCTCCTAAGTTCTCAATTTTTGGTGCGTCTGACATATGAATTTCCTTTTCTTAACTAAAACATGTATTTAAGTCAATAGTTGTGGTAGCTAGTACTTTACCATGCATTGCTTTCATTTTCATTAACATAAACATAGATCCTATTTCAGCTATAGATAGTGAAATACCATCTTTATTAGCTGACATGTTTTTACCTAGACAAATATGACAGAAGTTATTGTCTTTAGTATGACAAAATAAAGGACTACGTAAAGTTATTGTTTTACCTATCAGACCTTTTGCTACTTCTTTACTATCTATAAGGATAGTGCCTTTAGGTGTCATAATATATAGTCCTATAATTCTTTTATAATTATTATCAGTTACTAGATATTCTAATCCTACTTTAGTACCACAATCTTCATATATGACTTCAAGACCTGTAGATGCTCTAAATAGCCATTTAGTCAATTCACCACCTAGCTGAGTCTGTGATCCACGATTAAAGCTACTAGCTCTTAACGCTTCACCTACTGCAGCCATATTCTTCATTTCCCATCCTTCATATAGGGAATTTGTGACTGTGTTTCTTTTTTGTTTATCTAATAGACCTTTTTGAGCACCATATGTTAAAAACATACGTTTACGAATAATTTTACGGGACTTTTCATCGTTTTGGAAAAACTCAGCTCCTGGGTCTCCTTTTAAATATTCAGAATCTATATCAACTAGTTCTTTTTCAAAATTAGCTAATTGTAAAGGATCTGATAAATCTGTATACTTTTTCATTAATTCTTGTTTTTTCTTTTCTATGTCTGGAGGTGGAGTGATTAATTTCTCTGTTAAAGACCAGACACATAGTTGAGTAAAGTTAGTTAAATAAAATAATGAATTTACATATTTTTTATATTCTTTTACAGATATCTTATTAGGGTCTTTATTATCTAAATTTTTCATAATATAATCATCTATATCTGAAATTTTTACTCTATTATTTTGATATGGTATTTTACTACCAAATGAATTTACTAATACTATTAAATTAAATAATAGTCTACCTAATGTAGTATCTTCTTTATCTTTTATATTAGGACATACTGTATTGTCAACAGTAATTGGGTCTTTAAAAGTAAATAATACATCTTTAGTAGATCCTGAAATCTTTTCTAGTTTTCCTTGAATATAAACAAAAGGAAAACCTGCTATACGTATTAATTGTCCGTCATATTTACTAAAGTCTTTATTAAACTGACTCTCATTTATAAATCCATCATCAGTTACAGAAAAAGCTCTAATCATCCAATCTTTTTTAACATATAATCTATTTTTTAAAGAATAATTTAAATAATCAATTTTGTTCATTATTCATGTACTCCTTAAACAGATTAGTTAACTTTAAAAAGTCTTCGTTAAAATCAATGTCTTCAAATAAAGATTGAAAATAATTATAGACTTCTTCATAATGGTTTTCATAAAAGTCTTTAGATATTACATATACAGAAAATAAATTTATTACTAATTCTGGTTTAGGTAATTTTTCTAATAACTTATGTATAAATGGAATATAGTCTTTTACTGATAAACCTAAAGGGAAACCTGATAAAATAATAGAATCAGCTATAGTAAAATTTTTATTTTTATAATTTTCATTAATAAATGATTTAAATTTAGTAAAAGTATCTACTGATTTTTGATCAGATAAGAGTATAGATTCTTCATAGTTTATTAGATTATATATTTTTCCTATCAAGTCTTCAGATACATTAGATATTAAAGGCATAAATGATTCAAAATGAGCATCAGAAAAATTAGATACTAGATAACATAATTTTTCTTCATTAGTTAATTCTGGATCATCTATATAGTTTAAAATTACAGCTTTAGCTTGAGGAGTTGCTGATGTGAAATTTAGTATACTCCTTAGTAATTTATTTTTATAAGAAAAATGTACTTGGTCTATTAATTCTATTCCATGTACTAATATGATATAATCTAATTGGTTATTTATATTTGTAATAAAGTCTGATATAGTTTGATTGGGATCTTTATTATCACTTTCCATTAATAAACTTACAAAAGGGATATCATAATCTACTATCCCATAGTCATCAAACAAAGTAAAAGATTCCCTAATTTCTAGTTGAGTCTCACTAGTAAAAGAATCTTTAATAAAAATCTCTATTAAGTTATCCAATTGAACAAACATTTGTAATCCTCAATAATTAGTCAAAAAATTGGCTATAGGTATTTTTTAAGGAATTTTTCATGAAGAAGAAAAAGATATCCGCCTCTGTTAGTGAAGTAGTAAATAACCCCAATTCTATTTTAGTCGATAAGAAAAACATTGAAGAAAAATTGACTAATAATGATTGGAGTACTATGGAAAATTATTTTAATGAATTATCACAGATGATAGCAAATATATCTTTAAGTTTTAATGAGATAATTAAAGTAGCTACATATAACTTACAGTCTTATATGACAGAAGAAGAAATAAAACAAATAGAGATTTTATCTAAAGGTTTTGCATCAGATGTAAATAATATTATCACTGATTTAGTTAAAGTACATAAGTCACATAAAAAGTTTTCTGGAAAGCCAAGTGATGATAGTGAAGAATTCTTTTTCTTGATTTCTACTATGGAATCATATATGTCTATATATGACAAAACAATGGCTATATTACCAATTACAGTAGCTAATGCTACAGAAATAGTAGGTGATGCACAATCTCGTCTAGAAAAAAGTCTAGAAGCTTCTAAAGGAGAAGTAAATGTCTGATGAATTTGATATAAATAATATTAAAAGTACTACTTTAAGTACTGAAGAATTAGAAAAAATAGCATCTAATGTAACTGAAGTAAATTTAGACGAACCAGTAATATCAGACACGACTCCATTAGTTACAGAAGAACCTATTATTACTGATACTAGTGAAACTACTAGTACTGAAAGTAATACAGATAATACTGAAGAAAAAACATCTAAACATAAAGAATATAAAGTAAAATATTCTTATTCTACAAAATGCAATTGGAATGATAATAATGTAACTTTAAGTTTACCATCAAATACAACAAATGAAACAAAAGAACTATTAGAGAAAATGCCTAATATTGATTTAAATACAAATGATGAAGAAAATGATTGGATTGAAACTATTAGAGATTCTGCGACTAATCTTACTTATGACAATCAGTATGAAAAGACTGTAAATGATCCTAAAGCAGACTTTTCTCAAGAAGTAGATTATAAAGGATCTCCTATATCTATTTCTAAAATTAAAACTAACTTAAAGAATGATAAGTTAACTGGCGAAAGAGCTATTATAGCTTTTAATAAGTCTTTAGGTCTTGGGGACTTAATTCATGTACCTCTATTTCATAGTGGGTTTTATGTCACATTAAAGACACCTACTGAAATAGACATGATTCGTCTAAATAGAGAAATCATTGAAGATAAGATTCAAGCAGGACGAGCTACTCAAGGATTAGCTTTTTCTAACATGATGTCTTATACATTAAATAGAGTAGCTCGATTTGTAATAGATCATATTTACGATACTACTTTACAAGTTAGTGCTTTAGAAAATAAAGATATTTTAGAATTGATTAAATGTCAAGACTTTAATATTCTAGTTTGGGGAATATTAGTCTCTATGTATCCTCAAGGAATACAATATAAAAGAGCCTGTTTATCAGATCCTGAAAAGTGTAATTATGTATTAAAAGAGAATTTAAATCTATCAAAACTATTATGGACTAATGTATCTGTATTTTCAGAGAGTCATTTAGCTCATATGGCTAATAAGTTACATAAGACTATGACTTTAGACTCTGTATTAAATTATCAAAGAACATTACCACCTATCAGTGATAAGACTATCACTATAGATACTCTAAAATTCACTTTACAATGTCCTAACTTTCTAGATTATGTAAACTCTGGAGATAGATGGATTAGTAATATTGTTTCTATGGTAGATGAAGTAGTCTCTAGTACTAAAGACGAAAAGACTCGTAATGCTCTCATAGAACAAAAGTCTCAAGCTACAAGACTACGTCAAATTTCACATTGGATAAAGCAAATTGAATTTGACGAAAAGATTGTAGATGATACTGAGACACTAGAACAATTATTAGATATCTTGTCTCAAGATGATGAAAAGTCAGAAAAACTATTTAATGAAATTTCAAGTTATATTGATGAGAGTACTGTATCTTTAATTGGTATACCAAATTACAATTGTCCTAGTTGTGGTGAAGTACAACAAGAGGATAATGGTAGCGTCTTTGGTAATATCATACCTCTAGATGTGGTGAGTATTTTTTTCGACCAACATTTGCAACGGATGAGGAAAATAGCCAGTCGTTAAGACATATAGGACAGAGTGATTTTGGTTTAGATATAGTCGATGACCTAAATAAATTTCTTATTAAAGAAATACCAAAACTCACATCTGTCAATAAGTCTATAGTCTTATCTGAATGGTACGAAACAGCGATTGGTCTATATAATCATTTTAGTAATAATAGTAGACCAATCGCATCCGTTGCACTGCATCCTGAAGAGGATGTAATTAAAAATGGACTATTAGAATTTAGCATTAGAAATTTTGCTACAGCAAATATATATCAAACATTTGGTTTAAATTATGAAGAATTTATTAATCTACCATCATACGTATGTAAGATGATGATTCAAACAGCATTTGAAGAATTAAGGAAAAAATCTAAAATAGCACAATCTGTAGAAGAAGAGTTTAAAGACTTAGACCAGGAAAGGTGATATGTCGATCTTTAAAGCAATCGATTCAAAAAAGAATATTCAAGAGTTAGTTATACAATCTAATATAAATGATGATAACTTAGAAACTATAAAAAAGTCTATTATTGAATCAGATCAAAAGTATAATTTTTGGTTTGGAGAATTAAATTTTGAAAAGTATTTAAGTTTAAATGAATTAACTAAACCTGAGAACAAAGATTTAGAAGACATTTATTTAAAGTATAGATTTTGTAAAGAGATTTATATTTCTTTATTAGAACCTAAAGATGATAATCATGTTTGTGCCTATAATAATTATGTATATGTAGGCTTTAATAAATTTCAAACAAAGACTGTAAATACAGATTACTCATTAGAGACTTCTTATACTTTTGATAAAAGTGTATTTAAATTAAATAGAGGTAGTGAATTTTATGATTTTATTATTAATGAATTAAATAAAACAAAAGATAGATTAAATAGTTCTGAAGAAATAGAACATGAACCATATATAAAGTTTAGTAAAGCGTATTATAATGCTGTAATGGAAAAATTAATTACTGATGAAGATAGACATATTTGTACTATATCTCAAGCTTTAAGTACAGACTTTACATTAATGGATTTAACTAGTCCTTTAAAAGAAGAAATAGTAATTAATGAAACAGTAATATCATATCATCCTTTTTACTATATGTTAAAATATTTTATTATGATTGATAAAAATAAAAAGTCTAATAAGCCTTGGTGGAAAAGGTTATTTAGTTTTCTTTGACTATTTTATAGACTACTAGGACTAAATGTCCTAGTAGTCTACATTTTAACTCGGAGTCCAGGCTTTTTGCCACTTGTCTATATTATCATCTAAGATATAATGATCATAAATATGCTGTTTTAATATCTGACCCATTTTACGAGTCTCATCCATATCTGATATCATTTCTCTTAAAGCTTCAGTAAAACCTTTAGAGTCATTGGTCTTAGCATATTTAATAGGAAAGTTTTTATATGGAGTAATATCGGTAGCTAATACAGGAGTGCCTAATGCTCCAAATTCAATTACCTTAAGATGACTCTTTGCATGATTAAAAGGTACATCTTCTAAAGGTATTATAGCTATATCTATAGCCATTTCAGATAATGCTTTTGGATAATTAGCTAATGTCACTCCTGGTCTATATTCTTTAATATAGTTTTCTATTTCTGGATGTATGTATCCCATAAATATAAAGTCTACTTCTTTATGCATTTCTTTTACTGTGTCTATAATGACTTCTAGATCACCAGTATGTGAAAATCCTCCAGACCACCCGACTCTTATTCTGTTACTTTCATTTTGCTTCATTGATAAAGGAGACCAAATATTTTTAGGTAACATATTCGGCATTACTACAATATCATCTATATATTTATGATACCAATCTTTAATAAATTCAGTTGAACATACAAATCTATCTACCATTCTTAATGCTTTATATAAGTTGTTAAAATGGTGTTCATTATAATCTTTATAATGTACGTTTTTAGGTTGAATGCCATCTAATAAATCATCTAATTCATAAATACAAAAAGCTTGATTGATTTTTACACATCTTTCAATATACTTTATTTGATGATCTAAACATTGTCTTTGAAATATCATTGAATCTGGATCAAATTTAGCTATCTCATGTGTTTTAAATATGTTATTAGTAGCTAATGCTTGTATATTATTTTTTTCTATCATTTTTTGCATTGGATATATTAATCTATAATATCCGCATCCGGTAAAGTCTGCAGTCTGTACTAGAACTCTAGGAAATTTTTTTACATTTAAATCCCAATCTATTTTAAATATCTTTTTATCTACACTTTGTACTAAAGCAATATTAGCTTTTCTGTATGATACAGTATCTCTCACTCTGGTATGTAGTTTTTGTTCAGTCATCTTTAGTCCTAACAAAAATAGATTAAATATTTTAGACAAAAAATTACTGTTAAAATTAAAAAGACTACTGAGACTAAAATGTCTCAGTAGTCCATACTACCCTAATTTAAATAATTCTTCTGAGACTTCTTGAGAAGAAACTGATTTTAAAGATATATCTTTATCATAATTTAAATCATCAGGAATAGGAGTACCATTTTTAGGAAATTGTAAAATAAAATATTGATCAGATTCTGAATTAATAGTAGGTATACGATGTTTACCTCGTTGTAATGTGAGGTAAGAATTCTTTTCATATTTTACAATATGCACATATATTTCTAAGTCTACTTCTTGATCTAGCTGAGCACTACCTGAATAATATCCTTTACCATTAATATCTTTCACAAAATTGAAATTATCATTACCTTCTCTTAACAGTGATTTTCCGGCAGTAGAGATCTGGTGTGGTGTAATAAAACATATTTTTCTAGGAGCACAAAAGTTTCTTAAACGACGAAACATATCACGAATATCAGTACCCATAGGACCTGATGTATAACATCCAGTAGTAGGTAACATACCTAGATAGTCAACCATCAGTAGATGAATCTCATATCCTTGAGCTTCATATTCTAATATTTTATTTAATAGATCTCTATATGACCATGATGTTGGATCTACTCTCATCATTTTAATATGATATCCATTTACACCTAGTCTTTTATATACATATTGTTGCATCTCTTCAGTGCTGATTTTAGAAATATCAATCATATTAGAATCTTCATCTAACTTTAATGATCTATATAAAAATTCTAAGTTATTAGTTAAATCATCTTCAAATGAAATACGTAATAGTAATGGCTTTTTATTAGGATCTATCATACTAGGTTTATTATATATTGCTATTTGTTTAAAAATACTTAAAGTTAGTCCTGTTTTATACTTATGTTGTAATGCGGCAATAATAGCGAATTCACCACGTCTAAATCCGCCTTGTAACATTTTATTTAAAGCTTTCCATCCAGTCTGTAAAATCAGTTCTTCATTTTTAGACTTTTTAATTTGATCAAAGACTTTATTTACAGCTTCAGGGTCTGATAAGTCAATCTCATCTTTTACAGCAGGGTCTTTTAGACTTTTACTGACATTTAAAGGTTCTAATTGACTTAAAACTTCTAGTACAAATTCATTAATATCTTTAATACTATTTCTTTCTTTCTTAAACTTGTAATATGAAGTCTCTAATACTTTTTCTATTTGTTCTTCAATATAAATATTATTTAAGTCTTTTATTAAATTACTAATAGATCTTTTAAGTTGAGCTTCGCTCATGTTTTTAGTTTCTTTAATAGCATTTGTTATCTTTTCACCAAATGCTTCATCATTACGACATATTAGACTAATTTCATCTACTAAATTATCTTCATCAAATATCGGTTCTTCTTTACGACTCATTTTAGTAATAATAGTTTTTAAATTAGTACTTATGTCATTACTTATATATTTACCTGCTATAGAGTCTTGTTTGATTAAAGATAATAGGTTAAATACCATATCTCCGTCAAAATTACCATATCCTATTTTTTGTTCTAGAAAATATTGACGATATAGTAAAATTATAGATTTAAAGAAAAAACTAGACTGATTCAAAACTGACTCCTTTTTTGTTTGAAAAAATACTAGATTCTTTGGATAGCTTTTAATATTTACTAATCATTTGTTTTTAAATTAGGGGTATTCATGCCTTATAACCTAAATCCCTATGCAAATAGAACTAACCACATACCTAGTACGAGGTTTGATTTCACTCGTCTAAGTGATTATAAGATATTATTTATTTTTAATTCATTATATCAGAAAATGTTGTCTTTAGGTGCTAATAATAATGTCTTTACTGATCTATCTAAAAATTTAGATAATGCAGAATTACAAGACATCAATAATCATTCTGATAAAAATAAAGAATTATTAGATAGTAGTTATTATACTACTAGTGAAGAAAGAGTAATTCTATATTATTTTAATGACTATATGTATAAAATTTTAGATAATAAAAATTCAGTAAATATAGACCCTAGTATGTTAGAATCTATAAATCAATTCTTATCTAATTCTGGTAAGAATCTAGATGTTTTAAAAGAATCTATCTTATCTCCTAATGACGATACATACCCTTATAAGTTAAATATTGTAGACACGGGGGTTCCTACCGATCTATATTACTCTTTTAAGTATATTAACGAAAATTGTCTATTAATTATTGTTTACGATCAATTTTTAGAACACTTAAGTTCTAATATTAAAAATTACTATTATTTTATTAAACAACTTTTAATGAAACAATATGAACAACTCACTATAGCAGAAGTAGCTAGAACTGCTATTTTTGAGAATTATGTAAAGCTGTTAGGAACCACTTACGTTTAAAATTTCATGAGGTTTTTATATGTCTATTTATAGTGAAAAGAATACTACTAGTAAAGATTTAGCTGTGCTCAATGCACTAGTAGATAAGCTCAAAGTAGCTGACGCCAGTCAATCTATCAGCAACCCTGAAGTGACTAAATTAGCTATTAGCTCTGAGTCTCTTACTCCTACTCAGTCCAATAAGCTGAGCACTGTTTTTGAAGGCGTTTCCAATCAACTCAATAGCATAATCAATTCTCTTTGTGCCGAAGAATATAATGGCGCTAGCGAAGTCTATACCAATGCTCAGAGAGAAGCTGCAAAGATAGCTGCTATTCTAAGTGGTTCTCCTGCAGACTATCTACGTCGTGGCGTACCTACCAGCGACCTGACTCAGACTTTTGAGAATCGTGTTATTGAGCCTGTTCGTGTAGCTTCTGTTGGTGACGGTTTCTATAGCCGTGCCTACTCTGCTGAGGCTTACGACAACACCAATAACCGTTCCGCTAACATTTATTCTATCGCTTATAACCTTCAGGCTAGCC
>ERZ1669250.994-NODE-994-length-10192-cov-4.781296_pt1 | contig 10192 bp, 11 predicted proteins | sample MGYA00579295_ERZ1669250 | MGnify/ENA primary metagenome ERZ1669250 (study PRJEB41166, sample SAMN08046056) | hot springs metagenome | biome: hot spring; feature: acid hot spring; material: thermophilic sediment; isolation source: thermophilic sediment from acid...
ATGTGATTTGATATGGATGAATTTGAAGTATCTCCATGGAACGCTTCAGGAAAAATAGATTACGATAAACTGATTGAAAGATTTGGAACACAGAAACTCGAAAACAGTTTGCTGGAAGAACTCAAAAATTTAACGGGGGATCTTCACCTTTTTCTAAGGAGAAATGTATTTTTCTCGCACCGAGATTTTGACAAAATACTCAATGACCTGAAAAATGGAAAGGGATTTTATCTTTATACGGGGAGAGGTCCCAGCGGGCCAATGCATCTGGGACACCTTCTTCCATTTATAATTTCAAAATGGTTTCAGGAAAAGTTTGGCCTGAATGTCTACATTGAGATTACGGACGACGAAAAATTTCTCCATTCTGAAAACCTGGATCTTAATGATACATACAGGTTTTCAATGGAAAATGCGCTTGATATAATTTCCCTTGGATTTGATGAAGACAGGACATTCATATTTCTTGATTCGGAATATATCAGAAATATGTATAAACTTTCACTCAGGGTTGCAAAGAAGGTGAATTATTCAACTGTAAAAGCCGTTTTTGGATTTAAGGACAGCACCAATATTGGAATGTTATTTTATCCCACGTTGCAGATAGTCCCTACATTTTTCGAAAACCGAAGATGCCTGATACCGGAAGCAATCGATCAGGATCCTTACTGGAGAATACAGAGGGACATTGCAGAATCCCTTGGCCATTACAAGGCATCGGTAATACACAGCAAGTTTCTTCCTCCCCTCACGGGAATTGAGGGAAAGATGAGTTCATCCATGCCGGAAACGGCAATATATCTCAATGATTCCCCCGATATTGTTAAGAGAAAAATAATGAAATATGCATTTTCCGGGGGCCAGGCAACGGTTGAAGAACACAGAAAACTGGGAGGAAATACAGATGTGGATGTTGCATTTCAGTGGCTTTACATGATGTTTGAAGAAGATGACAGGAGAATAAAGGATCTGGAGCAGGGATACAGAAAGGGTGAAATATTAACCGGTGAAATGAAAAGCATTCTTATTGAAAAGATAAACGGTTTTCTTGTGGATTTCAGGAACAGGAGGGAAAAATACAGGGACAGGCTGGACAGGTTCATGTATGACGGTAAACTGGCAGAAAAGATGTGGGAAACTTTTTACGATAGATGATGGCATATGGTTCTAAGGGTTTACTTTGAAAAATACGGGTGCAGCCTGAACCAGGCTGAAACGGTCAACATCGTTGAAAATTATCTTTCCATGGGATACGAATTGACCGATAACCCTGAAAAGGCTGACAGGATAGTCATTGGAACATGCGTGGTAATACAGCATACGGAGAACCAGATGGTCAGAAGGGTAAGGGAGTTATCAGAATATGGAAGGCCGGTCATAGTCTATGGATGTCTTCCAACGGTCAGGGAGGAAAGGTTAAGGGGGATTGAGAATGTATATCCTGTGAAAATACACCAGGATAATTTTCCTGATGGAAAAATAACATGGAAAAATCCCGTTTTTGTCGGGGAAACAACATATACAATTCCAATTGCACAGGGATGCACGGGGTCATGCAGTTACTGCATTTCAAAATTTTCCAGGGGATACATAAAGAGCATGGACATATCATGGATAATTGAGAGAATAAGGCTGGCCAGGGATAAAGGATACAGGGAAATCAGGCTCACTGCCCTTGATTCCGCAGCTTACGGTACTGACATTAACAGGGATCTATCAGACCTGCTCAACACAATAAATAATTTAGAGGGTGATTTCAGGATAAGGGTGGGAATGATGGAACCATCCAACATGCTTGGCATAATGGACAGGCTTCTGGAATCTTTCAGGTCTGAAAAGGTGTTCAAATTTTTCCATGTTCCATTTCAGAGCGGAAATGACAGAATCCTTGAGCTGATGAACAGAAAATACACCGCAAGGGATTCGGAGTTCATAATAAATAAAATAAGAGAAAATTTTGATTATTATACACTTTCAACGGATATAATCACAGGTTTTCCGGGTGAAGATGATGATGCGTTTGAGGATACCGTAAAACTGATAGAAAAAATCGAGCCGGACATACTCAACATCACCAGATTTTCTCCCAGGCCCGGTACACAGGCTTCAAAAATGAAAATGGTAAAATCCATGACATCCAAGGAAAGGTCCTTATACCTCACGGATCTCCACAGGAATTTAAGCCTGAAAAGAAATTCCATGATTAAAGACATGGAGTTGGATGTCATTGTTACTGAAAAGGGCAAGAAGGGATTCCTTGGAAGGACAGAATTCTACAGGCCTGTGGTGCTTGAAAATGCTGTCATAGGAAAATGGTATAAGGTATATATTGAAGATGTTTCACCATATTACCTGAAGGGCAGGATCATATCGGAAAAGGTTAAATTGTACAATTGAAATTGTTAAAATTGTGGGGAAGGTATACCTGTTAATACTTATTCTGGCGATAATATGGTTATCCATAACCATAGGGATTGTCATCCCATCCTATTCCATTAACGGCATCACAGGTTCCCAGCCGGCAAAAGGCAACTATGGAATACAGAATGGGGGATCATTTTATTTTTCAATGGATGTTATCATTGCAGTAATATATGCTATGATTGCAGTTTTCATCATATCCCTGATATTATACACTAGGGAAACGGTAAAATTGATCATCAGAATTATGCTCTCTTTTCTTGGTTTTTTTGCATTCATAGGACTGGCAGTGTTATTATCTTACATATTAAACGGAATTGACAATTTCTCGGATGTTTCAAGAATCACATTCATACCGGATTACCATGGCAATCTATCCCCAGTTATACCCTTCATCGCGACATTCATATTCTTCATCATTCTCCTTTATTATTACATAAGCAACAACATGAATGTAACGGAAAGGAATCAATCAAAAGAAAGGATGATTGGCGAAATAGACGATATGATAAAAAATATCAGGTTCAGCGACAACATAAAGGGCATCATTCTCAAAACATATTATGACCTAGAAAATTTCATGCAGAAATATGGCATAATTGATTCACCCACCAGCACTCCTGAGGAATTCGGGAAAATAGTCCAGGCAAAATTTCCCGATATAGGTAAAGAAATAAACACCATAATAAAAATGTTTGAGAAGGTAAAATACGGAAATTATGATCCGGATATGAATGATAAGAATAACACCATAAATGCTCTGGAAAATATAAAGGGGTATCTTTCATATGTTTCATAGGGAATTTATTTTAAAGGTTATGCTTTTTCTGGTACCATATCTGGCCATTGTTTTCTATTTTTCTATCTATTACAGGTTCATGATTTTTTTCCTTTTAAGCAGTATCATGGTAATAATACCAGTAATATTTGTATACCCCTTTTATGAATCTTCCCTAGATTTCAATCATGAGGAGGAGAAATGCAGCAGAAATATGAAGTTCTCTTATGATGAGATATTCAGAAAGGCCATGGATGGAAATGCAGTTTACCAGAGAATCATTGAGATGGATATATACAACCTGGGAATTGATTACCTGTCCTACAGGTACGGAAACATGGAGAGAGTCAATGAAATTATCAGTAATGGGGAAGGGAAATTTTACACGGTACTCAGGGAAATGAAGGACAGGATAAATTCAAACGTTTCTGTTGAAAGGGAAAAATTTATTGAAGATATAAAGGAAATATTGGAGGGAATTGAAAATGGGAGATATTGAATCGGCATCAGAAAAACTCAAATCTATAACAACTGAGATTTCTTCAGTTGTTATAGACAAGCAGGAAATAGTAAAGGACATTCTTGCAACGATGATATCCGGAGGTCATATACTTCTTGAGGATGTCCCCGGTGTAGCAAAAACGCTCACCGCAAGGCTCATAAGCCAAGCAATGAACATGAAGTTTTCCAGGATACAGTTCACACCCGATCTTCTTCCATCCGATATTACGGGTATGAACATTTATGACAGGAATACATCATCATTCAGGTTTGTTAGAGGTCCAGTTTTCACCAACATTTTGCTCGCCGATGAAATAAACCGGGCACCGCCAAAAACACAGTCCGCACTCCTTGAAGCGATGCAGGAATATCAGGTCACGGTAGACGGGAACAGCATGCCTCTGGAAAAACCTTTCATGGTTATCGCCACGCAAAATCCCATAGAATTCGAGGGTACATATCCTTTACCCGAGGCACAGCTGGACAGGTTCCTTTCCAAAATATCATTTGGATATCCCACATTCACTGGAGAGGTGGGCATGTTGAAGAACAGGATAACCAACATGTCCGATAATTATACGGTGAAAAGGGTAATTGATGCAGAAGAATTCATGAAAATTCAGGATACGCTTGAAAGAATACACGTTGATGATGTAATACTTGAATACATTGTAAAAATTGTTAACTCAACGCGAAAGAATCCACAGGTTATCCTTGGGTCGAGCCCAAGAGGAAGCCTTGCAATGATGAAACTGTCAAGATCGTTTGCGCTTATTGATGGAAGGGATTACGTTTTACCAGATGATGTAAAAAAATCTGCCAGAATTTCCCTTCCACACAGAATAATGCTGAAAACTGAAGCAATGTTAAGAAACATAAAAAAGGAGGATGTGGTGGAAGAGATTGTTGAGAAGATGGTTCCGGTGCCAAAGATATGAGGGCCGATATATTACCGACAAGAAAACTTTACGGGTATATCGGTATATTTGTAATCCTTGCCGGTATGACAACAATGCTTAGGATAACGCAGATAATATTTGTATCCACGGTACTCATGATTGAGATCCTTGTTTCAGTCATTTACCTTCCAGATCTCGGTGAAACTGAAATATATATAGAGCCCGGACCAGACAGATACATAAAAGGCGACAGAATTTATTTGAATGTAAAAATAAAAACTGGCCTTTTCAGAGGTGAAGTAATAATAAAATCGGAAAAGTTTGAGATGAGGAGAAATCTATCAAAGAATTCTGTTGATGATATAAAAATCGAATTTCAGGAAAGGTACACGGGTCTTTATGAACTCAAGGAAATGAATATATATTTTTCCACACCGGGAAACATGTTTAGGCTGGTCAAAAATTTTAACGTTAGATACACATACAGGATATTTCCGGAAATAGAGGAACTTAGGAAAAGGGCCATATTCACGAAAAATGTAAAAATGACTTCCGGGGATGTCATTTCAAAATATTTTGGTCATGGGACGGAGATGTATGAGATAAGGGAATACAGGATAGGTGATGAATGGAGAATAATAGACTGGAAAAAATCGGCAAAATACGATGACTTGTATGTCAGGGAAAATCTAAATGAAAAGACTACGAGGGTTTTAATACTAGTTGATGCAAAAAAGCATGGATATCAGAGGGAAAGATATTTTGAAATTATGGAATACTATACGCGCGCAGTTTTTACGGTAGCCCTTTCCTTGAGCATGTCAATGAACGAGTTCGGCATAATATCCTACTCTGACAGAATTTCATGGACTCCCCCAGGATATGGAAAAACACAGCTGGAAAATGTCATGAATTCCTTTATGAGTATTACAAAGGAAATGAGATCTGAAATGGATTATAGATACACTCTAAGACTAATAAAGGCGGTATACCGTGGAAAGGTTCATGTAATATATATAACGGATCTTGAAAAGGATGAGCCCACAGAACTTTACCGTGAAATAAAATATTCCGGATATGATATCATGGTTCTCATTCCTTACATGAATACAGGAAATAATTATGCTGACAGGATGATGGAACTGAGGAGAAAAATAAATATACTGAAATCAGGAATCGAGAGGGTGATAGAGTGGAATGTAGAAACACCTCTAAGCGAATTGCTGAATTTAAAATACCTCTGATAATTTATTCGATTTATTTGGCATACTATCTCCTGACAATACCGGATAAAGCTTACGAGATTTATCCACAGATCATGCTATTTCTTTCACTCCTGTTCATATCAGTTATAATTCTGATATTAACCAAGAATTATTTCAGATTGCTGTTTTCAACATTCATATTCATTGTATCTATGGTTCTCTATACCTATTTCCTTAATCCATATGATATTTTCACATATCTGAGAATAACGCCCATGATACTAATTTTCGTATTTCTTATGGAATACCTGTACAGCCAGAACAGTGTCAATTCCTTAAAATATGCATTAACGGTAATTCTCCTATACGTTTTAATCATAGAGGTTTTTTCTGGTCTAACAGTCAATGCTTCAGGAATATATGAGTTTGCTCTGATCTATTCTTTATTTGTAATGGCCATTATACTTCTCATCTGGAAATTGAAGAGTGTTGAGGAAAATTTATAATAAAATTCTCAATCATATATGTGATTATGGTGAAAGTGAAGATAATAAATGATAACAGGGAGTTTGAAATTCCCGGCAATAGAAGGATTCTGGATTTACTTAAGGATCTTTCGCTTAATCCAGATGGGTACATTGTTATGATTAATGGAAAACCCGTTCCAGAAGATGAATATGTGAATGATTCAGATGTTCTTGAACTGCTGAGAGTATTTTCGGGTGGTTAATTTAATAACTGTGATCACATTCAGAGTTAAATTTTAATATTATTTTTTCAATCCTACATTATGAAAAGAAAATTATTTATTTTCTTAATTCCAATATTTATATTATCACTTTTATCTTCAATTTCCTTGGCTCAGAACATCACAACATCATATTTGCAGAACAATGCAAATGCAGCAGAACCCATGACGATTATTGGAATTTATGTTCATGGTTTTTTCTTAACCTTTGCCGTTGGCCTGCCATACCTCATTTTAACATATGAATTTCTGGGCATCAGAAAAGGGGACAGGACATACCTCAATGCTGCAAAAAAGCTGAGCATGGTATTCGGCGTTTCCTTTGGAATAGGAGCCGCAACAGGTACACTGGTAGAATTTGGACTTGTTCAGATATGGTCAGGAACGATCCTTGCAATTGCCACATTCTTTTTTGCCCCTCTAACGTTAGAACTGTATGCATTCATGCTTGAAGTTGTTTTTGTGGTTGTATATTTATTCACATGGGATCTGGAAAAGCCGTCATATAAGCATATGCTCCTGGGTATAATACTTCTCATTGGCTCAAACATTTCAGCATACATGATCCTTGCTGCAAACGCGTTCATGAACGTTCCATGGGGTACGGGGGACTTGGTAAGCAAAATATTGCCGTGGGCACCATCATATGGGCCTAATGACGTCAATACTGGAGCCTTCGTAGCATTATATGAAGCATTGAACAGGTATCATACCCTTGCCCTTGCATCATCTGCCCTGTTTTCATCCACAGGAACAATCCTGTATAACCAGTGGATTGTCCTCTATAACCCCGATCTTTATGCAACATTTTTCCATACCGTTCTGGCAACAATAGTGATTTCATCCTTTGAGGCAAGTGCATTCATAGGTCTTGATATGATTAGAAATAAGGATTTTTCGGGGTACAGAAAAAAACTGCTGAGGATATCCTATGGTGTGGGAGCCATAGCTTCGATCCTCATACCGGTTTCGGGAGATTACATGGGAAGGATAATATATCAGTTTCAGTACCTTAAATTTCTGGCATTTGAGGGATTCGGGCCTAACGGGGGCAGGGATCCCGTTATGGGTATTCTCCTCTACGGGAATCCAAACCACTATTTCATGGGGTACAATTATCTTTTATCCCTGGCACAGAGTTCCATTGACCCGTCCACAGCCACTGGTTCAATATTGTTCATTGAGCATCAGATCCAGCCATGGGCATATTTTGTTTATTGGACAATGGTAATTTCTGGAATCATATTGTTTATTCTTGCGATAGCATACTTCGGATTCTATGTCAAATGGATCGAAAAAATTATCAGGACCGTATTTAGAATGGACATGGAAAAATTCGCTTCATACACAGCACTGATAGCTCCATTCATTGCCTTACTAGCTGCATCATCTGGATGGGCTGTAAGGGAAGCAACAAGGCATCCATGGGTCATTTACGGTCTCGTTCAGTACTGGCAGGTTATAACACCGGATCCAATAACCACTGAATTAAGCATTTTAATGATTGCTGTTGAACTGGCGATAATGATACTGGGTTCATGGGCAATAATATACGTTGTAAGGAGACGTGATTGAAATGACAGATGTTTATAGTGCATTTGTTCTCCTCGGTTATGCTGTTATAACCCACTTATTGCTTGTAAATTTTATTCTTGGTATATCACTCATTATACCCATTCTCGAATACCTTTATTACAGGAATGGTGATTCATCCGGTCAAAAAATTTTGAAAAGGTTATTCAAATTCATGATCATTTCAGACCTTTTTGCCGGTGTCTGGGCCACATGGATAACCGTATTCCTCGGGGGATTCTGGCCATCAGTGACATATATCGTTACAACAGACCTGTTTGCATCGCTCGTTGTAGCTCTCATTGGAATCATCATAGCTTTACCGAGCATAGGAATTTACTGGTTTACATGGAACAGGGTATCTGAAAAAATGCACATATTCATAGGATCAATGATGGCTCTCGGCGCCGTGATGGTGGCCTCTGGTTTCAACATGATATTTGTTTTTATAAATGATCCTGTAGGTCTTGGCCAGGGAAATCTGATTTTTAAACAGAACAATTATTTTTCAATATATTCCAATCCTCTCTACCTTGATTTTACACTGCATAGAATATTAGGTGCAGTGACACTGGTATCACTTGTTATGGCTGGGATATTCATATATAACTATTTCAAAAATCAGAATGAAATAAATAAGAGGGCATCGGTACTTTTCATAAAAATAGGAATGTTATCCCTTCCCATTGAAATTCTGCTCGGTTTCATTTATTCAATGGAACTTATTTCCAATACTGAATACATTGCAGACAAACTGTTCTGGCCTGTATACTCCGGGGCTTCATTCAATATTCTGTCAATAATATTCATTGTATTTATTATATTCATATTCGGGATGTGGTACATTCTATACTATCTGAATATCATGATTGAGAAAAACAGGAAATCAAGGTACTGTCCACTGGTCCTTTCTTCCATGGCAATAATAACATTCATTCTGGGAGAATTTCTGAACGATTATTCAAGATATCCATATTTCGTGATAACGGGAAATACGGGAATTCCGGCATCCAATTTCATTAACAATATGGTTCAGCTGACAGCCATATGGTACATTTTATCATACACCGTTTCCATCATCCTCGTATCCGTATATTTCTGGCTATTAAATAGAGTCATATTTAAAAATGGTGGAATGGATACTTAATTTTTCATAAATTTAATTTTTTAAGGTAAATTTTTAAATATCGTTTTATGATATCATGTTTGTGGGGTCGTAGCTTAGCCAGGTGGAGCGGCGGGCTCATAACCCGTTGGTCGTCGGTTCGAATCCGACCGGCCCCATTTGGTATGTGATCGAATTCATTTTTTTATCACTTTTTTCCCTTCGAGAAAAAACTGGGAAATTCTGTTCCTCTGTGACCTCCTCTTAGGAAATAGGAGTATGCCTCTTAGTGGTCTGGATTGCCATGTATCTATTTCCTCCTTTACAACATCTGTAATTTTTTTAATGGTGCTTTTTGAGTATCTTCCGTGGAATATCTCTTCAAGGATCATGGAAATCCTTCTGCTACAGATGACATGGAATATAATGCCAAAATTAAATCTTTTATGTTCAGGAATCTTCTATAGGGCTCAAATACCATTATTCTAAAATTTTCTTTCTGTCTATTGGCACTTTTAGATCATCTATGAAACCATATCTTGTATTCAGTATTCATTATTGTTTCTAATGTTTCTTTCACTGTCTTTAACACTTCTCAAAAATTTTATCCAGATTTTCCATAGTATTCATACCTCCTTGCTTGTGATTTTGCTAAGGAGGTATCCTTTCCTTTTACACAAAATTTACGGACACTATCATATTCTTGTCTCCGTATTCTCCAGATCTTAATCCTATAGAATTCATTTGGAAGAGAATAAAATGATAATATCGAAATCATTTATAGAATCCCTAACAGATATGATGTTCAGAATAACCAAATCATTTTAGGAATTTTCAAAATCTATAAGTTTTGCAAAAAATTGGATAATAGAATTTTTAGATTAATAAGTATAGAAAGTTATACGTTTAACTATAATAAACTTTTGCATAAAACAAGCTAAATACAGAGAAATTTAACAAATA
>ERZ1669250.995-NODE-995-length-10191-cov-4.058208_pt1 | contig 10191 bp, 9 predicted proteins | sample MGYA00579295_ERZ1669250 | MGnify/ENA primary metagenome ERZ1669250 (study PRJEB41166, sample SAMN08046056) | hot springs metagenome | biome: hot spring; feature: acid hot spring; material: thermophilic sediment; isolation source: thermophilic sediment from acid hot...
CGGCATAATGATAGGTTTCGGTGGGCAGACGGCATTGAATGCGGGCATAGATTTGTACAGGAGCGGGATATTGAACAGATATGGAATAAGGGTGCTTGGGACCAGCATAGAAGGCGTGGAGCGCGCGCTGAGCAGGGAAAAATTCAAGGAGACAATGGAAAAGTGCGGGATAGAGACGCCGCCGAGCGGCGCGGCAAAAAACAGGGAAGAAGCGCTTTACTACGCTGACTTAATAGGCTATCCTCTCATGGTCAGGGTGAGCTACAACCTTGGCGGAAGGGGCTCTGCGGTGGTGTGGAGCAAAGCGGAGCTGGAGCGCGAGCTCGGCATTGCGTTTTCAAGCAGCAAGACTGAGGAGATACTGCTGGAGAGGTATCTTAGCGGCTGGAAGGAAATAGAATACGAGGTGGTAATGGACAGGTTTGGCAATTCCGCCGTCACCGCGTGCATAGAGAACATGGATCCTATGGGCGTGCACACTGGCGAATCAACGGTTGTTACCCCGGCCCAGACGCTTGACAATTACGAATACCAGAAAATGAGAAGCACGGCAATAGAAGTGGCCAAGGCGATAGGGCTTGTCGGCGAATGCAACGTGCAGTTTGCCCTGGATCCAAAAAGCTACAGATATTACGTCATAGAAACGAATCCTAGAATGTCAAGATCCAGCGCCCTTGCCAGCAAGGCTACGGGCTATCCGCTTGCATACGTAAGCGCAAAGCTTGCGCTGGGCTACAGGCTCTACGATATAAAAAACAGAGTTTCGGGGGCGACAACAGCGTGCTTCGAACCAAGCTTGGACTACATAACAGTTAAGATACCGCGGTGGGACTTGGCAAAGTTCGACAACGCAAAGGAGAGCATTGGCACCGAGATGAAAAGCATAGGGGAAGTGATGGGAATAGGGCGCAACATAGAAGAAGCGCTGCAAAAAGCGGTGAGAATGCTAGACATAGGGGAGCCGGGCATTGTGGGGGGCAAAATCTACAATTCTCGCATGTCGAGGGATGATATCATTGCAGCACTCAAGGGCAGAAAGCCGTACTGGTTCCTTTACGCGGCAAAGGCCTTCAAGGAAGGCATGAGCGTTGACGAAGTTTACAACGCCACGCTGGTAGACAGGTTTTTCCTTGAAAAGATACGTGGCATTGTTGAAAGGTACGAAAATCGCGGGAACGAGGGCATAGATGCGCTCAAAAAGCTTGGGTTTTCGGACGAGCAGCTGCATGCAAAGCACAGCGCGACACCATCGATAAAGCAGATAGACACGCTTGCCGGCGAGTACAAGGCGGCGACAAGCTATCTCTACACTACATATAACGGCTCTGACGATGACATAGAAATTGGCAACAGTGGCAATAAGCTGCTTATCGTCGGCGCCGGCGTATTCAGGATAGGCGTTTCAGTTGAGTTTGACTGGAGCTCCTTTAACCTTCACAATGCCGCAAAAAAATATTTCGACGAGGTGGCACTGATAAACTACAATCCGGAGACTGTTTCTACCGATTGGGATCAGGTAGGCAAGCTCTATTTTGAAGAGCTCACCGCGGAGACGATAGAAAAAATATACAGGAAGGAGCGCTTCAGCAGCATAGCGACGTTTGCAGCTGGTCAGATAGGAAACAACCTTTCGAAGACGCTTGAATTTGCGGGTCTGAATCTCTTTGGCACAAGCGGCGGCAGCGTTGATGTGGCAGAAGATAGGAACAAGTTTTCCAGGCTGGTGGAAAAGCTCGGGTTGAAGCAGCCAGCGTGGGTGGCAGCAACATCAATGAAAGAAATAAAGAGGTTCATATCAGAAAACGGCTTCCCGGTACTTGTAAGGCCGAGCTATGTTATAGGAGGCTCGTCAATGCGCATAATACGCAACTTCAAGAGTCTGATGCGATTCATAGAAAACTACAAGCTGTCCAAGTACCCCTTAGTCATATCAAAAATAATAAGCGGCACGGAAGCGGAGCTCGATTGTGCAAGCGATGGGTCTAACGTGCTCGGTGTCGGAGCGCAGCACATCGAAGAGGCTGGCGTGCACAGCGGTGATGCCACTGTAGTAACTCCGTTCTTTGGAGGCAAGAGCGCGTATGAAAAGATGAAAGCCGCAGCAGTGAGCATTGCCAGCGAGCTCAGCATAAAAGGGGTCTTTAACATACAGTTTATCATAAGCAGGAACGAGCCATACATAATAGAGCTGAATCTCAGGGCGAGCCGGTCCATGCCCTTCTCGAGCAAGTCTGTCGGCACGAACCTGATAGAATACGGAGTCAAAGGGATTTTCGAGAAATATGGATGGAACGGCTTCTACGAGCCCAAGCACAACGCCTACATGGTCAAAACGCCGCAGTTCGCATGGGGAAGCCTGCGCGGCGCATATCCTTACCTTGGCCCAGAAATGAGAAGCACGGGGGAGAGCGCATCGATGGACATGAGCATGGGTGCCGCGCTCATAAAAAGCTGGCTTGGCGCATCGCCGAATCGCATACCGGAAAAGGCAGTCTTGGTATATGGAAAAACAAACCAGGAATACCTTAACTATATACCACGCATTCTTTCCAAGTACAATAGGATTGTAACGCTTGAAGGCGCAGAAGTAAAAGGCGCAGAACCTTTGGATAAAAACTCAATAATCGAGCTGCTAGGCCGCAAAGAAATTGATCTGCTTATAACCGATAACGATATCAGGGATATAGACTACGAGATAAGGCGCGCGGCGGCTGATCTTTCAATACCAATGGTCTTGAACGGCAGGCTCGGCAAGGAGCTTGCAATGCGCTTCCACGGCGCTAAGCTGAGTTATAATGAACTCTCCTCATACTACTAATCATCCGTACATGTCAAGATAGTCATCATTCTTCCTGCGCACGCTCGCATATGCATTCAGTTGGCTTTTGTCAACAACTATAATTTCGAGGCTATCCTTGTACTCATCTTGCTCTTTCGCATTGATCGTGTCAATTATTACCGAATACTTTTCCTTATTTTTCACTATCTCCTCCACCATTTCCGTGTTTTTATCTATCGGTGCAATTATGGTGAGATTCTTGCTTTCATCTCCCATTTTGAAAACCAGTATTATGTTTTTCTTATCAGGATCCAAGCTGAATATTACCTGCTTTGCGTCGGCGCTAGCCTTTTTTATCTTTTCAGCTACCGCAGCGTCTATATCATATTTTATGTACAGCACAGCCTTCTCGTCATCGTGCTTCGTTGCCTGTTTTACACCCATTTTCTATCACCATACTATTGGCGTATCAGCGCAATACACAAAACCTACTTTACTTCCACCGCGCTCTCAAGCATAGTTACTGTCTGTTCAACTGAATTGAGTTCCACATTTATGCCGATTGGCAACGATGTTATATACTTCCCGTGGCAGCATGTAAATTCCACAAATGAAGGCACCTTTTCGAGTTTTTTTGCCAATATGTCGAATATTATGTTTTGTATGGCAGAGCCGACATAGTCGTCTATTGAGAAATTTTCGAGAAGGAAAGACGTGGCGTTCCTGCTTTCCAATATGTCCTCCATGCCGTAATGCGCAAATTCCCCGAAGAATATGCCGTTGGTCTTCTGTAGCACACCCCTGAGCACCAGCGATGTCAGAAGGTTGTCTACAACCCACGGCTCTACATTGACATCCTCCAGAAACAAGATTTTTTTTGTTGCGTCCGGCATGTATTCGGTGCCCGCTATTAGCGCCACCATCGAAAGGTTTCCGCCAACAAGTCTTCCACGCGCCTTGCCGTCTATTATGGTCCTTGACAAAATGCTCAGCGGCGGATTTCTAAGTGCCAGTTCCTCCCCGTTCTTTATTATGCTTAGCAGCGTAGACCAGTTGTATGCGAGCACGGTCTGGTCTTCTTCAAGCAAATCCTGCAGCATCGGCCCTTGGAAGGTAACCAAGCCTGTTTTTTCGAACATTGCAAGCTCCAGAAGAGTGAGATCGCTGTACCCAACAAATATTTTCGGATGATCCTTTATTACATCGTAGTCTATCATGTTCAAAAGGTCTATAGATCCAGCGCCGCCTCTCAGTGCGATGATCATGTCCACGTCGTCGCTCTTGAATGCGTTTTCGAGTTCGTCGGCTCTTGCATGGTCTCCTGCAGTATAATATTTTGTTGTTGAGGTATGCGTTACGCTAGATGAAAGATCCACTTTGAATCCCTGCCTTTTTAGGAAATCAACTGCTTTGGATAGGTTGCTTTTCATTGCGGATGTAGTCAACGGGGAAGAAGGTGCCACTATCCGTATTCTGCTTCCCTCCTTAATTGCTGGAGGCCTTATTACCGCTTCATGCACATTACCACCATTATCTTCTTGCCAGAAAGAAAAATATAACCATTATTATTAATATTACAATTCCGAGGATCTCGGCAACAACCACCATTGATGGCGAAGTGCCAAACGCTATTGGTATGGGCCCGATCATTATGAGTCCAGCGGCGCTGACATTTGCGTTCTTCTGCGCATTTTTTGGATAGGCGTTGAAAAAGACATATGAAAATATAGACACGATTCCGGCGAATATCAGAAGTATGCCTACCATTGCCAGTATCTCGTACATGATACAATTATATTCGCAAAAACTAATATGTTTTTGCTTTTGCAGCATGTTTACTGCCTTACAAACTTAAAAGTTCACATTTCTTAAATTCTTTCAGTCAATATAATGCTAGCTGATCCTGTAGGCTTCGCTTTCATGATTTTATGATAACCAAATACACGCAGCCATTTACAAAAGAAGAAAGCATAGGTAGCCTAAACCATATAATAAGAGACTGGTTTGTTTCGAAGTACAAATCGCTTACGCCGCCCCAGTATTTCTCATTTAAGCTCATAAGGGAGGGCAAGAGCATGCTCATAACAGCACCAACAGGGAGCGGAAAGACATTTTCAGCATTCATGGGCGTGCTAAGCGAGCTGTTCGACATGGCAGAGGCAAACAAGCTCGAGGACAAGGTATATTGCCTATACATATCACCGTTGCGCGCGCTGAACAACGACATCTACAGAAACCTTAGCGAGCCGCTCAACGACATATACGGCGCCATTGGAGACAGCGTGCAGAGAATAAACATAGGCATAAGGACCGGAGACACCCCAACATCGGAAAGGCAGAAGCAGCTTGCAAAGCCGCCCCACATACTAGTTACTACGCCGGAAAGCCTTGCCATACTGCTCAACGCGTCAAAATTCGTGGAGAAGCTTAAAGACATAAAATATGTCGTTGTCGACGAGCTCCACGAGCTTGCCAACAACAAGCGCGGCATACATCTTTCCCTTTCGCTTGAAAGGCTTGCCAACTTTGTCGGTCATGATTTCGTGCGCATCGGCCTTGGCGCAACGCTCTCTCCGCTTGACGAGGCAGCAAAGTTTCTTGTCGGCTATTCCGACGAGGCAAACGAAAGGGACTGTATTGTCGTTGACGCAACCTGGGACAAGAAGCTTTCTTTCGAGACCATATGCCCAGTCAAGAACATAATAAATACGCCTGACGACAAGATTGAAAAATCCACATACGGGATAATCAACAGGATAATAAAGAGCAACAAGACTACGCTCATTTTCACGAATACGAGAAGCGGCACAGAACGCGTGGTGTTCAACCTCATGAAAAAGTTCAAGTACAAGGAAAGCGAGATAGCGGCGCACCACGGCTCGCTTTCTAGGGAGATAAGGCTCGGGGTGGAAGAGACGCTGAAAAAGGGCGGGTTCAAGTGCGTTGTATCCTCTACAAGCTTGGAGCTCGGCATAGACATAGGTTTTATTGACAATGTGGTGCAGCTCGGCTCCCCGAAAAGCATAACAAAAGCCATACAAAGGATAGGAAGGAGCGGCCACAAGTTCAACGACACCGCAAAAGGCGAGATAATAGTAGTGAACAGGGACGATTTGGTTGAATGCTCAGTGATGCTTGACGACGCAAAGAAGCGCAAGCTGGACTCTTTTACCATGCCTAAAAATCCGCTTGACGTGCTGGCGCAGCACATAGTTGGCATGTCGCTGGTGAAGAAGTGGAAGATAGACGAGGCATTCGGCGTTGTGAAAAAGGCATATCCGTACCACACGCTGCAGTACAGCGATTTCATATCCGTTGTCGAGTATCTCGCCGGAGGCTACGTTGGGCTTGAGAGCAGGAGGGTATACGGCAAAATATGGTATGACGAAGAGACGCGCGAGTTCGGGCGCAGGGGCAGATTCACCAGGCTAATATACTATCTCAACTTGGGTACTATACCGGACGAGGTAGGTATCGACGTATACACCACGGACGGCAAATGGATCGGCGGCATAGAGGAGGAGTTCCTGTCAAGGCTGAAACCGAGGGACATATTCGTACTAGGGGGCAAGCTATACATGTTCATAAGGTCCTCTGGAAGCAGGTGCATCGTGACAAGGGCCGAAAGCAACACCCCAACAATACCTCCGTGGTTTTCTGAACAGCTCCCGTTGAGCTACGAGCTCGCAATATCCATAGGCGAGTTCAGGAAGAACTTTTCAGAGGCAATACGAAGCGATATTGGCAGCATGAGAATCGGGCGCACCACTTTAGGGCTGCTGAAAAAGGGCATGCTGCGGCCGGGGAAGCGTGCCCGCGAGATGCTTGACAGCATGCCCATGGATGAAAATGCGAGGAATTCGATATACAACTACTTCCTTGAGCAAATGCTGTTCGCAAAATACGTGCCAAACGACAGGTTCGTGCTGATAGAAAGGACGAAGATGCGCGACAAAAGCGGCATCAAGAACCTCGTTGTGTTTCACACTCTGTACGGAAGGCGCGTGAACGACGCACTTTCAAGGATTTTTGCAATACTGGTGAATGAAGAGTATGATATAGACGTCGGGGTCATGATAAGCGATAATGGTTTTGTAGTAGTCACTGACGACAAGTCAGAGCTGGGAAAGGCAGAAATAGAAAGCATACTTCAAAAGTTGAATTCTACTGACGTGACTTCGCTGCTAAAGCGTAACATAAGAAGGACAGAACTGATGAAAAGAAGATTCAGGCACTGTGCGGTGCGCAGCTTCATGGTACTGCGAAACTACAAAGGCAAAAAGATAAGCGTTAACAAGCAGCAGATAAATTCACAACGCATACTTGAGGCCGCGGAGGAGATAAGCCCGAATTTTCCAGTAATAAAAGAGACATACAGGGAAATCCTTGAAGATGTGATGGATCTTCCTAGAGCAAAAGCAATCATAAAGATGATAGGCGCAGGGGAGATAAAATACAAGATAATAGAGCTGCCTGTACCATCGCCATTTTCCCACAACATGATAACCTTCGGCGAAGCTGATATAATCATGATGAAAGATAGGAGGAAGCACCTAAAGGAACTGCACGATGAAGTGATAAAGAGAATAAAGGCGTGAGCTTATGCGGCTTGAAAAGGATGTGGAGCTGCTTGACGGCCTGCCTGTGGCGCATATAAAGTCGCTTTCGGCAGTGGTATGCGCCGACCTCCACCTCGGTTACGAGGGCGTTATGGCAGACAGGGGAATTTTTCTTCCAAAAGCAAATTTGCGAAAGATAAAAGCATCCCTTGAAAAAGCGGTAAAAGAAACTAGAGCCAGCACTATAATAGTAGATGGAGACATAAAGAACGAGTTCTCGAAGGTTCATGTGGAGGAATTCAACGAACTCCACGAGCTGGTCAACTTCGCGCGCGAGAAACTAAACATAGAAAGGCTTATTTTGATAAAGGGCAACCATGACAATTTTGTTGACAGGCTGAAAGCGCCTTTCAAGATAGAAGTCTACAGGCAGGAGGCGCGGATAGGCGGCTACAGCTTCTTTCACGGAGAAGAATTGCCGGGCAAAAACACAGACGATTTTCTTTTCATGGGCCACTTGCACCCGGCAATAGCATTGTACGACAAGCTCGGCGTGAAGGAGAAGCTCAAATGCTTCCTTTATGGTGCGCTCAAGGACAAAAGGAAAATAGTCATACTTCCTGCGATGAACTACTATTCTGAAGGTGTTGAGGTCAACATGTCAGAGGTCAAGGATGTTGCCCCGGTATTCGAGCGCATGCTCGATGTAGACAGCATGCGCGCCTTCTGCATTGGCGAAGGCGAAACGCTCGACTTCGGGACCATCGGCGACCTAAAGAAGATATTTTGATCCCTTGCCAATGCCCCAGAAACGCAACAATTATGCTTTATTGCTGCCTTTCAGGACAAGATGCCAGGAATTGTTGCTGTCTTTTACAACCTCAACGTCGTCATCCAGCCTTATGTGCCTTGGCGCCTGGATCCTTATCTTGCTGCCTGATGTATCGTCTGCCATTCGATCACTTCTGCAATGCATATGCTCTTGACTTGTAAACAAAATGACCATCGCTGTAATGCGTTTGCGCCCCCTTCGACAGCCGTTTTACCACATTTTCTATTTGCTGGTTTTCAGAGCAGTTGCCTTTCACCTCGGCTATGAACCCGTATTCGCCGCTTGTCATAAACACCTTGTTCACTCCTTCGTAAGCTGCTATTTCCCTTGCAACCTCGTCGGCGTTGTTCATGCTGTTGGGCTTTATCAGCAGAAAGCTTTCCCTAGCAGGCTTTCTGAGAACGATGCTATTTTTTCTATTCCCCACCACATCACCAATCATTTAGCGTTTCAGCCAGTGCGTTTGTTATTGATATACAGAAAAGGATAAGCATAAGTGCGCGGCCTCGGAGGGAGGATGGTTAGAAACTTGAATAAGTAAGGCGCGCGCACCAAAACAAAGTGATCCAATTTGTGGTCTTTGCAAGAAGAAAGGTCTTCTTCTTTCATTGGATCACTGTAAATGAATATATCTATTATACTATATATATCTATTGGATAAATTTTATATATAATTGCAGTATTATATTCAATATATTGTACAAATTTTACAAAAAATAGAAGTGTTGCAATGCCTGCACGCAAGGATTTGCAAGAATACGTCAAGAATGAGCTGCCTTACGCCATATTGATGAAACTTTATGAAAACTCGAGGGCGTCGCTGCAAGCGATGGGTAGGGAATTTGGAGTTTCGTATCATACTGTTGCGGCGGCACTGCAGAAGATGGAGGAAAAGTACAACATATCCTATACCTTGCAGCTTGACGAAAGAAAGCTTGGTTTCACCAACGGCATGATGCTAATGATAAAATTCGAAAGGATGCCTGATCTGAGCAGCTTGAAGGAGAGGCTAAGGGGAGACATATACGTACAAGATGCCTACATAGGAAGCGGAGATTTTGATTTGATCTTGTATGTTGTCGGCTTGGAAATTGTGGATTTCGACAAATGGAGATTCAAGCTCGAAACGGACCTGTTCGAATATTCGCCTGTGGTAAAATTTTACCTTGTAGACCAAATCCATCTGGGCTTCTTCCCGATATCAAGCGAGCTTATAATGGAAAGCGCATCGCTAAATCCTCTCGAGAAAAAAGTGCTCGCGCTGTTAAACGAGAACTCAAGAATAAAGCTTACGGAGCTTGTAAAAAAGACCAAATCGACTCAGACTAAGGTGCTGTACACAATAAGAAAAATGAAAAAAGAAGGCATAATAAAGAAGTTCACAATGCTGGTGCAAAATCCAGAAAAAAAGCTTTATATGGCGTACGGCATGTCTCACATGCCTAGTAGGGAGCACGATAAGCTTCTTCTTCAGTACCTAAAGCTTATTGTAAGCGAGGACTTGCACGAAGTCTCAAACGACTATTCGCTGATTACCGACGGCATAGGACACTATGGTTCATTCTACATATGCAATTTCAAGGACAGCGAAGAAGCGCAGAAGCACGGCCCTGACATGCTTTATTCACTCTGGGCGCCGGAGCATTTTAAGGCTGAAAAAGCAATACTTACTGATCTCATAAAAGGAAAGTGGCCTTTCCATCTGGAAAGTTATGAAACCCAAAAAAGGTACATAAAAGACATAGAAAGCAAGCTGTCACACAGTTAGTCTTATCAGCATACCTGCGCCAGCCTTTACCTTTCCGTTATAGTCGTCCCTTATCTGAACGGCGTTCTTTGTTATCTTCATCCTCGGGCATCCATTTCCACTATTTGATAGTACCACAACCTTCATGCCCTTATTGTTCAACATTCTCATTTCATCACCATTACACAACTATCCTGTTAAGTATTCTTTCATTCAACCTTACCTTTCCGTTATAGTCGTCCCTTATCTGAACGGCGTTCTTTGTTATCTTCAT
>ERZ1669250.997-NODE-997-length-10170-cov-3.368858_pt1 | contig 10170 bp, 11 predicted proteins | sample MGYA00579295_ERZ1669250 | MGnify/ENA primary metagenome ERZ1669250 (study PRJEB41166, sample SAMN08046056) | hot springs metagenome | biome: hot spring; feature: acid hot spring; material: thermophilic sediment; isolation source: thermophilic sediment from acid...
AGAGAAGGATATTTATAGCCCCAATTTCTTTCCGTATTTCAATATGCCTTACGATGTACCATTCGTACCTACACCCGAGGTTGTGGTTAGGAGAATGCTACAATTAGCCAATGTTAAAAGGGGCGAGGTCGTGTATGACCTGGGTTGTGGCGATGGTAGGATAGTCATAATGGCGGCCAGGGAGTTTGGCGCTCAATCTGCCTGTATAGAGATTAGGAAGGATCTATATGAACAAACACTTAGGAGGGTTAAGGATCTCGGTCTTGAAGATAGGGTTAAGGTAATCTATGGTAATTTCTTCGAGGAGAGCTTGTCCGACGCTGATGTGGTGACTATGTACCTGCTCACGAGTGTTAATGAAAGGATAAAGCCTAAGCTTGAGCGTGAATTAAGGCCTGGTGTTAGGGTTGTGTCTCACGATTTTGAGGTGCCTGGTTGGAAGCCATTAATTGTTGAAGACCTTTACGAGGAGTGGAGGAGCCATAAGATATATCTTTATAAAATACCGGGGCTTGAGATACCAATACCTACGGAGGAGCTTGAAGAGAAGGTTAAGAACGTCTCTCTCGATGATGTCCATATGAATGTCCTTGAATTGATCGATGGCAATAGGTCTATAGAGGAGATATCCAATAAGACTCAATTAACCATGAGGGCCGTTAGGGAGATAGTCAATGATTTAATAAAGAGAGGACTTGTTAAGGAGATTAGGGTCATAAAGTAGGGAGTAATTAAACATTAAAATCGCATTATTACTCACACCCTTAATGGGCAGCTCTCCATTCCTCTTGAATGAGGTTATTGATTTAGATACGGGTATAAGCACGATTGAAGACTTAATCGAGGCCTATAGACGAATTGGGGGCTTTCAGGGCAGGCATTTAGCAGATGCTGTAGACGTGCTCCTAAGCATGTACAGCAGTGAAGCGACAGTCTTTTTCTCATTCACAGGCAACTTAGTCTCCACAGGTCTTCGCGGATTAATAGCCAAGTTCGTCGAGAGAGGCTTTGTGGATGTTATTATAACGACAGCGGGTACCCTGGATCACGATATAGCTAAGTCCATGGGTGGTAAGTACTACGCTAGCTATTTTGACGTTGATGACGTTGAGATGAGTAAGGCTGGTATTCATAGGATTGGTAACGTCGCTGTCAGGAAGGAGCATTATGGACCATTGATTGAGAAGTTCGTGCATTCATCACTTGAAGACCTGGTTAAAACTAAGGAGGAATGGGGCGTTAGAGAACTGCTTTGGGAGATGGGTAAGAGGATTGATGATGAGTACTCAATAATAAGGGCCGCATCTAGGGCTAGGGTTCCGATTTATGTTCCTGGCTTTGTCGATGGGGCTTTCGGTACGGCAATACTCACGTTTAACGAGATCCAGCGAACAAAGACTGGCGGCAGACCTATTAAGGTTGATTTGCTTAAGGATGAGCACGAGTTAATGGATATTGTGTATTCAAGTAAGTCATTGGGCGCCATAATCGTTGGTGGTGGTATTTCTAAGCATCACGTTATTTGGTGGAGTCAGTTCGCTGGTGGGCTTGATTATGTGGTCTACATAACAATGGCTATTGAGTGGGATGGGTCGCTAAGCGGTGCAAGACCTAAGGAGGCGATTACCTGGGGTAAGGTTAAACCAACCGCGAGGCAAGCCTTTGTTCTTGAGGATGCGACAGTCGTTTTACCAATATTGATACCATACATCGTCAAGAAATTTGGATTTAGGAAGGGTATGAGAGTAATAGGTTAATCATAGTACCTTAAATATCAAAATGAGTAATACAAATTGATGACCACAAAAATAATTAGGAAAAGGAGGGGTGACATTTTCATCGAGGAGGTTTTATTGATAGCAATATCGATGGCCGTACTCGTTGCCCTGGTATCACTAATAAGCGGATTATTTGGTAATACGGTGTCTGGTATAATGCACCTACAGGGTTCTGTAAACAATGCGCTTAACGGCTTCATTAACGACCTACAGAAGGTGGTGAGTAATGCCTTTAATTTCACAGGTTAGGGATATATCGAAAATAGTAAGTGAACTTAGTAATAAGGGATTTAGCAAGTTGGATATCTATTTAATACTAAAGACAATAAAACCTAATGCGAATTTTGACTATATATTGACACAGAATGAATTAGATTTAATAAATAGGGTTAGTAAGGTCAGGAGCGATTTGTATAGGTTAAGAAATGCATTGAATGATTTAGAGAGGAAGGTGAGGAGAAGGCATGAGTTGATTGATGGTGTGTATAAGGAATTGATGAGGAGAATTAAGTAATCAATCTTCAGGATAAAAGAAAGAATTAAATATTTAGCCAGACCGTGTTCTTTATGACGACTAAGTATATTTTTATAACGGGAGGAGTTTTATCAGGCTTGGGCAAGGGTATCACAACAGCCTCCATCGGTAAAATACTCCAGGCTAGGGGTTATCATGTAACGGCCATAAAGATAGATCCATACTTAAACGTAGATGCAGGTACAATGAACCCATTTCAGCATGGTGAAGTTTTCGTTACATTTGACGGCGGTGAAACAGACCTTGATCTCGGCCATTACGAGAGATTCCTCGATATAGAGGTTCCTAAGTACCACAATATAACTAGTGGCCAGGTTTATTACACGGTAATTAGGAGGGAACGTAAGGGAAAGTATCTTGGGCAGACTGTTCAGTTGATACCGCATGTTACTGAGGAGGTTAAGAGGAGGATAATGCTTGTTGCGAAGCGTGAAAAGCCTGACATAGTATTGATAGAGATTGGTGGTACGGTTGGTGACTATGAGGGATTACCATTCCTTGAGGCTGCAAGGCAGATGAAGCTTGAGTCTCCCAATGATGTTTTATTTGTTCATGTTGCCCTGGTACCCCTATTATCAACGACAGGTGAGCTTAAGACAAAGCCACTACAGCATAGTGTTGCTGAGCTTAGGAGGGTTGGTATTCAGCCAGATATAATAATTGCTAGGTCGCCAAAGCCCCTTGATGAGTCTACTCGAAGGAAGATTTCTCTATTCACGAACGTACCTATTGAGGCCGTGTTCACGTCCTATGACGTCAATACGATATATAAAGTACCACTAATACTTGAGGAGCAGGGCTTAGGTAATTATATAACAAATAAGCTGGGGCTGAAGAGCTCTCAGCCGAAGCTTGATGATTGGATATCCTTCGTAAACGCTCTCGAGAATGGCAAGGAGGAAGTTAATGTGTATATGTGCGGTAAGTATGTGAAGCTTCACGACTCATACATCAGCATTGTTGAGGCTATAAAGCATGCAGCTGCCAAGTTGAGAGTTAAACCAAACATCATTTGGTGCGATACTGAGGAGATAGAGAAGGAGCCGTCGAAAGTTACTGAACTTAATAATGCCCATGCCGTAATAGTACTACCTGGGTTTGGCGCTAGGGGTGTTGAGGGTAAGATAGAGGCGATTAGATATGTTCGTGAGAATAACATACCGTTCCTAGGGATATGCTACGGAATGCAATTAGCCGTTGTCGAGTTTGCTAGAAATGTTGTCGGACTTAAGGGCGCACATACGACTGAGGTTGATCCAAATACTCCGTATCCTGTTATTGATATTACGCCTGAGGAGAAGAATATTGAGGAGCTTGGTGGGACGATGATACTTGGCAATAGGAAGATAGGAATTGTTAAGGATACAATAGCACATATGATTTATGGAACCACAGAGATAACAGAGAGGCATAGGCATAGGTATGAGGTGAATCCCAAATTCTTTAAGGTACTCAATGAAAAGGGTCTCGTATTTTCTGCGTGGAGAATGGATGTACCTAGAGTAGAGATGATTGAGCTACCGAATCATTACTTCTTCGTGGCTACACAATTCCACCCAGAATTTCGAAGCAGACCCCTGAGACCTCATCCACTGTTCATTGCACTACTTAATGCTGCTCTTCATAGAAAGCATGGTTTGCCATCGCCATACAGTGTAAAATATACCGTGTATGCATAATCAGCGATCGAGAACCCTGTCATCCCATCCATTGCGAACTGCTTCATCACTAACCGAGCTAATTACCTCCTGGGTTATTTTAGGTGTTTGTATTATTTAATAATCCTTTACTTATCATTCTCGTGAGGATACGCCTGCCCTGGATTATGGCCATAGCAGTATTTATCGCTCTCTCCACACTAACCTACGCGCAAGTATCTATTAATTACATAAACATAAGTATATACTCTAATAATACCTCGTATACGCAAACAATGAATATAACGGGTAATCACCTGTTAATACCAACGTATCAGTACTGCTCATCGCAGGAAAATTACATATTATTTAATGCATACTTAGACCCTCTCTCGAATTTAGGCATTGTATCGGCATCTCTCGTACTATATAATGGTTCTTACATATCGGCACCCATCAATTACAGTCCTAAGTACGTAAGTGCAGTAATTAACTGTTCAATACCAATATATGGAGTTTACTTAAACATAGGTTCTTACCCACCCTACCCCTTAGAAGCCTTGGTACTACCTGGTTCAAACACTACATATACATTGACTCAGGGCTCTATTAATATATCAATACCAAGCATTCCTGGACTTAACTACCTCTTTTCCATCGTTAGGGTAATATCGATATCACCGGCCACAGCTAGTGTTAGTAATTACCTAACCGCACCAATAAACACCGAGTACTCCAACGTCAACATCGGCTCATTAAGTACCTATGCAGAGATAACTACATACATAACATACTCCAACAACATATCGGTTTCAGCTGATGGAACCACGTACGTCATAGTAACTCCATACTACTATGCACAAATAAACAATCCTCAGGGATTCATAATACCAACCTCGGAGCGGCCAATAATAATGCTAACAGGTGCACCATGGATTAAGTACTCGGTTAGTAATTGCACACTGATAAATCCAAATATACCAAGAATAACCCCATGGACCAACTACCTATCATATAGCCCAAGCTGTACCGTTAATATGTCCGTAGAACCAATAACAATAAATTTCATTGGCGGGACCCTACAGAAATTAACATGCAATAATGTCTTCATTACAACACAAAGTGGTGAAATAATGGGCTTATCCAATAGCATCACAGTAAATCCCGTCTCTGATAGGGAGTTATATCTGGTAATTAATGGTATGAGAACTATAGGGATATTCCTAAACTCGATACCAACAACCACGATAACAATACCTGTACCGTTAATTTCGCGGACAAGTATATCTATAATGGACGAATTAGGTAATCCAATAAATACCGTACTTTATCTAAATGCTAATGGGACATTATTACTATTTACTAATGACACATGCATATACCCAGGTAATTACGATATTTATGCATTAATAAACGATAAACTAATGAACTTGGGAACCCAGTACATTGCACAGGGTAGTTCATTAACAGTGCCCGTACTCTCAAACTACGTCCTAAACGTAATCCTTCCTCAACAATGCCCCAACCTAAGCCTTCAACTAATTGTGAAGTATGGTGATAGGAATTACGTATTACCGCTCACAAACAATTCAATATTATTGAATATATCAAATGCCTTAATTGGTGATTATATACAAGTATATCTGTTGGGCAATGGTTCATTACTTTACCGATCTTTATTAAAGGTTAATAACAACAGTTATGGAAGTATTGAGTTAGAACCACACATAATAAATTTCGTACCGGTTGACCTACTTAATAATGAGTTACCAACGGCAATACTTAACGTAGGTGATCTATACTACGAGGGACCTGGTAAGTACTGCATACCCATTAATTCGACAGTGGGTTTAGTTATTTATGGAAATGACATCTACGTAGTTAATGTTACAGGTAATAGGGTTTATGTAAGAATCTGGACGCTCGGCGCCTTAGGTATAAAGTCACTATTAATAATACTGGGGCTCCTAACATTATTATTAATAATAATGGCCATACTGAAGGGATTAAGTGATAATGGTGATTCAGGCAATGATTATTACATAATTAAGTAGTTCATGACAGGTGTAAATAATAAAGTAATGCCTATCGTCCGTATTTTCAGGAGGATTTAACTATATCGCCGAGGATCTTTATTCCATCTCTTATTGAATCAATACTTATTGCCCCAATGCTAAGTCTTGCGGTGTTTTCTCTTCTACTGTTTACGAAGAACCTACCTCCAGGCACAAAGGCAACACCCTGATTCACACTCCTCCTAAGTAGGTCCCAGGCGTTAACCCTGGTATTTATAAAAGCGTAGAATCCGCAGGACGGTTTAAACATGAGTGAGCCTGGCAGGTATTCGTTAAGTGATTCAATCAATTCCCTGAGCTTCCTGGGATATAAATCACGTGCCCTCTCGACGACCTTATTAGCGACGCCCCTCCTTAATAGGTCATAAACCAAGTACTGCGTTAATGTCGATGTTGCAAAATCGTGCTGCTCAATCTTTTCTAAATCATCCCTCAATCTACCACTGACTATTACAAACCCTATTCGTAAACCAGGACCCAGGACTTTAGATAACGTCCCCACGTAAATTACATCATCGTTTATTGATCTAAGCGGTGATTCGGTATTTGGGTATAATGCCGTGTATGGGTCATCCTCTATAATACGTAGATCATACCTCTCAGATATTTCGAGCAAATGTTTCCTTCTATCGTATGAGAGGGATACACCTGTTGGATTATGGCAGTTAGGGACCGTGTAAACAATACCTGGACCATTATCCTTAACCAACCTTTCTAATTCCTGGGTATTCATGCCGTACTCATCGATGGGAACACCAATTAATTTAGCGCCTTGAAATCTCATTGGTGCTATGGTCTCAACAAACGTCGGATCTTCGACGTACACAATAGTTCCTCTTCTCATTAATAATTGAGATAATAACTTAATAGCATGTTGGGCACCGGCAGTTATTATTATGTCCCTCCAACTAGCATCTATATTCAGCATTCTCCTTACATACCTTGATACCTCAATCCTTAACTCCTTTAAACCACCAGCCCCAGGGTATGCTATTACAGATATTCCGTAATTCTCGAATACGTTCTCGAAGGACTTACGTATCTCATTAATTGGTAAAAGTGTTGGGTCTGGCGATCCACTGGCGAAATTGTACTTGATACCCTTCTTTACGAGCCTACTCGCTAACTCTACGGGGGACCAGTAAAGTCTCATTAATTACTAACCCGGCGAAGGGTTATTAAATTGATTACCTATGTTCTTCCTGCCACCTCTTCATGGCTTCCCTCCTAACTCTGTAGTACTGTATTATTGAGAATATTATGAGGACTAGGAATATTATGAATATTACGTAAGTAAACCAAAGAAGTGGTTGTGCTATTTGGGGCTTGCCGAAGGTTATGAGTATCGGTATTGGGACTATTGGGAATATGACTATGGCACCACCAACACTGGGGGTAGTCGTTGTGGCCGAAACACCAGTGACTATTGTAAGTATTACGGCTATTATTGGTATTAATACAGCGAGAATTATGAGCAAGATACCGACTTGGTAAAGTCTCATGATAACCACCTCACAGTATTCCAGGTAGTAATGCAAAAACCACGAATAAAACCACGACTATTATTGTTAGTATTATGGCCCACTTAATTATAGATGGGTCGTTACCAAATACTATGGGCACAGGGCCTATGAGTACTACACCACCAACGCCAGTCTTCCTCTTTTCCTCCCTCTCCTTCTCCTCATTCCCTTCCTCCCTATGACTCCTTACAACATCCAGTATTATCAATAATATACCAATGAACATCAATATTACTGACAATGCTATCGCCATGCTTATTATGTAAGCCGCATTCATCATTAATGTTATTTAAACGAGGGAAATTAAAACCTAATTCTCTTCAAGCTTAAAATTTATAAGGTAATTACCAGGCACATAGTCGATGACGTTCCAGAAGGGTGATTATGTATTGCTTGAGTACACGGTCATTGATAAGGACGACAATAAGGTGGTAGAGACAACAATAGAGGATAAGGCTAGGGAAGCCGGTATTTATAGGCCCGATGAGGTTTATGAACCAAGATTGATAATACTCGGCGAAACCAAACTCTTTGAGCCCCTGGAACAAGCAATCATTAATTCCAGTGAGGGTCAGGAGGTAACCGTTGAAGTGCCACCAGATAAGGCATTTGGACAGAGAGACCCGGCTAAGGTTAGGATAATATCCATTAGGGAGTTCTATAGGTATGGTAAGTTGCCTAAGGTTGGCGATTTAGTTGAGGTTAATAATCAGCAGGCCAGGGTCGTTAGTATAACGGGTGGTAGGGTTACCCTAGACTTTAATCACCCACTGGCTGGCAAGACGCTTATTGTCACGGCCAAGGTAGTCAAAAAGCTTGAGACGACCGAGGAGAAGATAAAATACCTAATTAAGCAGTACATACCAAGGCTCGAGCTGGACAAGGTTAGCGTGGAGCTGTCTCAAGATGGCTCTACCGTGACTATAAAGCTACCCATAGAGACGCTCTTTATGGAGAACATAGGGACCCTAAGGGCCAGGATAGCCGATGAGATAGGTAATAGAATTACGAGCGTAAAGAAGGTACTGTTTGTTGACGAGATCGAATTGAAGAGGGAGGCTGAGACCAAGGCGGAGGAGAAGCAGGCGGAAACCAAGCCCGAATCCCAACAAACCCAGCAATCGTCTCAATAAGGTTAGCGTATAGGTTAAGATTTATTAAACAATTAATTCCTCTTGGATTGATGCTAAGCCCTAATCATGAAGGTATTAATAGGTTAATGACGGGGACAACAACCGTAGGTATTGTGATTAATGACGGAGTTGTATTAGCCACGGATAGGAGAGTCACCGCTGGCTACTACATTGCCCATAGGAAGAAGGGTGTTAAGATATGGAAAATTGATAATCACGTAGCAGCAACAATGAGTGGCGGTGTTGCTGATCTCCAAAAGGTTCTTGACGCGTTAACGGCAACGGCTATGCAATACAAGATAGAGACTGGTAAACCAATCTCGATAAGGGCGCTAGCAAATTATGCGTCTCTGGTGGTATTTTCAAGCAGGCCGTTTATTTACCTGGTACATATGATTTTTGGTGGTTGGGATCCAGATGAGGGACCAGTCATATATATGCTTGACTTCTTCGGTACATTAACCAGGGAGACGGAGTTTATGGCTACGGGTAGTGGCTCGCCCACAGCATTTGGTGTTCTCGAGGATGGTTATAGGAGGGATATGAGCATTGAGGATGCCGTTAGATTAGCTGTTAGGGCTGTTAGGTCGGCTATATATCATGATCCAGGCAGTGGTGAAGGAATAGATGTTGTGACGATAACTAAGGAGGGTTATAGAGAGGTTGATTCAACGCCGTACTTGAAGGAGTTAATTAGGTGATTCTTCTTCGAGCAATTTAATTATCACCTCCTCAATTGCGTTACCACTTAGTTTAGCTATTTTGTTCAACTCCTCAATAGAACCCCTCCAAATAATCCTTCCCCTATTCATTATTAATGCCCTTCTTGCCAACCTCTCTGCTATTGACATTATGTGGGTCGACACTATTATTGTTGTTCCAGAATCACTCAGTTCCTTAAATAACCTAATTACCTTCTCCTGCGTAGGTATATCTAGGTAATTAAGCGGTTCATCTAGGAGGAGAACCCTAGGCCTGTGAATCAGCGCCATTGCAATTGCCACCCTTTGCCTATTGCCTCTCGATAATGATGCCACAACCTTATTAGCTATTTCGGTAAGGTCAAGTAACCTCATTACATCCTCAATAGTACCCCTCACATCGCTTATCCTCCTTAATATGGCTACATACTCTAAGTTCTCCCTAACCGTTAAATTGAGAAAGGGCACAGCATCCTCAGGTAAATAACCAATGCAGGACTTAGCCTTCTCAGATTCTGTAAATGGGTCATAACCACAAATCCTAACAATACCGGAGGTTGGTCTTAATAGACCAGCTAATATCCTAAGAGTCGTCGTTTTACCAGCGCCATTAGGACCTATTAACGCTACCGAATCACCGCACTCAGCATCAAAGTAAATATTATCAATAGCCTTTACACCATTAAATAATCGAGACAGCCCCTCAACATGTACGCAGTTCATTATAAGCACCATTCAATTACTACCTATTTTTATTTCTCACTCCTTAATACATTATTATAATACTG
>ERZ1669250.998-NODE-998-length-10168-cov-17.206665_pt1 | contig 10168 bp, 12 predicted proteins | sample MGYA00579295_ERZ1669250 | MGnify/ENA primary metagenome ERZ1669250 (study PRJEB41166, sample SAMN08046056) | hot springs metagenome | biome: hot spring; feature: acid hot spring; material: thermophilic sediment; isolation source: thermophilic sediment from acid...
TCTTTAATGCTTTACCTCAATGAAATGTAGGCAATGCCTAATACCAATTATTAAGTATATTAATTCATTAATTACCTCACCAAGGGACTTACCGCTATTCATTATCGTGATCGGCATATCAATCCTTAACTCATTATCATTAACAACCCTGATCATTAATTGGTTAAGTACGTGGTCGCCCTTTACATAATTCATTAGTACATCCATGATTTTACTAAGTTCGTTAACCCTTATTATGCATGGTACGTAGTTAATCCCATTAATCACGTACTTACTATAGTCCATATCGCACTCCACGTGAATGTCATCCTCATCCCTAACGAGTGTGCTCACATTAAATGCGACCCGGTATAACTTTTTAAAGGGAACGCCCAATAATTGTTTTGATGTCATCAATTGAGGAATTAATAACGGGGACTGCGGTTGGGATTAAGGCTAGTGACGGCGTTGTGCTGGCTGCCGAGAAGAGGGTTGCCTATGGATTCACGATGTTCAGTAGGTCTGGTAAGAAGGTGTTTAAGGTTAATGACAATATTGGCATGGCCTCAATAGGAATACTGGCTGATATGCAAGTGCTCACTAAGATAGCTAAGGCGTACATGTCGCTCTATTCCCTAGACACAAAGACAAGACCCAGCATTAGATCTGCGGCTAAACTCTTATCATACGTACTATTCTCCAATAGGATATTACCATACTTCGTGGAGGTTCTCGTTGGTGGTATCGATGATGAGGGGCCACACCTCTTCATAATGGATGCGCTTGGTTCATTGATTGAGGATGACTATGCAGCCGTTGGCACAGGGACAAAACTGGCAATCGCAATACTCGAGAGTAATTATAAGCCAGGAATGAGTATTAAGGAGGCCAGGGATTTAGCCATTAAGGCAATAAACCAAAGTATATCCAGGGACCCAGTCTCTGGGGATGGCATTGACATACTGACAATAACGGGTAATGGCTCAACCGAGGAAACAATACCACTACAGCCGTTACGGTTATAAAACCAAATGTGCCCCGCGTTGGAGGAGCACAGCCTCATCGGTGGGTTAATCCCAACTCGGTCGGCCCACGCCAGCGGGGCTGAGTAAATACATTACCTAAGGAATTTAGCCCTTTTGGTTTTCGTAATGATTATCAGAGTTCCTTTTTCATGAAGACTTAAGAACCACCTTCATACAACTTACTTAGTGATGTGCCTCCACGGGACTGAGGGTTGATGAAATTGGTCTTTGCTGATTCCCTTACCCTAAAGGCCCATCGTCTTTCATCAACCGTTTTATGTTGTTGATGATTTGCAACGTAAGTAGTAATTATATTGAAGGATTAAGGTATTGGAGATCATTGATTAATGATGAGGTAGATTTTTATTTCATAATGCCTACTCATAATTGTTAGTTGTTGTATGGCATTAATACTGGTTAGGTATGGTGAAGTTGCGATTAAGAGGTCCGGCACTAGGTCGTTAATGGAGAGATTACTCATGCATCACATACTTAGTGGATTGAGGAGTATTAGTATTGATGCCAGGGTCACTAGGTCTCAGGGTAGGTTGTTTGTTGAGGTTCCCGATGATAAGATTAAGGATAGTATTGACGTAATTAGTAGAGTTTTTGGTGTTAGGTCATTATCTCCAGTTAAGGCTTATGAATTTAAGGAATTAAATGATATTGTTAATGCCACCGTTAAGGAGTGGAGCGAATTGATTAGGGGTAGGAGATTTGCTGTTAGGGTTCATAGGGTTGGTTCACATAACTTCAACTCAATGGATGTGGCTAAGGCCATTGGTGCTGCCTTGAAACCGTTTAGTGCCGGTGTTGATCTTAAGAGTCCGAATATTGAATTATTTATCGAAATTAGGAATGACAAGGCATACCTCTTCACTGAGGTGATTAATGGCCCTGGTGGTTTACCGCTTGGCTCTGAGGGTAAGTTACTGGCGTTAATATCTGGTGGTTTTGATTCACCCGTGGCTGCCTGGTTCATGATGAGGAGGGGTTCCTATGTCGACGCATTATTCTGCTCATTGGCCTATCCAATTGATGTGATTAATTTTCTCAGGGTTTCACATGCATTATTTAGTAGGTGGTCCATTGGTTATGATCCGAGGCTCTTCATAATTGATTGCTCGTCATTAATTAGCGAGTTTAGGGCTAAGGCAAATCCACACATATGGAGTGTATTGTTTAAGAGGATACTCTATGAGATTGCGTCTAAGATTGCTAAGTCGATAGGTGCGCTAGGTCTCGTGACCGGTGAGTCCCTGGGGCAGGTATCATCACAGACTCTCCATAATCTAATGGCTATTGAGCATGGCATTGACTTACCTGTATATAGGCCATTAATCGGACTTGATAAGGATGACATAATGAATTACGCGAGGAGGATAGGGACTTATGAGGAGTCCATGAGGACTGAGGAGTTCTGCGCCATATTCTCAGAGAAGCCCAGGACAAAGGTTACAGTCGATGAGTTAAATAATGAGTTGAGAAAGCTTGATCAAGGTCTCATTAATAACCTGGTGAGTGGTGCTGTGGTGTTGAGAGTTAGTTCGGCTAAGAAGGTCATTAATGAGTTAATGATGAGTACTAGCGATGTGGAGATTAATCACGTGCCCGAGAACGCCGTGGTCATTGACCTAAGGAGCAGGAGTGAGTACGAGACGTGGCATTACCCAGGTGCTATAAATGCCAGTGTTGATAAGTTAGTAAGTACGGTAGAATCACTGGGTAGGGACAGGTTGTACGTACTATACTGCAGTAAGGGTTTGAGCAGTAGGTGGGGTGCACTTGAGCTTAGGAGGTTGGGTTTCAAGGCATTCTCCATAGATATTAACAGATTAAGGAGGTTACTATGAGAATATCGAGAGGACCTAGTGAAGGCTACGTGAGGTCCAAGGTGCCTAAGGGATTTCATCTTGAGATTGCTAGAAAGATACAGACAGCGTTGGCTGGTAGGGTTATTGAGGATGATTTAATCAGTATTGATAGTGTTGACTTAGTAACAGGTATTGATGTTGCATATATTAACCGCGGAAGTACGGAAATTGGAGTTTCGGTAGCTAGTACGTATTCCATAAGTAAGTCGTTGATTATTGAGTGGAGTTGTTGGATTGGTCCAATATCCTTTCCCTATGTACCAACCCTACTCTCCTTCAGGGAGTTGAAGCCTGTGGTAAATGCATACCTTAGGTTAAGGACTAAGTCCCAGGTAATCCTCATTGATGGTCATGGCAGAGCACACCCGTATAGACTCGGTATTGCTAGCCACTTCGGTGTATGTATGCACATACCAACTATTGGTGTCGCTAAGTCGTTATTGTATGGTAGGGTGGATAGAGTTGAGGGCCCGATACTTGATATAAGTACTGACGAGGTTATTGGTTGGGCAATACAATGCGCGCCAAGTAAGCCAACCTATGTTAGTGTTGGTTATGGTTTATCACTGAGGAGTGCCGTTGATCTCGTTAAGAGACTATGTGTTGGTTCACAGATGCCAATACCAATACTACACTCGCATAATATGGCTAATAATCTGAAGAAGAGAATTATTGGGAAATTAATGAGTAAAGCATCAATTAATGAATTAGATAATGAATGCAGGATATCAATGAGTAATTACCTTTGAAATTAATGATTACCCTTCTCGCTAAGCTTCTCGGGTATTAGTAATTTCTGTCTCTCAATGACGTATGTCCTGACATCCCTAATCATTGAATCAATAACCTGTGGGTTAGCCCTAGCCTTAGCTAAGTCGAGTATTGTCTTGGACGTATCGACAAGCTTTAGATCATACTCAACAAGCTTCTCCAGGTTCTCGGGAAATACCTTAAACCTATCATGCATTCCAGCATCGCCTGTTGGTGATCCCCAAACCTCAGCAATTAAACTCCTTAAGTCACTGAGCACGGTCTCGTATTGCTGTATCAATGAATCAAAGGGGTTATTACGGGCTATCTCTTCCTCAATCCTTTCAATAAAGCCAAGAGCCTCCTCAAGCATTGAAGCTGCGGTCTTCCTAACGAGGAAATCGTCCTGCCTAATCAAGTCCTTAACCTTATAGCCTCTGAAACCCGGCACTAGTAATTGGAGTCTCTCCAATGGGCTGAGTGGCGACTCAGAAATAGGCGGTTTAGCATTGTCTGAAGACATTAATTATTAATTTATGCTCAATTTTATAAACACTAGCCTAGCTAACTAGGGATGGGTTAGCATTCAATCCCAATAACATCCTTACATGAACCAAGCAACTCCCTATACAAATGGGTTAGAATTCTGGCTGCCTTAATCTTCGTATCCAAGGTCTCAAGTAATTCGTAATAAGCCTTCCTAAGTATTTCCCTAACATCCTCCGGTTTTGTCTTTAGTGATAACTCAATATTGACAGTGTGACACACCATCTTAACAATAGGTTCCTCAACACAACCTGTTAACCTAACAATTACCTTTCCCTCATCAACCCTAAACTCAGGAACAACATTCAAGCTAGACAGTACCCAATTACTGCCAATTGGCGTTGCACCAGACATACTGCATTAGTAATTCACGGTTATTTTAAAATGCTATACCCTCAGGTGGCTTTTTACGATTTCGTTGGTTGTGCTTCGTATGGTTTTGGTAGTCCTGAGAATACTCCCCATGTGTAGAAGGCTATGGCTAGTATGGTGACCGTTACCATGTCCCACGGGAACTTAAGTATTGGCACTGGTCCTCCTGCTGTTTGGCCGATGTACGTCATTAGGACCATGGCGAGCATATAAACAATGTACCAAGTGGAATTTCTAAAGGCACCCCTAACCTTATAAATGGCTGCGAAAATAATCGATAAAACAAACACGAGCAAAACACCATATGGTGTTGCAGGCCAACCGCTCCAATAAACAATCCAAGTAGCAAATATGAAGGCGAGTGCGCCAATAACGGCCGCTGCAGGCACCTTGTATGTTCCACTTAATCCCTGCCTTCTCGAAACCACCAATGACACCGGCACTACCGAGAAGCCTAGGTATCCAGCCACAACAGCCTCCTCAATTATTGTATAGACAGTCGGTATTGGTGAGAGAAGGGCTAATACCAGCCCTACAATACCAAAGATTATCAATGCCCAATAAGGTATTGCGTACTTCTCATGAATCTCACCAACCCTTTGACTAACATATTTAGACCTATACATCGAGAAGAAGACCCTTGTTCCACCACCGAGATAGATATAGCCGACCACGAAGGGACCAATAATACCAACTATTGTAGCTATCGCCAATAACCAGTTAATACCGTATGTACCAGCTATGTACATTACTGGATTATATGATGATGTGATTGATGTTAGGTCAGCCCAATCACCAGGCTTTACATTAAACGCACTCCACTTAATTGATAATACGTACGTAGCGGCAAACAACACGTATATCAATGTTTGTCCAATAACCACAAGTAGGATGGCAATTGGTATATCCCTCTGCGGATTCTTCATTTCTTCGGCATAGTCAGGAATAACCCTAGTACCACCGAAGGCAAACATACCGAGGGGTATTGCAGAGAATACTGCAGCCCATCCGTAAGGTACAAAACCACCAGGTAAGCTAGATACGTTCTGTGGTATGAACACAGCAGCAAGGAGCCCAACAGGAATTATCAGGTATAGTATTAACTTTATTATACCGATGCCTGTCGTTGATTGACCGAAGAATTTAACACCAAAGTAATTAAACGGTACCATAAGAAGAATAAGCAAGGCAGCAACACCGGCGCCAAGCCATGTAGGGATACCACTTGGCGTTAATAGATTATGCGTGAAATAATTTATTCCGTAAACCACTGCTATGGCCTCAGCCGGTGGTATGAATAGGTACCAAACCATACTAGCCCAGGCATTCAACAGGTTTGTTACAGGCCCATGTGTGTAGTAGGCATAGCGGGCAGGGCCACCAGCCTCTGGGTATAACGTGCCCATTTCCATGTACGTTAAACTAATTATGAAGTAGAAAATACCACCAAGTATCCACTCAAGAATTACAGCTGGTCCGCTCATAACCATCATCTGGGGCGCAGAGAACAGGATACCAGTACCAACAGCACCAACAAGACCTATTATCGTTAACTCAAGTAGACTTAACTCTTTACGTAAGCCAACACTTTGCCCGCTCTGTTCATTCCCAGAGCTTGGCATATTTGTCAAAATATTTGCTGTCTTTTAAATTTTATCATTTATCTTGATTTAAGTGAATCATTAATTATGAACTTTTACCAAGATTAATTATTCATGTAATAGCTCACTGATCTTCCTTAGGATAATGTGTCTTACCTCAGTAGGGCTTAGTCTCCTTCCTTCGATTATCTTTCTACCATTAATAATTAATGCAGGTAAATCAAATACGTTATATTCCCTTAATTCATTAATTATTGGCATAAATTCGGCGGGTCCCTCACCACCCAATAGCATGCTGATTATTATGTCCAGGTAATCTCTACTTATCTTAATGGTAACAAACCTAATAGCATTTTTACCTAGTCTTAATTCGTTAGTGGCTTCCTTAATCACCTCCTTAATTATTTCCAGGTACTTATCATCTCTGTCTTCAATCATATAAAGCCTAATGTTTATTATCATTCAATTACTAATAAATAATTAATCATTAATAAATCCTACTCTTCATTGAAAATAATTAATTGCCTCAACCAAACCTAGCAGCCAAGTAACCACCTATTACACCGGCGAGTATGTTAACGGCGATGAATATGCCAATCTTAGTCCTACTCCAGAGCGGCCCTGGATATGCATCAAATAATATACCTAGTATCGCAACAGCTATTATGACATAAATAACAGTCCTCTGGGCAGGCCTAAAGTATATGTTATAACTCATCATCTCCTCAGACCTATACGGCTTAGTAAATAGTATGAGCAATCCATAAAGAATCAGTATTAGTATGAAGGATAGCAAGTAACCCCTAATTAATGCCCATATTGGGCTGAGGACAAGCGGCGTTGGGTAAAATATGTTGGCTACGGCCTCGAGTACTAGGGTGACCACCGATACGAAGAATGCGTAACCAACACCAGCCACTGCATTATACCTGGTCTCACGTGTGGACATTATTTTCAATTGATAAATAAACCTTATAAATCAATCTAACAATATTGGTATTAATATGTCGATAAGGGCTCAAGTAATATCCACGATAGATGAGAAGGGAATAGATCAGATGGGTCCTGATGACTTGATAGTGAAGTATCACTCGGTCGATGTTAGGACTAGGTCAAGGCTCATTGTTTACTCAAACCAAAAGGCAGTGGTTAGGATACAGGGGCAAATACAGGGGGTCTTTGATCCAGGTGCCCATGACCTTCAAACGCCCGCTAACCCAATATCACAATTCTTTGCCAAATTCCAGTACGCTGGTAACATACCGTGGGAAGTCGAGGTACTGTTTGCAAGTACGGCAAGGCACGAGGCAAGAAGCGAGGGAATTACGCAGACGAAGGAACTCGTACCAATGAGATATCAAGTGGCTTATTACTTCATGATTACCGATCCCGTCAAGTTCATAAACTCCGTACAATTCAGTGGTTTTAAGTATACAGTTGAGGATTTCAAGAACTACGTATCACCAATCGTTGACCAATCAGTTAGTCAAGTCCTAAACCTCGTCTCTCTCAATGAGGTTTACGCAAATCTGCATAAGGTCACGGATGCTGTAACGGCTAGTCTAAGAACATTCCTTGATGAGGTTGGTGTTCATTTAATAACGTGCAGGATAGTTAGGCTTGAGCCGGAGGATGAAACAATGAGGAGGGTTGTTCAGTTCATGGCCCTTGGTCTCGATGTAAATACTGCAATTAGGGCTAGATTATCTGAGATAATGGCTCAAAGGAGTGATCCGGCGGCCACGAATATGATGCTTGGCGTACCATACTACCCAATATACATATTACCAACGGCAGGCATGCCAACAAACCTACAGCAATTAATGGTGCCGCCGACTCAGACACAGCAACAATCCAAAGGGCAGTCCCAGCAAGGTGGTTCAGAGCAATCCAGCGGCTTTGAGATTAGTGGAGGTTAATGAGGGGTTATGAGTCACGAAGTCCTAAAAAGCTATGGAATGTTTAATAACAACGAATTAGTGCTTGAGGAGGTTAGGTTTGATAATCTGCCGTGTTTCATAAACCTATCAATACTTAGCCAGGGCAAAGTTCCTGAAATACTTATTGAGTTAAGTACTGGTTGTCGTCATTACAATACCATGATAAGGGTGACGAGGAAATTCATGGAGCTCTTTGGCGTAGATACCGCCAGGATAGCTGCGGCTAAGCTGGCCAGGGCATTGGGTATTGAGGATTACGAGGCCATTGAGCGTGGAGATATTGAATTAAGAATAAAGAAGATGCCGAGGCACTACTCAGAGTGGGTTGGTCAGAATATGAATATGGTAATTAATGCATTTAACGAGGTGTTATCGACACTTGGCATAATTACGCAACCAGTAATTACACAAACAGCTCAGGAGACGCAGCAGAAGTCGCAAGCAACATTAAGCATTCCTCAGCAAGCCTCCTCAGTAGCCTTAACTGCTCATGTGGTTAAATCATACGGTAATGTTGGCGGTCAAAACCTAGTACTAAGGTCCCTAAGCGAAAATAAGCATATTGAGTTATGCCTTGAGAGAATGGGTAGTTGTAAGCCATTAATCACAGTAAGGGCTAAGCCACTAGAAGTAGTGGTTCATGAGGATGCTGTAAAGGTATTTGGTGAAAATAGGGCGATTGAGTATGCCACGTGGATTGCTAACGCTCTGTATATAGCCAATTATAGTATTGATGAACCTAATGGCGAGATAATACTAAGATCTAACGATGGTGCTGATGATGCCTTAACAAATGAGGTAATTAGGGTAATGGATAGGATAGTCAATAAGTACCTTGGTACTGAATAGTAATGTAATTAAAACAGACCAATGTATTACATAAAACTTAAAATGGGTCATAGTATTGGGGTAATGTTATGATCATTGTAATACCTGTTGTGGAGAGTAACGGTAAGTATTACCTTTCTCCACACTTTGGTAAGGCACCTAAATACGCATTTATTGAGGTTAAAGGTAAGGAGTTCAATATCGTAGATGTAGTGAATAATCCAGTTCCTCCGAGTATTGAGGGCGGTGGTCGTGGACGTGCAATTGCTGATTTAATAATTAGTAAGGGAGCAGAGGCCGTAATAGCGCTGGAGGTTGGTCCTGGAGCCTTTAGATTCCTTAAGGAAGCAAACATTAGGATTTATTATTATCCACCAAGAAGAGGTCTAATACCGATTGAGGATGCACTGGACGCGTTTATAAACGGTAAACTTGAGGAGGGCCTAGAACCAAGGGAGATCGATTAATGAAGGTCCATGCGCTGCAAATGCTTAATTAACGGCACATCTATTTTTATCTCTGACGTAGACTAGGGTTGCAATTATAGGACTGTTGGTAGTTACGTTTAGGATCTGCGCTATTAATGGGCACTTGGCTCTAAATAGAAATACGGCATTTTTAATGGAGGATCCAGCTCAAGGTACGTCTCAAAGCCATCTAAGCCCTTCAGAAACAATGCGTCGTGCATCCTCATTTCGCTTCATAGCTCTTTATTAAATAGCGCCGTATATGCGCTAGCCTCACTATTCAATTCATGCCTTATCCAATTATGCGAACTCAACAAATACAGCAGCTCTACCTCTATTCGCATTCCTCATTATGTACTCCCCAAGTCGAGTATAAATGCCTGTCATTAATCCCTAGATTTCTTGATTCCGAGTACCTGGATTCGGGGAGGCACAATAGGCATTCTAGTGTGTCTATGTACTACACGGTTTCACACCTTTATGGCTAGATAATTAACACCTAGATACGCAAAGAAGAGAGGGATTAGCACAAGGTCCGTTATGTCGAGTCCCGCGGCCTCCATGGCCCACAACGTACCTAGACTAAAGAGTAGGGCTGAGAGTACGTACTTGAGGTGCGGCAGCCTAATCCTAGCTATTTGATCCTTAATTAACGCTGTAAGCACCACCACTATTGCGGCCGCTAACAACGTACCAATTAGGGCTGACGAGTAACTCCTTGGTATCAAGGCAATGAGCACCAAGGCAGCCTCAAAGGCCTCTATTGCAGATACCGTGAAAACCACC
>ERZ1669250.1000-NODE-1000-length-10160-cov-4.740623_pt1 | contig 10160 bp, 6 predicted proteins | sample MGYA00579295_ERZ1669250 | MGnify/ENA primary metagenome ERZ1669250 (study PRJEB41166, sample SAMN08046056) | hot springs metagenome | biome: hot spring; feature: acid hot spring; material: thermophilic sediment; isolation source: thermophilic sediment from acid...
TAATTATCTCTAATATAGGAATCGATCTGTTGTGCACTCTCCGCTGCCGTAGAGAAATTACATGCTCCATTAAACATTTCAATAATTGGCATTTGTTTCCACACTTGTGGCTGTATTTTCACCTGCATTGGGGATATTGAACCGTTGTGAAAATTGTAAATGATAGTGCCATAGCCATCTGGAGAAAATTGTGTAAAAGCATCCTTTACAGTATCTGTAGGTTCTTCCCAGTCAAGGACCATGGGAGCAATTTTCATATCTGTTTGATCAAAAAAATGTCGATTATGTTCTATCACCATGGGCCAATATTTCTTCTGAATTCTGCTTGGATTGAAGTACCCTGCTGCACTTGCATCAGATGTAAAATAGTCTTTATTCGATTTGGTACGGTATAAATATGTGATGATATCCGGATATGTTTCAATCAAATTTGGATTTATTCCCCACCCTAAAGGAATTTTTCCTCTATTAGCATCTTGCCAAAAATTTGGCATAAAATCATACAAGGAGGTACCTGAATCGTAATCTGCCATATGAAAATAAATATAAACTTTGTTCTCCAAGGACGGTTTCTCTAATGGCCGACCTTGTGCAAGTAGTTTAAACGGTGCCTGACTGTGTAAAGACTGATTATAGCAATTGCTGGCAATCGTATTTTGATAACAATTATATGGTGAAATTAAATAGACTGTTTCCCATTCTGTTGGAACGGGTTCATGTATACTAAAATGATTCGATGTGTTACTGTATTTCGAAAAAGCAAAAAATCCTTGAAGTTCTACCATATGTTTACCTTCAGTTTTATTTAGAATTTCTCCAAGAATAAGTTTATATGTTTGTAGATCCAATCCCAAACATTGATCTAAATCATCTGCTGGCTTTTCATCTCCCCAGGGAGATAGATCAAAAACAAAAGCTTTATTTTTCACCGCCCAATCCCGTGTAACAATGTAACCAATATCACCTTTTTCACGTGTGGAAAAGGAATCTTCGTAAAGACATAACAGTTTTGATGAGCATAACCCTTGTGCCAAATAGTTCTGTATTACCCAGCGATAAGCATCGTTTTTTGCACTTCCGGTTATAGAACCGTCAAAAGTTCCACGTAAATCATGGATCACTTTCAAATTCCAGTGTTTTAAATACCTATCTGCAAATTCAGGACTTAGAACAATCTCACTTTCAACACCAGCAATGGTAGTAGCCACATTTAGTGTAGCAGGTACTTTTGGATCCCAGATAATTGCTCCTCTGAGGAAATCACCAGCTAATTCTATTAATTCATCTAAATTGTTTATTTTATTCAAATATTTACCATGCAGCCATTCATTTTCACCCGTAAATTTATCAAGCCAAAATTGTGGTCTTTTATTTCTCGACGAGAGAATATACAGCTTTGGAGTATTTCGATTAATAATGCCTTGCAAACAAGTTACAGTCACTGTTTCATCAAAAGAGGCTATATTTCCAGCATCAGAAAGTTCATAAACATATAGCGATTCATATTTTTCCATTTTCTTTATCTCCGATGATATTATTTTAGGAATCGATTCTAAATTACAAATGCTATCTATCTTTTTCTCTTAAACTTGTTCATAGTCCAATATTATTTCAGTATCAATTGGGGACGTCTGTGTAAACGTAACATAATGACTATCTTCAATGGTTTCAATTGAAAAATCTGTAGAGTTTTTATTTATGCTAACTCTTTTTAAATTGCATTTTTCAGGTAGAAGAATATTCCACTCTATTTCTTTTGGCTCAGAATAAAGATGCAATATTATCTTTTTATCTTCTTTATTCCATTGGAAATCATATTCTAAAAATTTACCTGATGCTCCATACATAGTTCTTATATGTGCTTCATGTTCGTTAGCCGCAACCCATCGTGGTGATAATTCAACTTTCTCAAAACCACATCCATTATCTTTCACACCAGCCAAACCTTCTATCAATGCGTATATCAAAGACGCAGCACCCCATCCGGAAGGGCCACCTCCAAGATTATTACCGTTTTTATCGTATAAAAAATACAGAGTGCCATCTTTTTGCATCTTCTCTGATATTCGTTTAAGAATATCAACCGCGTAATATTCACGTCCGTGCTCAAACGAGGCATGAGCTAATTCTCCTGCCACAAATGATGCAATTCCTCCATTTATATATTCACCGGCAGAATATACAAAAAACTTTTTGTAAGGCGGATAAAGACTAAACCACTCGGCAAAATATTCGTCTTTAGTAGATTGTTTAAGTTTGATGTATTCATCGATAATTGATACTGCCATCTTGTGATCGGAAAGCCTTCTGTTTATATCGTATGCGTTAGAAAGACTTATTTGCTTTCTCTCATCAATCCCATAATTCGTAGAATCCAGATTAAAATGATGGATATAATATTTTCCGTTCCATAAGAGTTTATTCGCTCTTTGCCGGAATTGCTCAGCATTTTCATGCCACTCAGTAGTTTTTGTGTTATTACCACATATAGAATACATTTTTGAAAGGAGTATCATTGCATTATAAGTACCAGAATTATCACCATGCATAATTCCCATAGGATCTTCTGGTAAAATACGACGATTTGTGCCAGAATCAGATCTATCAATGAAATCCCATGTATCAATTGTTCTTGGCCTTTTGACCAATTGATATTTGCTATCCCAACGTTTTGGATCTGAGGTAATGTATTTCAGTGCTTTCTCACAGTGATCGACGTTTTTACAAATCCATTCAGTATCTCCTGTGGCTTGCCAAGCTCTATACGCGCCCTCAACTACTAAATATTCTATGTCTGCTTCAACTTCCAACCTTATAAGACCATAACCAGTGTCCGAAATTAACTTTTTATTATCGTCACCAACATAATCAAAATGATCGAAGTCATCTTGAGCTAGAATTTCGTAGAAAAATCCTTTTTGAGTCTGATTTTCGAGAATTAAATTCAGAAAGCTTTGCACATCAGGTTCCCAGTAAATATATCCTTTCATTTCGTGAATATGATCTCTCAACCAGAATGGATTCGTTCTGATTAAATTATCACCCACAGAAATCGTTCTGCTGTCTTTTTCCACTATGGACTTCAAATTCTCATAAAATCCATATAATGGAGATTTGGTTGGTAGTGATAGGAAAGTTCCAAACATTTGTCGACTCCTCCCTTTCCATCTTCTTAGATTCAAAGCATCGTTTGTTTAAATCACGCATTGGCATGTAATGTTCATTGAAAGTAGTCATCTCACATTATCTGTATATCATCAATTATTCCTTCAATGTAAAATGGAATTTCTTCACTTATAACATCGATAATTCCATCTGTAACTTTTAAAAATTTCTCATTTCCGAGAATATCTGTCAATTTCAAAGACCCCTCTTTCGTCTTTAATCTCACTTTTTGTTTTCCATTCGAAGACCATAAAACAAAAATATTATTATTAGAATCAACATCGTAAAATTTGTAAACTCTTAAATTTGAATAACTTTGATTTATCGGAACACTTTCTACATTAGCAAGTTTATTTGCCATGACGTTATAAGCGACATAACTTTTTTTAGCAGCATACGGTACTACTTCATTTGTCCAACAACGTAATAAACCGAAATTGTCTTCTTTTTCTTGCTCATTTACACCATCATTTTGTAAATCATACCAGAAAATAGGAGATGGAAATTTTGAAGACAGATTTAAAACGTATGTTTGTACCAGATAACATGCCGCCATAGTTTCTGAAATGCCAAATTCACCCTCATGAGTTGGCCATCCTATTTCTGAAATCCATATGGGTTTAACTCCTCCATATCGAATCATGAGATCGCGAATCAAATCCAAGTTTTGTAAGAAGTGCCCTTCTTCTGGATTTGCCGGATAACAATAAGGATGGACTGAAAGAGCGTCGAAGTAGTTATGGCTACCTTTTTCTAATATTTTTCTGATCCACTCCAAATCGATTCTTGCAACAACACCTCCTATTATAAATGCCTGAGGATTAACATTTTTAATTGCTGGATAAACATTTTTAAGAAGTTCGGAATAGACTTCTGGTGGTTGCCCTTTTGTATTACCATAACCTATATTCCATTCATTCCATATTTCAAAATAATTTACTCTTCCAATAAAATGTTTTACGATAGAAATGGCATATTTAGTAAAAGCTTCAAATCCGTTTAGAGTGTAAGGAGCATCTCCATCATCATAGAATTGATTACCATAATCTAAAATCACAAGTGGCTTAAGTTTTTTCTCAACAGCTTTATCTACCCATCTATCCCATTCAATTGGAATTTCTACTATCCCTTTCCTCTGCTCGGATAATGACCAATACATCTCATCTCTTGTCCGTCCTGCACCTGCAATTGTGACAAGTTCAAGATCTGATTCAATATCACCTTTTTGCTGGGCAAAATGTGTGCATACCCCAAATAATTCTTTATTTTTCCCTTCTTTTACAGGAGATAAAACACGGCTAAATGGAATATCTCTTTGAATATTAATTGATTTTTCATCATTGGAAATACTTACTTTTAAAATAAAGCAACCATTAGATTCTAATGATATTTCCAAAAATTGATGTTTTGTGGTTTTAGGCTCAATTCTGAAATTGAGTTTTCCATTAATAAGTCTTTTTTTATCATTAAAAACATCATATATTATCTTTAAATCATAACTAATATCGCTAAAATTATCAAAAATAAATTTAAACGAAATTGGATCGTTCGTGGTAAAAATATTTCCGATCTTAACACTTTCCAATTTTAGTTTAACGAGTTCTTGTTTATCTTCATTTATATTTTTATCCGTAATAATCATCCTTTTCAATATTTTTTATCTTAATTATCTTGTTGTCATCCAAAGCGTAAATCGATCCATCTATTTCTGCTCTTGCAATCTCATTCTTTTCAGGTGTTAAATCTAAGGTATTTGCGTGATTCTTAATAACATCAAGTAAGAGGGCTTTAAATACCCCAGGATCATGAAAAAGCGCTTCTGGGTCATCTTTAAAATTTACCGGACCACAATAGAAGATCGCTACTCCCTTATCGGTTCGCCTATAAAATGCAGAACTGACTTTTTTGATAGTTGTCCCCGAATAACCGGGTTCTTCTATTGTTGAAGAAAGAATGACAGTGTCTGAAGATAAATTTCTCCATGATCTTGACGTTTCATAGTGATTTATTTTTGAAAATCCTGGATATTCTTTTTTTCCCTGTATAATTTGTGTACAATGTCCAAAGGTTTCTTCTGAATCTTCAAGTATACCAAAAATTTCATTGTATTCATTAACATTTTGTAATTCTAGATCTGTCATAGTACCATTTGTAAGTAATATGCCACCAGACCTTACCCATAAGGCTATCTTTTTGAGAACTTCACTTGATGTAAAACCACTAATGGGAATTACAAGTAACTTATACTTTGAAAGTGCTCCATCCAAAATCATTTCTTCATTTACAGGCATTACATTTGTCAATTTTCTCATAAATATAAGTGCATCTTTGACATTGTTAGGCATACCTTCATTCCACGCTGCGTAGTACCCCGGCCAAAAAAGTGCAAGTGCTTTAGATATTTTTCTTTCTCCAATAATAAATAAATATCTTTTCACAGAATCTGCAGCCGACAGATAATTTCCATCTGTATCAAACAAATTGTTGTAATAATGAAATATCTGTCTATTTCCGTAAGCTGCTGATCCAAATATTCTCGCAACAACACCCATATCTGTCATAGGTCCTACAGGTTCAAGTCCCATGTACGCTCCGTAAAAGTCGCATGCACTTTTCGCGTAAGATGTCCAAAAGAAATTTTCGTAAAATTTGTTTCCTTCATTGGTAAGTCTTAGACCGCAATGGTGTTTTGAAGCGATTTTAGCCTGTGAGCTAAAAAGGGAACCATGCTCAGGCTCTTCTGTTCCACCTGTACAAAGATAAATAGATATATCACGAAAAATGCGTCTACACTCTTTTAACCAGAATTCAGCGTATTCGGTCATCGACTGCCTATACCAATCGAGCATATCAAAATATGCTGTTCTCGATGGTGCTTTATGAGGTAAGAATGTTGTCACATCCTCTGTAGTTTGATAATTCGAGTGCCAGATCCTATTCAATTCATTTACACTTGAATATTTTTTCAAAACCCAATCTCTAAAATTTTGCTTTGCATCTTCTCCGCCACACCAATATCCCTTGTGAGTATGATAATCTCCAGGCCAGTTTCCAAGGACCGGAAATATAGCTTCACCATAATCTCCAGATATCCCAGGTTGAACAGCTTCGATGACACTCATTGGAATAAAATGCTTAGCAAAACTTTCAAGCACTCTCGAGATCTCCTTTCTAAAAAATGAATTCCATATAGATTCAACTGGAGAACATTTATTGTGCTCAAGACAATACAATCCTTTATGTTCTCCAGAATCAAGCCACCACGTTGGAGCAGCGTATTTTGGCCCCATGATTATAAAAGGAACATATTTCAATCCAACCTTGTCGATAAGTTCTACCTGTCTGTCATAATAATCCCAGTTAAAACTCCCTCTTGAAGATGGTTCGAAATCTTTCCAGATTGTGTATATTTGAATTGATGTTGCACCAATGTCTTTCACTTTTTTTAGGGATTCCAATTCATTTACTTCCCCAAAAGGTATGCCATTTATCACTATTTCTGTATTTTTGACAATTTTCATAGTTTACTCTTCCTTTCAAACAAATTATTTGATAGCTCCCTCTGTGATAGCATTGACAAAGCTTCTTGCCATAAAGGCAAAAAGTATCAATACTGGAAGAGTCGCTAAAACATAAGAAGCAAAAATGTTGCCATAGCTTAAAGCTCCTCCTGTCGAACCTATGCCATAATTCAAGATTCCAACTGATACTGGTAATAAGGATTGTTTCCCAATGGCTACCATCGGCCACAGTAAATCATTAAAAGTACCTAAAATGTTCAATATAGCAACTGTGGTCAAAGCAGGTTTGGCCAAAGGTAGGGCTATCGAAGTAAATATTCTTAACTCAGATGCACCGTCGACTTTTGCCGCTTCAAATAATTCAACCGGTTGTGTCGCAAAAAACCTTCTTAAGATAAGCACACTAATTGGTATTGAACCAGCAGTCCATGGGAACAACAATGCCCAGATCTGATTTTGCCATCCAAATTGTACAATTTCTATATATAAACTAGGTAAAACGAGAAGGCCTGGAATCATCATCGGTGCAAGTAAAATATAAAACCACAATTCCTTAAACTTGAATTTATACCTTGCGAATCCATATCCCATTGCTGATGTTACAATTAATACAACTACGAGCGTTGTCCCAGAATAAATAGCGCTATTTTTTAACCATTCTAATGTTGAATACAGCACTGGAAGATAATTCCACCATCTAAATTTTGATGGTAATCCAAAAAAATCATTATAAAATTCAGCATTATTTTTAAATGACGTCATAAATACGAAAAATATCGGATAAAGAGAAATAAATGCAAATATCCCCAGTATTGTGGTAGTTATTGTTATGGAAATTTTTCTCATTGTTCAACCCTCCTTCTTAGCGAAGATTCTACGACTTCTATGAGAAGAACCATTCCTAAAGTTATAAACATCAAAACAACTCCGGCTGCCGAGGAATAACCATATCTTGATTGGTTAAATGCTGTTTGATAAATGTATAATCCAGGAACCATTGTGCTATTTCCTGGCCCTCCATTTGTTAGTATCAACATGCTCGCCGCTACTTGAGCTCCTCCTATTGCAGTTAACAGTATGATTAAAAAGATTTTATCCATTATCAGAGGTAAATCAATTTTTAAAATTCTTTTGAACGTTGAGCATCCATCAAGAATCGATGATTCCAAAACGCTGGAATCTAAATTTTGTAGCGAAGACAAAATGATTAAAAACTGAAGTGAACTTAAAAATGGAAATCCAACAAATATAACGGCTATCAATGCAGTACTTGGAAGGCCTAACCATGGAATTGCCAGGTTTCCTAAACCAATACTTGTTAAAAATTGCCAAAGTATTCCATTATATGGAAGATAAATGAAAGTCCATATAAGCATTCCAACGCTGAATGGAACAACCATTGGAAGGATAAACAAATATTTCCAAACCGAACTTAACTTTTTGGGTTTATAATTAAAAACTAATTCTCCGCCTATTATAGCCATTACTGTTATAAATATCGTACTAAGAATAACAAATATTGTCATATTTTTTAATGAGATAAGAAAAGTATTACTGTGAAATAGTTCTACGTAATTATGTAAACCCACAAAGCTGCTTTCAACAATAGTCCAATTGAAAAGACTATGGTAAAAAGCCGAAAACATGGGATAATAAGTAAAAACGATCAATAACAAAAATCCTGGAAAAATAAAGAGAAATGGAACATGTTTAGAAGTTTTCATTAATATATTTCCTCCCTTAAAAATATAACCCTTCTACTCCATCTAATTTGTAGATGAAGTAGAAAGGTTTAATCAACTTAGTTATTTATACCAACTATAATTATAAGTAGTAGCATTGTATTTTAAAGCTTCTTCAAAGAGCGTTTGAGCCCTCTGTTGCATCTCCTTCATACTTATTGAACCAATTAAATAGTCCATGAAATCTGCTGTATATTCCGCACCAAATTTCGGATTACTTGAAAGCGGCCCATCGCCTAAAGAAACTGGAGGTAACGCATTAATATTAATGAAAGGCTTGAGCTGTGGTGCTGTTTGTGTTCCTTTTATTAGCGGAAACATTGTTCCTGATGTAGTTATAACTTTTCCCATCCCTTGCGGAGTAGTAAGATACATCATGAAATTAACAGCTTCTTTAACAACTCCCGCTTTAGCTGCAGCCTCGGTTATACCATATAGGGCCGTTCCAGCCTGTACACCTCCTCCTGCTGAAAAAGCAGTACCTACAAGAGGTTCAGGCAGATCCGGGATTTCCTTCTTTGTGAAGCCAGGTAAATAAGTAACACCCCATTCGAATGGAGTATTCTTTAAATCAGGGAACCTCCAGGATCCTAACCAGATCATAGCTACTTTACCTGAATCAAATAAACTCATAACTGGAGCAAACCCACTAAGTGAAGCAAATCCGGCTGGGAAGTATTTGGACCATTCTTTCATTATTTCAAGGTATTTTACGTATTGTGGTGAGTAAGCCGATATCAGTCCATCGTATACAGCCTTACTCCATTCCTCCTGTGTAGGAGCTCTTAAAAGAACTCCTTTGTAATAAAAAGCTGGCGTATTAAGCTGTGTCATGTAATCTATTTTGGGAAGTTCCGCTGCCATCAATGGCGTGTAAACTGCCGGATCGGCCCAACTGGTAAATGCTCCTCCGCTGCTTCCCCAATAAGCAGAAAAAGGTACATATCCTGCTTTTTTTATCGCAGCCATGGTATCCATGAATTCTCCCCATGAATTCCAGTGAGTTGGCAAATGGAGTTTATCGAATATTGTTTTATTGTAGATTAAGCCTGTTACCAATGAGTCCATTGGATAGATATATATTTTACCATCAGCTGGATTTTCCATCCAAGGCCATGCGTATTCTGGAATAGCATCTTTCCAATGTTCTCTGCCGGCACCCACAGCTGCGTAAGGATCTGGCTCTTCCAAATACTTGTTAAGTGGAATCCACCATCCTTTTTGCGTCCATGTTGTCGCCCCCCACATCCAAGATATCATTGGTTCTGTACCAGCTGCTACCTGAGCTGCCATCCATTCAGTGTAATTAGCCGCACTTGGAACTTGTACTAATTTTATTTCTATGTTTGGATGTAATGCTTCATAATTCTTAACCACTTCTTCGACAACTTTTGCTGTTTGAGGATAAGCTTGGGGTTGATAATATTCCTGTGGATACCATGTAATCACGATCTTTCCGGAATTTGCAAAAGCCGTTAAAGAGATCGCTGTAATTACAGCAATCGTCAAAACAACCAGCAGATACTTCTTTTGCATGCACATTACCTCCTATTTTCCCCACTATATTAGTGGGTCAATTATAAGCATATCTACTTTACTTTTTTGATTCAAACCTTAAATTGTAAGCAAATTCCCTGATCTTTTTTTCAAATATTTTCTTATCCCATTTACCGCCGCGCCCATCGACATTGCTGAATCTCCAAGATTTGAAAAGCGAATTGATATATCATGT
>ERZ1669250.1001-NODE-1001-length-10146-cov-2.797047_pt1 | contig 10146 bp, 7 predicted proteins | sample MGYA00579295_ERZ1669250 | MGnify/ENA primary metagenome ERZ1669250 (study PRJEB41166, sample SAMN08046056) | hot springs metagenome | biome: hot spring; feature: acid hot spring; material: thermophilic sediment; isolation source: thermophilic sediment from acid...
GACTTCATGATCCTTAAAAAAATTCGCGGAATAAAAATTGTATACGTAGACCATGCCAATGCTTCAGGAGAATATAAAAATTCGTTCGATCCGCACGTGCAGCCGCTTGCTTTTGGCACGGGCGTGCCCATAGGCCTGGAAAGATCTAAAAGAAGGTTTTTCAAACTGTTTGACGTGGTTGTTGCGCTCAATTTAAGGCAGGAGGAATCGCTAAGGAAATACAATAAAAATGTCGTCGTCATACCAAACGGAATGCTTCTGGAAAAGTCGCAAATAGAAAAAGCGAAACTTGACGCTATAAAGGATAAAATTGGAATAGGGAAAAACGGCAGAGTGGTGCTTTATGTCGGAAGGTTTGACGAAAAACAGAAGAATGTTTCCACATTGATAAAAGCATTTAAGAAAATGGCCGATAGCAGTCTGAAGCTTGTTTTGGTTGGAGACGGAAAGTCTATGCAGATGTACAGGGCACTTGCAGAAGGTTCGAGCAGCATCTTATTTGCAGGAAGGGTGAGCGAAGAGGAGCTTCCATATTACTATTCAATGGCAGATCTGTATGTTATACCGTCGAGATGGGAATCTTTCAATCTGTCTATTATCGAAGCTGCAAGTTTCGGCGTTCCCTTGCTCCTTTCCAAAAATGCGGTGCCAAAGGATTTCGAAAGCGAATTTGACGGCAGGCTTTTCACTTTTGACCCAGAGAACATTGAAGAGTTGAAGGATAAGATGGAGGAATTTTTCGCAAGTGCCGGGCTACAGGAAAGGCTGAAGGCGTTGTCAGATGACATATCCAGGGAATACAGCAAGGAAAGACAATTGTCGCGCTATGTTGAAATGCTGAAAAAACTGGGTGAAGCCTGAAAGGCGGCAGTTGGTTTCGCGCTTCGGATAAAGAATTTAAAAGATTTTGCATTGCTATATCTAACGTGGTTTCTTGGACGTTGATGAAAAGATAAAGGTTATAAAGAGCTTTGCCGCGGAAGTTGTTACCGAGGAGGAGCTGCGCCAGCTCTTTGAGACAAAGGAACACCCGGTAGCATACGATGGATTCGAGCCGTCGGGACCCGCTGGCATGCATTTCGGCGTGATGCGCGCGAAGAACATAAACCGCATGCTCGGCATAGGTATAAAGTTCAAGCTCTACATTGCAGACTACTTCGCCTTCATGAACAACAAGCTCGGCGGGGATCTTGAACACATAAGGAATGCGGGCAAGTACTTCATAGAGGTCTGGAAGGCCGCAGGCGTCGACACGAGCAAGGTGGAGATAATCTGGAATTCCGAGCTCATGAAAGACTTCAAGTACTGGGACAGGTTCATAAAGATAGGAAGGATATTCCCCCTTGACAGGACGAAGAGGGCGATAACGATAATGGGAAGGAAGGAGGGCGACGCCATATCGACGGCGCAGATATTCTACCCGATAATGCAGGCAACTGACATATTCGAGATGGACATAGACATATGCCAGCTCGGGCTGGACCAGAGGAAGGCAAACATGCTCGCGAGGGAGGCCGCGCAGAAGTTCGGCTGGAAGGTGCCGGTAGTTGTGAGTCACCCGCTGCTGCTTGGCCTCAGGGGCGCGCCGCCAAGCGTGAAGGGCGAGAAAGACGAGAGCGTGCTTATGCAGTTCAAAATGTCTAAATCCGATCCCAAGAACTCGATAAGCGTCCACGACAGCAAGGAGCAGATATACGAGAAGATTGGCAAGGCGTACTGCCCGGAGAAGATAGCGGACGGCAACCCTATGATAGACTTCGTGGAGAAGATAATAATAGACAGCAAGGAGGAGCCGATAACGATAGACAGGCCAAGCAAGTTCGGCGGACCGATAGAAGCTGCAAACTTCGGCGAAATGGTGAGGCTCTACACGGAAGGCAAGATACATCCTCTCGACCTGAAGAACTTCGTGGCTGAAAAGATCGAGGAAAAGATTAGGCCAATAAGGGAGCACTTCGAGAAGGACGCCTACGCCAGCAAGCTCTATTCCGAGATAAAATCGTATTCGGTAACACGCTAGATCCTTATGCTTGTGTATTGCAGCGCCTGATGCTATGAATGTTGGCTCGCACCGCTACACGTATGCTGCTATTGCACTCTTCGTGCTCAGCTTCGCCTACTGGTCGGCATTCGCAACCAACGCCTACTACACATTCCACGAGTACTCCGACCTCGGCACGTTCTCATACAACATGTACTTCGACATCCATTGGCCCCGCATCGTGCACGGCCTGCAACTGCTCGTGTTCGGCAACCACATGGCTCCAGATCTGCTTCTAATTCTGCCCATATACGCACTTTTCCCGTCTTCGCTTACGCTGCTTTACATACAGGCATTCATACTTTCCTTTACTGGCATAGTGCTTTTCCTCGGGGCGAAGTCGCTTTTCAAGAGCAGCGGTATAGGCCTGCTTTTCATGCTTGCCTACTCATTGAATCCTGGCGTGTTCGGCATGTACATATTCGATTTCCACACCGAATCGTTCCTCACCATCTTCTACATCCTCGCTTTCTACTCGTTCATCAAGGGGCGCAAGTTTCTTTTCATCGCTAGCACGCTTCTGCTGCTTGGCGTAATAGAAGAGGCGACGTTCCTCGCCATGACGCTTGGCCTTGTCCTTTTCGCTTATGGTATATGGTCCTGGCGCCGCGGCGAAGGTGCCGAAAAAGCGTATCTCGCGCTGTTCATGATATTCCTTTCCGTTGCCGTGCTCCTCTTTTACATCCTTGCGGCAAAAAGCCTTGATGCTGCCTATGCCGCAGGCTCGTATCCTGGGCTTCCCCCAATTCTCTATGCCTACAACTTCGCTGGTTCTCAGCTAGCCGTGGCAACAACAGCGCCGCTGTCGAGTTTCGCAGCTTACGCCGGAGCATACAACATGCCTATATACATCGCCTACGCCCTCGCCATTGCCATTTTCGGCTTTGGCGTAGCAGCCATTTACAGACCGCTTGCCACACTCGTGCTTCTCTTTCCTTGGCTTGTCGAGCTTTTTGTCGTTGGCAACATAAATTTTGCTTTTGTTTTCAACCAGTACTTCGGTTTTGTTATCGGTCCTGCGGCAGTCGCAAGCATGCTTGGCATGCTTAGGTTCTACGGCAAAAAGCATGGCACCGCCAGCCCGAAAATGTTCCATGCTGCGCTCGTTTCTGTTGTTGCCGCATCGTTCCTGCTTTTCGCCTTTTTTCCTATGTTCATATACTCGAAGAACGTCAACAACCTGAGCCAAGACTTCACGTTTAGGGTGAGCCCGCAGATAAGAGCATACGACGCGCAGCTTTATTCCGTAATGCGCCTTGTGCCGCCCAACGCCTCGCTCATGACCTCTTACTTTATCATGCCTCATGTCGCTGACAGGAAGGACCTGGAGCTCCTGCAGAATTCCTCATACTTCTTTCTGCCCGACTATGTTCTCGTTGACTTCAACCCCAACATATCGCTCAACGCGGTGAGCTACGGCGGGCAGCTGCAATATTTTGATAGCTTCTTCGCTGATCATGGGGCAAGCTATGATGTGTACGCCCGCAACGGTACCGCGCTGCTGCTGAAAAAGGTGTGATGTGCAGAGCTGCAATTGCGCTGTTTGCACTCAGCCTCCCCTATTTTTTGGTACGTAACTTTTGATGTGCAGCTTAAAAAGCAAGATGCGCAGAGCCAGCGCAGCGCGCCAAATTTCATGCGCGTATATGTCAATCTTCTCTTTCTTTTTTCTCGAACGACAGTTCGCGCAGCCTTTCCTTTGCCGCCTTGATTTGCAATCTGTAATTCCTCACATTGTAATTATCATTGATAATTTTGTAAGAGAGGAAAACGAGCGGAGGTTCCAGCACAGTGGCAAATACGCCTACCGCAAAGGAAGACAATGTTGCTGTTTTATAATTTCCGTTTGCCATCAGCATGTAAGCTGATGCAGCCGTATCAATGCCTGCACCAAATAAGATGATCATTGATCCAAGAACAACGGTGATGGGCAGTTGCCTTATTCTTTCCCTTCGCAGGCCGCGCTTTGCATTTTTCATTTCCGTTATACTTTTTGCGGCCTCGTGCCTCATTTGCTCCTTCTGTTCTTCGCCTATGCTTTTGACAAAACGATCTACAGCATCTCTCCTACGCACTTTGAACGTTTCCACTCTTGTGCTTGTTCCGCTTGCTTCCTCATTTGCCAGTTTTTCTCCCATAATACCCAACTGCAGACGCGAAGCCTACTGTGTACCATCCTCTTTTTTGTTTTCGTCAAATGCCAGCTTTTGCAGCCTTCTCCTTGCACGCTTAATCTCAACCTTTGCCATGCCTGAAGGATACCTTTCGCGAAAGTTGTGGAATTCGTCAGAAATCTTGATAGGCAGCAGAACAAACGCCAAAAGACCTGCTGTAAATGCTGCAGTCAAAACTGGTGACGGATTTTTTCCTCCCAGGTTGTGAAATGTAGATATAACAGAATATTCGCTCAATGTCAGCAGCGCTCCAAGCCCGGTGATTACAAAATATCCCTTTAGGTTCATTTTCCTGTTGTCACGCAGATTCTTCTTTAGGATTGCTATCTGCTCGAGCTCTTTCTCCGCTTCTTCCCTCATTTTCCTTCTTTGTTCGTTGCTTATTCTGCTGACATGTCTGTTTACGAAATCCCTCCTGCTCTGCCTGAACGACATTGTTGCATTTTGCCCATTTTTTTCGTTCGCATTCAGGTATGTTCTTTCCACACTTTGCATACGTACACCAACCACATTGTTTTAGTTTCGCATCCTATGCAACGCTTCATTTTCTCTCAATATTTTCGAACGACAGTTCGCGCAGGCTTTTCTTCACCTCCTTGAGGCTCTTTTTTATATCAGAAGTATCATAGCAAAACTCGGCAAAGCCCTCATAGATTAAAGGTGGCAAAATCCCAGCACCGATGATGCCTAATGAGAAGAGTAAATCAGGTATGTTGGCTGCACTGCCGCTGAGGTGGTGGAACTGTGATGCGAGTGCATAAACGCTCGCGAAAAAAAGCCCTCCTAAGCCTAAGACAAGTGGATATCCACCTTCACGCCAGTTATCCTTCCTGTCAACCCTAATTTGTTTCTTAAGCTCTTCTATCTGCTCGAGCTTCTCCGCAACCTTTTTCCTCATCTGCTCCTTCTGCTTTTCGTCCACGCCGCTCATGAAATTATTTACTATCTCCCTCTTGTGCATCTTGAGTGTCCCTATTTTTTTGTCCGACACGCCGGTTGTCACTGCGATTGCTCCGTGAGCGTCCATATTGTTTTTTTCGCCGTTCGTCATTTTTTCGTTCATATCAATCAACCCCGATCTAAATTTTCAAACATCTTCAAATGCTTCTTAATCTCTTTTGCATATCTTCCCTTGACTTCACATTGTCCCCTTCTCTCTTCAGCAGCAAAAATTCTAGTGGGGAATAAGTACCTCTACTTGTTTTATTTCCGTTTTGCCTTGGGCTGCGCATCGCGCCGGCTTCTGCTCTTTTGTATGCGAATGGATCTGCTTCGCCATCCGGGGTGACGATCACCTCTACGGTTCTGCCACCAAGCTTTGCCATTTCCTCTTTGCTAAGCTTTATTTCCGGAATTACTGGCTTTCCGTTGGCGTCTTTGACATTGCCGTGCAGCAATATCTCGTTTCCAGCTAGCCTCTTATTGGTGCTCTCTATTATCTTGAGCGCCTTGTCTGGCATGTCATTCTTGTTAACGCCTAAGCCTTCAAGGTACTGTTCTACTATCTTCGGAAGCAGCAGGTCAATCCTGCCCTTCTCAAGCGCCTCACTCACGAACCGCGAGTTGGTATTAAGCACTATGCTTCCGCGACCGTGACGTGCATCTGTTTCCCAATCGCCTAGCTGCGCCTTGATGATTTTGATGCCGTTAATATCAGCAAGGACCTCCGAATTTCTAAGCGCGTGCCTTTTGATATTCCCGAGCACGTTGGAAAACAGCTTTCCTGATTCAAGCTCCTTTTCCGAGTACTGAGTGTGTGCCTGCTCCCTTTTTTGCATGCGCAGCTTTGCCTTCTCTTCCGCTATCTTTCTCTTCCTCGCCATCTCCTCGAGCCTGATCCTGCTCTTCACTTCCTTTGCTGCGCCCCTTACAATCTCTTTTTTAATAGCTTCGTCAGCACTTTTCACTGCCTGCTCTACAGACCAGTTGTATAGCTCGGACTGGAATCTGCGAGGCATGCCAAGTATATTTGAGCGCATCTTTTGCCACCTCTGCTCAGCGAGCTTCTGCTTCTGAGCAATTTTATTTTGCTTTATCCTTTGCCTTTCCTCCTTTATTATCTGTTTTTTTAGCTGCCCCTCCGCAATCACTTTCATCATCATGTAATACCTAAGGTCGATCTTGTTTTCCCTGTTCGCGTCTTGCGGGTTGGGCATCAGTTTGATCTGGCCCTTCTGCTCCACCGTTGCGTAATTGCTCGCCTTTTGCTCTGACTTGCTTGGCAGCTGGCGGCCCATCCACAACATTTCAACTGCGAATTTGCCCGCGGCAACAAAGCCGGATACGGCAGATGCTACCATTTTCAGTCCTCCGTTTTGCTGCTTGTTTTCCAATGCCGTGTCATGTTTCGCATCTGTTGTCGGGTTAAATTTGGCCCTGTTGAAGCGGTAATAGAGCTTAATCATATTAATTCTTTCGTGCAAGTCGTGGCCGTATTCGTGCAGTTTTTCGCTGGCTTTCTTTTCGCCAAGCATCGCCAGCTTGGCCGCACCGGCAACCACAGCAAGTACGCCTGTGCCTACTATTATGAACCCCGTGGCAGTATAGCCGGCACCCTTTTTCATTGCGCCGCCCATTTTGCTAATTGTTTTCCTTAGAAGTTGTTCGCGCACATTTTCCTGCGTTGCCGCCATGAGCATTGCCGATACATACCTCTTCAGCTTCTCCTCTATGCCCGTCTTTCCGTCCCTGCTTCTTCTTGCCTCCCTCTCCACCGCCCATATTTTTTGGATTTGCGTGACGTTTAGATAGTCCATCAGCTGCGAAAACTTGGCCCTTGTCGAATCATCATAACTTTCATATTCAAGGAACGCGATAAAATAGCCCTTTTTTGCGGCAATTTTGTAAAGCGCTTCGTCAGGATCATGCGGGCTCCACACTATCCTGTGAACCTTTTCAAGTTCGCCCAAGGTGCCTTCGCCGTAGCTAATTCCATCAACGAGCATCTTTACCGTGCCCTTGACATTGTAGCTTTTTGGCGCATGCGTTGCTATCCAGTAAGCTGTGTCCACGATCCTTTTGTTTTTTCTTGCAATATCATGTTCATTTGAGCTGAGCAGATGCTTGGTTACTGCTTTCAGCATAAAATTGAACGCAATCTCGTCTGCGTCAAGAATTATGCCTTCCCTGTTCAGGGTGGTTATGCCAGAATTGCCCGTCTTGTCCGCCGGCCCAGTGAAATTTATTACCCCTCCCACAGCTGAAGGAATCTGCGTGACATACAGCCCCTTTTCAGCTATTACCAGCGTGTTGCTGTCATCGTCCACATAGCACCTATAGCTGTACTTGCTGCGCTTGCCATTTGTCTTGTTTGCAAACGCGTCTGTGCCAGAGTAGGCGGGCGTCCCAAGAGAATATGCATTTGCAACATGCGCCCCATTTACCTCTATGTCTATCTTTTTGTCAATGTCCACTGCAATCTTGCCAAGGTACTTCCTCGCTTCGTCTGCGCTTATGCCGAGCGGCTTTTCGCTTTTTATGATTATTGTTGTGCCCCTTTCCGTTGTTGGGTTCTCCTCCAGCACTTCGTAGGTTGACAGCGTGTTCCAGACAAACCGCGATTTCTGCTTTCCGTCAGCGGTTATTATCTCAACGTGACCGTTGTATATTATATTTTCGTTCCTGTCCTTGCTGACCAGCGGCATATAATAGCTCAGCCTTCCCTCGCCAAAGCTGCCTATTTCGCCGTTGTTCTTTGTTTTGCCGCCTATCTCCCCAAACTGCCTTTTCAGGAAGTCGCTAGACATGCCAGCTCCCCCGTCTTTCATCACTATCTCTTTCTCCCCAATCGTGACCTCAAACGTTTCGGAGCCGCTGTCTATCGCGTTTTGCAGCGCTTCCCTCAAAAATGTAAGCTTGTTGGTGTATATCTGCTTTGCCTTTTGGTATAGAAAATTGTCTCCCGAAGTTATCTGCTTTACTATTTTATCCTCTCCCATAGCAATCACAATATCTTCCATCTTTTTCTTTCAGCCGGGCTATTGCTCCCTTGAATTTTGATCTGCACACTATCACCTGGAGCGAACTTCTCTGGAGAAAGCTCCTGGCTCTTCAGGATGTTGTCCCTGCCGATCTCCTTTCTGTAGCATTCCTCCAGCGCAAGCAGCTTTTCGTAGTAGTCTTCCAGTACATTTTTGCTTCTCTCCCACGCATTGCCTTTTATGTATCCATTTCCCCGGTCCATCTTCATGTCTGCTTCTACAACGCGGTATATTATTTCTGGAAGCAGGATGTCAACCCTTCCACTATCCATCGCTTCCTTGACAATCTCGTTCTTTATGTTGATGGCTACCACAGCAATCGACGGATCCCTACTTCCCCATGTGTGCACAACCAGATTTCCATCGGATTCCTCCTCATCGGAGTAGAATGGCGGATTCTGATATATGTTGAATACACGCGCATCAGTATTTTCATTCTCGGCAAGATACACATATACGCTACCAAATCTCACGCCTTCGCCTATCACGGTAATGTAGCCGGGCATGAATTCCAGCCGCACAGGGAACGTTTTGGCATGAGTGTCTGATTCTGCCCACTGTTTTATGATCTGCCTGTACTTTTCAGATGCGCTGAAAACCGCACTTATAGTGCGTGCAAGGCCCTCCATCGCTCCCGATTCGCTTTTTGTAATGCCCCTCATTTTTGCGCTGCCGAGCACTCTCTCTTTGATTGTACTTATTTCCGGTATATCTGCGTACTCCAATGCCTTCTCCAATAGCGCATTCTTGTTGGTGTAGATCACTTTATATCCGCTTTTTTCCGCGATATCCGAAAGCCTGTTTCTCTTGCTGCTCCATGTCGCTCTGGTATTGTTCTTCAACTGCCCTATCTCTTCTCCATCCACCATTATCTTGTCAAGCAGCCTCCTGTGCATTTGCAAGCTAATGGACTTGACTGCATACCACACCTCAAGCATCTCGTTTGTTTTTTCCTTGCGCGAATAACTGTCCAAGCTCTCGTAATACGGCAGCACGCATTTGTGGTAAAATTCCTTAACAAGTGCGTTTTCGTCAAGAACGACGTCTTCCCTGTTTAGAGACAATACACTGTCATTGTTGCTATCTGGGCGGAAGTCTATTACGCCTCCGTGCGGTATTCTTATCATTTTGGATTCGAATGCATATCCTTTGATGCTCTTTACGTATATTCCGTTTTCCGCCAGCACAATTTCCTGGCTACTTGGTATATATTTCATGTTGCACTCCACATCCCTTGTTCTTCCGCTGTCCTTCTCCTCAGCACTTATTCTGTCATGTGTTGAGCTAACTGCGCCGGAATATGTGCTTACCAGACGCTTGCCGTTTATCTCGATGTCTACGCTGCTTTCAATCAGCGTCGCTGACAAATAGGCTTCAATCTCTTTCGCTGTCGGCAGTTTCGGTCCAAGTATACTGTCCTTCTTGATTGTTATCTTTGTCCCTTTGGGCATGTCTGGAGCGGCATGTATCTTTACCTCATATTCGCCGAGATCCTTCCACGTGATGCTTGTTTGCGTAGTTCCGTCGTAAGTTTCTATTTCTAGGTGGCCGTAGTAAACGACATCGTTGTCCTTGACCGTTATTATCGGCCCGAAAAATGAAAGCCTTCCGATGCCGTATTCCCCTATTTTGCTGCCTGATTTGAACCTGTTTCCTATTTTGCTGAATCCATCTTCATTTATTATGAAATCCGGCGACATACCAGCTCCGTCGTCCTGGAACGTGATGCTTCCTGCCGAAGCGGTTATGCTGAGTTTCTTAGCTCCGCTGTCTACGCTGTTTTGATACGCTTCCCTAAGGAAGGTGAGTGGGCTGGAATACAAGTCCCTGGCTGCTTCAGCCAGACCTCTGCCGGTGACTTTCATGTGCCCTACAAACTTATTTTCATCATTTTTTTCTTCCAATCAAACACCTACTTCGTTTTTCGCGGGCTTCAGGGCCCCTCCTCTCG
>ERZ1669250.1002-NODE-1002-length-10116-cov-3.463274_pt1 | contig 10116 bp, 10 predicted proteins | sample MGYA00579295_ERZ1669250 | MGnify/ENA primary metagenome ERZ1669250 (study PRJEB41166, sample SAMN08046056) | hot springs metagenome | biome: hot spring; feature: acid hot spring; material: thermophilic sediment; isolation source: thermophilic sediment from acid...
CCGGCTGTGGCTCGACGTAGAGCCCATAGATCCCCGCTGAGAGCGCAACGCCGGACCAGAGGGCGGCCACCAATAGGGCCACTATGACGCCCCTGCCGGAATTCCTCCTCTCTTCCTCCCTGAGGCCCAGCAGCGAGAGTGTGATTATTATGAACATGACCGCGGCGCCCACGTACACTATAACCAGAAATGCCGATATTATGCCGAAACCCAGTATGGCCAAGTCCGCGGCCACTATGGATCCCAGGACCGCTAGGGCTGAGCTAGCATAAACGAAGTCCTTCGCCCGCACGACGTAGTACGCGGCTATCAATGACACGAAGCCCATCACGAGCGCCCACACGAACAGCCAGTTCATGCGGATCCACCTCCCTCCGAAGGCTTGGAGGTTGATTCCCCTTGTTTCTGAGCGGCCTGGGCCTGCTGTGGGGCGGGCGCTGGGGATGCGGTGGGTGCCGCGCCGCTCTCCGGCCCCTGAGGCGGCTCCTGGGCCTTCACCTTGACCAACCCGCGCCTCTCGTCGAAGATGTACCTCACAGGTATTCCCTCCTTCGCCGTGGCATACTCCGGCTCCTTCTGGAACTCATCGAGCGTGAGTATCAGATCATTCATGTTGTAGTAGACTATATCGTGGTAGGGGACGTGATAGAGTGCCTCGGTCGGGCATATATCCACGCAGTACCCACAGAATATGCACCGGTTGTAGTTTATGACGGGGTACTTCTTCTTGGCCCTCTCACCCTCCTTCTGCGGTAGGAAGAGCATGCGCATAGCCCTGGTCGGGCATATCCTGGCGCAGGACCCGCACCCTATGCATTTGTCGTAGATCAGGACGATGAATCCCCTGTACCCGGTGTTGAGCTTTATGTACTCGTGCGGATACATAAGGGTGAACCTGTTGGGATCCAGGAAGTACTTGACGCCCAGCACCAGGGCACCCACGTTCCCGGATATGATGCGGCCCAAGATGCCCCTCTTGGGCGACTCCTTTACCTCTATCTTAGCTGGCAAGCGCCATCACCCCCATATACGCGTACACGTGGAAGTACGCCTCCGCGAAACCTATGCCGATGGCGGCAAGCGCCAGGGGCACCAAGATCTCCCAGCCTATCCCCAGGGCCTGATCTATTCTGTACCTACCATAGACGGCCCTGAGGAAGCTCATGATCGCCATTATCACCAACGCCTTCACGGACACTATGAGGCTGGGGACCAGATATCCCAGCACGAATCCCGGGCCGGGCACGTATGGTGCCCATCCCCCGAGAAATATCAGCGCCATGAGCACCGAGAAGACCCATCTCTTGATGTAAGCGGCGCCCATGTCCAGCCCGTACATGAGGCCTGTGTACTCCGTGTAGGGCCCAGCTACTATCTCCGACTCAGAATCCGGTATCTCGAACGGGAACCCGCTGGTCGTCATCAGCGTCGCAATGAACGCCGTGAGGAACGCGAGAGGATCCAGTAACCCGAACCAGAGTCCACTAGACTGCGCCTGCACGATGTCCACCAAGTTGTACGTGGACATGGCGGCAGCCACCGAGAGCATCGAGAGGACAGCCACCAGCTCGTATGCCGTGACTATGAAGGACTCCCTGACACCTCCTATCACCGAGAACTTGTTGTTGCTGGCCCATGCCATAGCCATGACGAATATCGGGGATAGGGTCATCAGGGCAACGGCCAGCAGGAGGCTGTAGTCCATGGGGATGGGCCAGAATGCCGGATTGGTGGTTAAGGGCATGGCGTCGAGGGGAAGCAGCGAGAGTATCACCGCCGCGACCGGGGCGGCGAAATATATCACCGCGTCGACTGTGCGCGGAACTATTATCTCCTGGAAGGAATACCGTATCAGGTCGGCTATTAACTGGGTAGCACCGCCCGTCCTGGGACTGATCTCGTATGGCCCGTATCTCATCTGGACTCTGGCAGCGGCCTTCCTCTCGAACCAGATTATGAAGATCGCAACCACAAGAGCCGCGATAAGCCCGGGTATTATCACGAACTGATACACCGGTGGATAGAAGATTATGTAACGCAGGATCCCATGTCCGATCTCGTAGGGAGTTACCATATCCACCACCTCATCTATCCCACTCCGGCGGGAAGTAATCGAAGCTGCCATATATGGCGGGTAGATCCGCCAGCCTGTGCCCCGGCATCACGTACTTGAATGCTATCACATTTCTATACGACCCAGATACTAACCTTACCCTGTAGGGAACGTCCTTTCCATCGCTCTCCACATAGTAAGTTATCTCCCCATGTGCGGACTCTGTCCTCGCGAAAGACCTTCCAGCGGGAACCTTGAGCGACGCATAGAGCGGTATCATCTTGACGCGGTACTTACCGGCATATGGCACCTCCCCTGCGTAGACCTTCTTGTATATGGGCGGCGCAGTCTTCCAGAACTTCTCGTGCACGAAGCCCTCGCGGGGATGCTTCTCAAGCCAGTCAACTGCCTGCTCCATTATTGATAGGCTCTGCTTGATCTCCTCGACCCTCTGCCAGGCCCTAGCGAGGGAATCACCCTCCTCGTATATCGGGATCTCGAAGTCCACCCTATCATAGGCCTCGTAAGGCTCGGCCAACCTGACGTCATATCTTACGCCGCTCGCCCTCACGTTAGGGCCGGCGAGCCCCAGCTCCACGGCCCTCGATTTAGACACGACGCCGACGCCCTCCAGTCTGCTCCTTATGTTCGGGTTCAGTAGGAATATCTTGGCGTACTCGTCAAGCCTCCTCCTCATGTAGGCCGCGGCCTTCCTAACGTGCTGGCCGAAGTCGTCCGGCATGTCGCGGCGGACGCCGCCGAACATCGGATATGTATGGGTGAGCCTGGCGCCGGTGAGCCTCTCAGCAAGCTCAACGAACACCTCCCTGTCGCCGAAGGCCCACATGTAGAGCGTAGAGTGCCCGAGGAAGACGCCGAAGATCCCGAACCCGTAGAGGTGGCTAGCGACCCTGTTTATCTCGCAGAGAAGAGTTCTCAGGTATTTGGCCCTCTCCGGAGGATCCACATCCAGCAGCTTCTCCACGGCCTCCACGTAGGGAAGCGTGACGTTGCATGCGTCAAGTATTGCCATCCTCTCGAAGAGTGGTATGTTCTTCATCCAGTCCCTTCCCTCCGATAGCTTCTCCATGGTCCTGTGCACGAAGCCTATATCAGGATCTACCTCCACCATGACGTCGCCCTCGACCCTCACCAGTATCCTCATGTGACCGGAGCCTGGATGTGCCGGACCTATGGCGACCTCATACAGGTTCTTCTTGAGCGGGTGAACCTGCATCCCAGGTAGGGACTGAACCTGCGATCCCTCGGTACCCATATCACACCCACCTCTTGGTGCTTGTGTACTCATCGTAAGTCGACTTCAGGTAGTCGTCCTCCTCGACCACCTTGAAGTCCTTACGGAGCGGCCTCTGCGCCGCCACGTCGGGCGTGAGCAACAGGGGCCTGAGATCCGGATGCCCCTCGAAGTTCACACCGAAGAACTCATACATCTCCCTCTCCTGGAACTCGGCGCTCACCCATATGCTCGAGAGGCTGGGCACCGTTGGGTTATCCCTATCGACCGATGTCGCCAATCCGACCACATAACCGGAGAGCGACTCGTCGAGCATGCTGGATGCATGATATATCACCTTGATCTGCTTCTTGTCCGGATAGTCCACTGCTGTCACGGACTTCACGTGATCGAATCCTGCAGCCTTGAGCTTCGCAGCGGCATCCCTGAGCGACGCCGGATCGACTGATACCTCGACGTAGCCCTTCAGCTGCTCCACCGGGGCCTCGGGAGCGAGGCCCAGAATTGATCTGAGCCTCTCAACTATACCTTGTGCTGAGGTCGACATCCTCTCCCCTCCAGCTGCACAGATCCTCCTTTGGAATTATGTTCTTGAGGTCCTGGCGCTCGCCATCGGCAAGCCAGCCGGAGGCGACGCCTTCCTCCCTTATCTTTCTCTGGAGCTCCACTATGGAGCGCGCCACTGCCTCCGGCCTGGGAGGACAGCCCGGTATGTAGATGTCTATGGGTATTACCTGCCACGGCCTTATTATATTGTAGCTGTTGTAGAAGAGCCCGCCATCGAGGGCACAGACGCCCATCGCTATCGCGAACTTTGGGTACGGCATCTGCTCCCAGGTTATCCTCACGGAACACCCCATCTTCCGGGTCACCGTCCCCTCCACTATTATCAGGTTCGTCTGCCTCGGGGATACCCACGGCAATGACCCGTAGCGTTCGTTGTCGAACCTCGGACCCCAGGCTGCGCCGATCTCGCATCCGCAACAACTCGTCATCAGGTGAACCGGCCACAGGCTGAAGGCCGTAGCCCAGTCCACCATTGAGGGAAGCGGACCCTTCTTCAATATCTCCCTGGCGCGCTTGACCATCTCATCCATATCGGCCAGGAACATGTTCCCCTTCGAGAACATGGGCCTCTTCTTGTTTTCCTGCATAGGTTCAGTCAACCTCACACCTCCTGAAGATACCACTGTGCGACGCGCTTGGCCTCCCTCAACCCATACACGAGCAACGGCGCGTAGACCGCGACCAGTATCAGGTAGAGCTCGAGGACCCTACCTACAAGATACTCCGGGGCGGCGGCGACGAATGCAATTAGTATCACGGCCGGCTCAAGCGACATGAATGCTATGAGGTAGCCTAGATACTGAAATCCCAGCCTTCCCTTGCCCACGCCCTTGGGAGGATTGGATGACTCGAAGGGAACCTCCCTGTACTTCTCCCTCGAGGATATCTCTCTGTTCTGCTCTAGGAGTTTTCTGAGCAAAACCAGGGCGCCGATCAGAACGGCCAGCATGAACACGGGGACCACGATCATAGAGTTGGCGGAGAGCACGTATGGGCTGAAGGCGAGTGACGCCATCGCGATGCCCACGGCTGCCGCGCAGCCGCCGCTCTATTTATAGGTATCTTCGTCCAGATGTTATTTAATCTATGTTTGGCACTTAACTGCGACGCATCTGGCAAATTTGGATTATTCGGGACGTCCCGCGACCATGAGTTGACACATTTACGTCAGTTCACCACATGACCCGTCCGTGAATGATTATATGTGCGCGTACAACACAAGTGCGCAACGCCGTGGATGGCCGGAACACATAAGCAGTGCCGGCCAGCGTAAGAGGCAAACTCTTTTAGGATGCGTGAAAACACCCGCGGCGGTGCCCCTTGGACCGGGATGCATCTCTGACGTGCTACAACTGCGGATGGAAGGGAAGCCTTGAGGAATTCAGATATACGTGCCCCCGATGTGGCGAGCCCCTGACTATAGTCTACGAGGGAGGACGCCTAGCAGAGAGCTCCAGGAAGGAGCTGAGGGGCAGGGGTGTGTGGCGCTACTCAGCATTCCTCCCGTTCCCCGAGGACGTAGAGCCTATAACGCTGGATGAGGGCTGGACGCCGCTGCATGTTTCCAAGCTTGCAAGTGGGCTCCGCCTCAAGAACGAGGGATTGAATCCCACGGCGAGCTTCAAGGACCGGGGCATGACCGTGGCGATAACGGATGCACACAGGAGGGGCGCGTCGAGGGTTATCTGCGCATCCACGGGCAACACCGCTGCATCGGTGGCGGCGTACGCCGCGAGGGCCGGCATGAGGAGCTACGTGTTGGTGCCATCCGGCGCGGTGGCCAAGGGCAAGCTCGCACAGGCGGTAGCGCATGGGGCAAAGATAGTGAAGATTAAGGGCGGGTTCGACGAGGCACTGAGGGAGGTTCTCGAGCTGCTCTCGAGTGACAGGAGCTTCTACCTGCTGAACTCGGTGAATCCCTACAGGATAGAGGGTCAGAAGACGCTCGCATTTGAGGTGTGGGAGCAGCTGGGTCGCTCGGTGCCGGACGCGATGGTCCTACCGGTTGGAAATGCCGGGAACATATCGGCTATATGGAAGGGATTCAAGGAACTGAGGGATGCTGGACTGACGGATTCCACGCCGAGGATGATAGGTGTCCAAGCCGAGGGCGCAGCTCCCTTGGCTAGGGCATTCGAGGAGGGGCTCGGTGAACTGAGGCCAGTTGAGAGCCCTCAGACTTACGCCACAGCCATAAAAATAGGAAGCCCGGTCAGCTGGAGGAGGGCTCTCATGGCGGCACGTGAGAGCCATGGAGCAATAATAAGCGTGGGAGACGATTCAATACTGGAGGCACAGAGTGATCTAGCCAGGGTGGACGGTGTGTTCGTGGAACCGGCAAGCGCCGCCTCACTGGCGGGCTACAGGAGGGCGCTCGCCGAGGGGTTGATAGACCGCGGCGAGAACGTCGTGGCAGTGCTGACCGGCCATGGGCTTAAGGATCCCGACGCCGTCATGAGGTTCGGCGTGGACGAGACGGAGGTGGAGCCCGGGAAGCTGAGGAGGGAGCTGAGCGCATATCAATGAGGATAATCCTCGCGGGTTATGGAAACGTCGGGCGCAATCTTCATCGCATTATAGAGGAGCGCAGGAGGGAGCTCCTCAGGCGCTTCTTCCTCGATCTAAACGTGGTCGCGGTCGTGGACCGCGGGGGGGCGGTCGTGCACCAGAGAGGAGTTCCGTACAGGGAGGCATCGGCCGCCAAGGAGAAATATGGAAGCGTAGCGCGCGCGGATCACGGCAGACCGGACGCGGACGTCGCGGAAGTGCTCGAGGAGGTGGACGCGGACGTCTACGTGGATACTACACTGCCCAACTTCCGGGACGGGCAGCCATCCATTTCCTACATGAACGCGGCGATGCTCAGGGGCATGCATGTGGTGACCAGCAACAAGGCGCCGCTCGCGCTCGCAATGCCGGCGCTGCTCGAGATGGCTGAGTACAGGAGGGTGAAGCTACTCTACAGCGGAACCGTGGGGGGCGGAACACCCTTTCTCAGCACCGCATCCGAGTCCCTGAGGGGCAACAGGATAAGGGCTGTGAGGGGCGTACTGAACGGCACATCCAACTACATATTGCACAGGATGGAGACCGAGGGGACGTCTCTGGAGGAGGCGCTGGAGGAGGCCAGGAGACTGGGTTACGCGGAGGCGGATGCATCGCTCGACATCGGCGGAATGGATGCCGCGGCGAAGCTGGTGATACTCACCAATCACTCCATGGGTTCTAGGTATACGTTGAAGGATGTAAGATACAGCGGTATAGAGGGCGCGGCTCCTCGGGACCTGCTGGATGCGGCGAAGCGGGGAAGGGCACTCCGGCTCCTGGCGGATAGCAGGGGGCTCAGGGTCGGGATGGAGGAGATAGATGCCAAGAGCCCGCTCAACGTGCCAGCGAACCTCAACTCGGTCGAGTTCGACGTAGAGGAGCTGGGGAGCATCTACCTGATAGGCAGGGGCGCCGGCGGCCCGGAGACCGCCGCTGCCGTCCTGAGGGATATAGTGCAGTTAAGTTCATAACTAGTATCAATGCGCCTGCACGCGAGGGCTCGAGATGAGGATAATCATGAAGTTCGGCGGAACGTCCGTCCGCGGCGACGGGTTCCGCAGGGTGCATGACATAGTATCCAGGTACCTTCCAGAGAACCAAGTGGTGGTAGTGGTCTCAGCGATAAAGGGAGCGACCGATGAGCTCATAGACATAGCTCACAGGGCCAGGAGGGGCGACGAGAAGGAGATCTCGGATTTCCTAGACAGGCTTGTAGACTCGTACATGGAACTCGTGGAGGTGAACGTGGGGCGCGAGCACCTGAACGAGGCGTACAGCCTGGCGTCGAAGCTCCGGAGGGATCTGGAGAGGGTGCTGTACGGCATCATGTACCTGGGGGAGCTGACGCCGCGGAGCCTGGACTACGTCGCAGGCTACGGCGAGACGTTCTCGGCGAAAATAGGCGCATTCATACTGGGGAAGCTCGGATTAGAGGCAGTGGGGTTGACCGGCAAGGAGGCCGGAATAGTGACGGACGATAGCTTCGGCGACGCGAGGGTGCTCCTCAACGCGACCCGCTACAGCGCTAGACACGTCCTGGAACCGCTGCTGGAGTCCGGCAAGGTCCCCGTGGTGGGCGGGTTCACCGGTGCGACGCAGGACGGAATAATGACTACGCTAGGAAGAGGGGGGAGCGACTACACTGCGACCGCGCTCGGGGCGGCACTGGACTCAGACCAGGTGTGGCTCTGGAGCGACGTCGACGGAATAATGACGGCGGATCCACGCATAGTGCCCGACGCGAGGACAATTCCGGAGCTCAGTTACAGGGAGGCGGCGGAGCTGGCGGTCGTGGGAGCCAAGGCGCTGCATCCGAGGGCACTGGAGCCGGTGTGGGATGCCAGCATACCGGTCTACGTCCGCAACACGTTCAACCCGAATGGACCATACACGGTCATACATGGAAAGGAGGAGGTCGACAAGAGAGTCGTCAAGGCAGTCTCGCTGATAAGGGACGTCGGCATCATAACGGTCTACGGTCCGAGCATGGTGGGCGCGCCCGGCACCGCGGCGAAGGTGCTCGAGGTCGTCGGGTCCACGGGGGCCAACGTCATGATGATAGCTCAGAGCGCAAGCGAGTCCAACATCTCGATGGCAGTTAGGAAGGGATCATTGGATAAGGTGTACTCGGCGCTCGAGAGGGAGCTAGTATCGAAGGGCGTGCTGAGGTCGGTGGAGGTCGAGGACGACATGTCTATAGTGGCGGTGGTCGGCGCGGGTATGAAGGGAACGCCGGGAGTCTCGGCCAAGATATTCTCGGCGGTCGCCGAGCGCGGGATAAACGTCATAATGGTGGCGCAAGGCGGATCGGAGATGAACATCTCGTTCGTCGTCAAGGGGGAGGACGCCGAGGAGGCCGTGAGGGCCGTGCACGACTCGTTTAAGCTGGGGGAGGCCTGATATTTGTACTCACAGGAGGTCGAGGTCAGGGGGCATCTAATAGACTCGATGATACTTTCGAAGATATTCGATGCAATAATGGATATGGGGAACGAGTTCGAGGTACTCGAGTTCAACGTGGGCAAGAGGAAGGACGAGCACAGCTTTGTGAGGCTCCTAGTTAAGGCTGACTCGCGCGAGAAGCTGGAACAGATGCTGGAGGTGCTGTACAGGCTCGGGGCCATGCCAGCGGGCCTCAAGGAGGCATCGATGGTGGAGGCGCCGGCGGATGGAGTCCCCCCGGAGGGATTCTACGTCGCCACCAATAACCCAACGCAGATCTACGTCGGGGGCAGGTGGATAGACGTCAGGCCGGTGGCCGCGAACTTGGCAGTCGTGTACGTGCCCAATGGCGAGGTCGCGGCCGGTAAGCCTCCATGGAGGATCAGAAAGGGAGAACTCGTCGTCGTGGGTGAGGACGGCGTCAGGGTGACCCCGCCCGAGAGGCCGAGGGAGGGGATAGGAATCTTCGAGTTCATGTCAAGCCCTGCGCCCCGGGCGGTGACGCCATCGCTGATCTCCGGCATTGCCGAGGAGATGGAGGCGATAAAGGAGCGCGGGGGCAGGATAGTGGTCGTGGCCGGATCGGCGGTGGTGCGGAGCGGCGCAGCGGATCTCCTGGCGTCACTCATCCGCAAGGGCTATGTTGACTCGTTGATCTCGGACGGCGCGCTTCTCACGTGCGACGTCGAGCTGAGGCTATTCGGAACATGTGATGGAACGGCCATCGTGGGCGGCGCCAGGAATGGATATGGAAATCGCGTGAGGGCAGCCGTTGAGATCAGGAGGGCCGGAGGCATCGAGGGGCTCGTCAGGAGAGGGGTTCTGAGCGAGGGACTGGCGTACGAAGTTGTGATGCGTAAAGTGGACAGTGTGCAGCTGATGGACATCAGCGATGAGCCGGTGCCGGACACCTTCACAGATATCGGAAGGGCCCAAGGGAGAATACTGGAGATGCTCGAGGGCGCCGACCTTGTGCTGGCGCTGGCGGGTGGACATGTGGCGTCCGAGGTGCTGAAGCTCCTCAGGTCGAATATGAAGCTCGTAGTGGTGGATGTGAGCCCCGAGGTCGCGCTCAGGGTTATAGGAAGGGAGATCGCGCAATCGGTCAGCGTCATGTCCGACGTGTCGAGCTTCCTAAGCGCACTCGACGGCGCGCTGGAGCCCCTGCACGCATAGGATGCGCGCTGAACCGTAGCCCCTCTCCCAACTCTTTGCAGTTGGGATTTGTGCCGGGGTTTTGGGCGTTACCTCC
>ERZ1669250.1003-NODE-1003-length-10113-cov-4.243885_pt1 | contig 10113 bp, 8 predicted proteins | sample MGYA00579295_ERZ1669250 | MGnify/ENA primary metagenome ERZ1669250 (study PRJEB41166, sample SAMN08046056) | hot springs metagenome | biome: hot spring; feature: acid hot spring; material: thermophilic sediment; isolation source: thermophilic sediment from acid...
ATGGAACAAACGAAATACAAAAACTAGTTATAGCAAAATCTTTAATGGGGAAAATTACGGCTATAAAAAAGTGATAATAGATATGTCAATCATAAAATATAAATGTTTTCGTTTAAACAGTTTTTAAATAAAATATAATACAACTATGTATTAGGTGAGGAATTTGGGTGATATTAAAAAAATTGGTATTATAGGTTCTGGAACAATGGGACACGGTATTGCTGAGGTATCTGCTTTAAATTCATATGATGTGGTTTTGATAGACATTTCTCAAGAGATCTTAGATAACGCTATCAATAAGATAAGCTCAAGCCTATCAAAACTTATTGAAAAGGAAAAAGTTGATGAAGTTTTAAAAAAATTAAAACCTCAACAGATTATAAAGATTTAAGAGGCTGTGATCTTGTAATAGAAGCTGTTCCAGAGAATTATGATATAAAAGTTAAATTATTTAAGGAAATAACTAATTACTTAAAAAATGATACAATTTTAGCTACTAATACTTCTACAATACCAATTAATGACCTTGCAAAAGAAACAGATAGGAAAGACAAATTTATAGGAATTCATTTTATGAACCCCCCTATACTAATGCCTCTAGTTGAATTAATTTTAGGAAAAGACACCTCTAATGAAACCCTTGATAAAGCAATAGAATTTGTAAAGAAAATAAAAAAGGATTATGTAATTGTTAAAAAGGATGTGCCTGGGTTCTTGGTTAATAGGATTAATACTAAAACATTTTTAGAAGCCATGATAATGCTTGAAGAAGGATTTAGTAAGGAAGATATAGATACTATGACAAGGTTTAGACTTGGATTTCCTATGGGATTTATAGAATTATTGGATTACGTAGGAATAGATGTTGTTTACAATGCTTTAAGTGAAATGATAAAAAGAGGAGAGAAGCTTTTTATACCAAAAACTTTAGAAATAATGGTTAAAGAAGGAAAAATAGGTTCAAAAGTAGGAGTAGGATTTTATAACTATCCAAATAAGATCTTCAAAAAGCAATTATTGGTACCAAAGGAATCAATGTATAAGATAAATCCTGCGAGAATAATTTCAGTCGCAGCTAATGAAGCTGCATGGTTAATAAGCAATGAGGTAGCAACAAAAGAAGACATAGAGAAATCTATGACATTAGGAATGAATTGGCCTTATGGACCTTTGCATTTTGCTGATTATTATGGATTAAATAATATAATAAATTTATTAGAAAAAAGATACAAAGAGACTAATTATGATTTATACAAAACTGAGCCTTATTTAGTTACAATTTCAAAAAATGGTTTAGGTATTAGATCAGGTAAGGGATTCTTTGAATATTTTTATTCAATCGAAAATATGGGTCCTGTATCATATGAATTAGTAGAAAATTATGCTATAATAACTATAAGAAGACCTAATAAATTAAATGCTCTAAACGAAGAAGTATGGAGAAATATTAGAATATTCCTAGAAAAGGCTGAAAATGATAAAAGGATAAGTTCTGTAGTATTAACTGGCGAAGGAAGTTCTTTCTGTTCTGGAGATGATATAGAAATGATGAAAAATTGGACTAATTCTGCTATAGCGAAGAAGTGGCTAGATGATTTAGCCTGGCCTTTAGTAAACACAATGCTAAATTATACAAAACCTATTATAGCAGCTGTAAAAGGTTATGCGTTTGGAGGCGGTATGGAATTAACAATGCTTGCAGATATAGTTATTTCTACAGAAAATGCAATATTTTCCATACCAGAAGCTGTTATAGGAGCATTTCCACCAATAGCATCTCCTTTGGGTACATACTTTACAAACAAAAAAATTGCTAGATATGCCTTAACAGGGGACTGGCTTGATGCAAAAGAGGCAGAAAATCTTGGATTAGTTGATATAATAGTTCCAGAAGATCAGCTAGATATAGCTATATTTGAAATCACGAATAAATTAGCGAAAATGCCTCCTCTATCGCTAAAATCAGTTAAAAATGCTATTAATAACTCTAAATCAATTTTTGTAAGTTCTCTTAAGAACTCTTTGAATGAATTAGTAATATTAGCTGATTCAAAAGATTTTGCTGAAGGAATGAGAGCTTTTCTAGAAAAAAGAAAGCCAGTTTACAAAGGTGAATAAATTTTATTGCATATATGTTTCTATTTTTATATTATTATCTTGTTTTCTTCATTAAGTATTAGAAATGAACCTTTATATACTTAATTGGATACATTAAATTAATGGGAAATCTGTGGTGATAGCTATGATTGAAGGTTTTCCATCTACTATAAATGATTCATATCAATTAAATCTCTGGAGGGTAATAGATTATGCAGCAAAAATACACTACGATACTGAGGTTATCTCATATAGAAACTTGCAAGGCGGAAAAATTCACAGAATGACTTATAAAGAAGTTTATGAAAGAGTTAGGAGAATTTCAAGTGGATTAGAAAGCTTAGGGATAAAACCAGGAGACAGAGTTGCTGTTTTAGGGTGGAACGATCATAGATATTATGAATCTTATTTCTCAATAACTGGTTTAGGCGCTGTCATGCTACAGCTTAACCAAAGGCTTGCTATAAATGACTTGGACTATATAATAAAGCATTCTAAAGCAAAAGGAATTTTTATTGATGAAAGTCTTATTGAAATTGGAAATGCACTAATTAAGAACAATAATCTGGACTTTGCTGTAATAATGACTGATGACCCATCAAAATTAAACCTTAATTTTAAAAACAACATATATAATTACGAGGACTTAGTTAAAAATAATCCTCCGAAGAATTATGAGGAAATAAACGAAAAGTCAGCTGCGACAGCATGTTATACTTCAGGAACAACAGGTAAGCCAAAAGGAGTTTATTATTCACATAGAAGTTTAATATTGCATGCCTGGGCAATAAATGGTGTGTTAAACTTTAAGCCAGAAGATACTTTCGCAGCAATAGTTCCATTATTCCATGCAAACGGTTGGGGAGCTCATATTGCTGCAACCATGATGGGATCAAAAATTGTTTTGCCAGGAAGATATACGCCTGAAAGTTTAGCAAATATCTTAATAAATGAAGGAGTCACTGCTTCAGCAGGAGCGCCTGCGATATTAATTCCTTTATTAGAAGTTTTCAGAAAGATGGAACCCAAGCCAAAGCTAAATAATTTAAGGTTCATTTCAGGAGCAACAGAACCACCTTTAGCCTTAATGATGCAGTTAAAAGAATTTGGGATGAACATAATGCACGCATACGGTGCAACAGAAACAACTCCACTAGTTACAGCTAACTTACCAAAGAAGAAGATAAAACAAATGAGCGAACAGGACCAAATAGAAAATGCCAGAAAGCAAGGGTTACCAGTATTTGGAGTTGAAGTAAAGATTGTAGACCCTGCTGGAAAAGAGCTTCCATGGGATGGAAAAAGCGTTGGAGAACTGTTGATAAAGGGTCTATGGATAGCAAATCAATATTATAATGATGAAAGAAGTAAAGAATCCTTCATTGATAATTGGTGGAAGTCTGGAGACGCTGCAACTATTGATGAGAATGGGTATGTAAAAATTGTAGACAGAATAAAAGATCTAATAAAAAGTGGAGGCGAATGGATTTCAAGTATAGATCTAGAAAATTACCTAATGGCTCATCCTGCAGTTTTAGAAGCATCAGTAGTTGGTGTTCCTCATCCTAAATGGGAAGAAAGACCCATTGCTCTAGTTGTGTTAAGAGAACAGTATAAAAATAAAGATTTTAATGAGCTTGAAAAAGAATTAAAGGAACATTTGTCAAAAAGATTTGCTAAATGGCAGATTCCAGATAAAATATTCTTTGTAAATGAAATACCAAAGTCAAGTACAGGAAAATTTGATAAAAAAACTATTAGAGCTCAGTATAAAAATATATACAATGTTTAAAATAAATTATAATTTTCAACCTCATGTTTCCATCATTTTCTTTAATTCATTAACTGCTCTTTTAACCTCCTCAATAGAATCAGGATTTTCAATTACTGGAGATATATTGGCTTTTCCTTCTTTTGCTACATCTCTTATAATTCTTCTCATAATTTTTCCGCTTCTGGTTCTTGGTAAATCCTTTACTTTCACTATTTTCTCTGGCTCGAAAGGTTTGCCTAGCTTTTCTGAAACTAAACTTTTTATTTCTTTTACCTCTTTATCAGTAATGTCCTTATTTGGTCTAGGTATTGCAAAGCAAACTATAACCTCACCTTTTACTGGATCAGGGTAACCAATGCATGCACTTTCAGCAACACTTTGATGAGAGTTTATTATTGTTTCAACTTCTGCCGGTCCAATTCTTTTGCCTGCTACTTTTATAACATCATCAGCTCTACCCAATATATACCAAAGACCATCTTCATCAATTAATGCATAATCTCCATGGAACCATACTCCTTTAAACGTGCTCCAATAAGTTTCTAGATATCTTTTCGGATCCTTCCAAAGCCCTCTAGTCATGCTTGGTGCTGGCTTTGTAGCAACAAGATATCCAGGCCTATTTCTTACCGAATTACCATAATCATCAAATACATCAACGCTCATTCCTAATCCAGGTCCCCAAAGAGTTGAAGGCTTTAAATTAACTACAGGGCTTGGCAAAAGGAAACATCCTAATATTTCTGTTCCTCCACTCAAATTAATTAAAGGTCTCTTTTCCTTGCCTACATCTTTCATTACCCAAAACCATGTATCCTCATCTATTGGCTCTCCAGTATTTCCAAATGCTCTTAAACTCTTTAGATCGTGATTTTCTAATGCTTCATTACCGAAAGACTTTAAAAGCCTTGCTGCAGTTGCAGCAAATCCGAGATGTGTTATTTTAAATTTCTCAATAAGCGCCCATACCTTATCTTTACTTGGATAATCTAATGCTCCCTCTAATGAAAAGTGAGTTGCTCCTAAAATTTGTGTTCCTATAACTTGCCACGGGCCCATCATCCATCCGATATCAGTAATCCACCATAATATATCATTATAATCTTTTATCGATCCTGGCTTAATATCTAGGTTAAAATAATGCTCTTTCGATGGCTGTAAAATAGATCCTATTTGACTAATTACTGCCCCTTTTGGATTACCTGTTGTACCACTTGTAAACATAAGCAGTGCTGGATCCTCAGATTCTGTATCTACAGCATCAAAATTTGGCCTTTTACCATTTATTGCAGAATCAAACCATATATCTCTTTTATCATCCCATGGCATATCTATTTTGTTGAATCTTTTTGCAACAATTACTTTTAAATCAACACCTGATTTCTTTACAGCCTCATCAGCGCTTTTCTTAAGCTCTATTATTTTTCCTTTTCTATAATATCCATCTGCTGTTACTAATACCTTTGAGTTTGCAGCTTTTATTCTCTCTGCAACTGCGTCTGGAGCAAATCCGCTGAAAATTGGATTAGCTATAGCTCCTATCCTAAAGGATGAGTACATTGCTATTACAGTTTCTGGCATTAAAGGAGCATAAATTGATACAACATCACCTTTTTTTACACCTATTTCGCTTAGATAATTGGATAACCTATTTACTTTATCAAGCATTTCTATATAGCTTAAGTTAACTATTTTACCATCTTCTCCATACCATATCATTGCCGTTTTGCTTCCGAGTCCATTTTTTATTATTCTATCAAGAGCATTATATGATATATTAATTTTTCCTCCTACATACCATTTAGTCCATTCTATTCCTTGAGATGTATCATATACCTCTTTAAATTTGCTAAACCATTCTAGATCTAACCAATCTGGTAAATTTCCCCAGAACCACTTCAAGTCATCTTGACTTTTTTTAACTAAACTGCTATAGTTATCAAAATTAAATTTTTGCATAAATTGAGCTACGTTAGATGTCTCTTTTAATTCCTTTGGAGGGGTCCAGATATATACCATTCTCCCACCACTTAGTCTGTGTACACCGTTATGTATATTAATATACTCAGAGTATTTATACAAGTTTCCTTCAAAATACATATGGGTGTGCTAATGTCCCGTGTGGCTATAGTTGGAGTAGGATGGTATGGTTTTAAGCCAACGACAATTGATGTTTCATTTCAAGATATGATGTTCGAATCATCAGCAAGGGCCTATGCCAATGCAAAAATTGATCCAAGATACGATGTAGATGCATTTGTTGATTGTCAAGAAGATATGTGGGAAGGTATAGCAATTTCTGATGAATTTGCTCCTGAACCGATAGGTGGAGCTTTAAGGCCAACTTTTACAGTTGCTGGAGATGGATTAGAAGGGATTGCTCACGCATACATGCTTATAAAAACAGGTCATTTTAATGTAGTATCTGTAGAATCTCATGGAAAGCCAAGCGAAATTAAAACTCTACAAGATATTTATAGATTTGCATTGGATCCCTTACATGTTAGGCCATTGGATTATGTTAATCCTTTATTTTATGCAGGCTTAGATGCTGTTGCCTATATGAAAAGAACGGGTGCTAAAAGAGAGCATTTAGCTATGGTTGCAGTAAAAAACAAAAACAATGGGTTAAGTAATGAAAGAGCATCTTTTTCAACAAGAATAGATTTAGATTATGTATTATCGTCTAGCTATAGTATATATCCTATGACAAACTATGAGATAGCCCCGTTTAGCGATGCAAGCATAACATTTGTTTTAGCCAATGAAGATTATGCAAAGAAGTTAACAGAAAATCCTGTATGGATAGAAGGAATAGGATATTCTACAGAAACTGGAACTGGAGCAACTGAATGGCATGAATGGGGAAAGATGAAATCATTTAGAAGTGCGGCTCTTATGGCATATAAAATGGCAAATTTGAATGGAAACCCACAAGTAGATTTTGCAGAAATAGAAGATAGGTTTAGTTTTATGGAATTATTGGCATTAGAAGAGACTATGTTAGTAAAAGAAGGGGAAGCTCATAAAATGTTGGAAAAAGGCGATTTGAATCGCGATGGATTTTTACCAGTTAACCCGAGTGGAGGGAGTTTATCCATGGGAGTTCAATTGGAGGCAACAGGACTTTCTAGACTCTTAGAAGCATATCTCCAATTGACTGGTAAAGCAGGAAATCACCAGTTAAAAAATGTTAGAAGGGGCTTGGTTGCATCATGGAGGGGGGTTCCTACATATACAAGTATGGTAGCCCTTCTTTCTGTATGAGGTGAAAAATATGAGATCTAATATATTTATGAAGGATAGGGTAGCTATAGTTGGTGCAGGTATAACAACATTCATGAGAAGAGCATTAGAAACTCCTAGAGAATTAGCATGGGAAGCAGCTAAGATGGCTTTGGACTCTGCTGGGCTAACTCTAAGCGATATAGATTGTGTTGTTATAGGTTCTGCTCCTGATACTTTTGATGGAATGCACCTCAAAGGGGAATATTTGGGAGATGGTTCGGGTGCAATAAATAAACCTATGACAAGAGTATATGTTGGAGGAGGAACAGGAGTTTTCGTTCCTGAATCAGCATATTGGCATGTTGCTAGCGGTGTATGTAAGAAAGTTTTAGTTGTTGCTGAAGAAAAAATGAGTCCTGCTCATCCACATCCGCAATATGTTTTCAAGTATATATGGGATCCAATAATTGAAAGACCATTAGGACCTAATTTGCTATGGATATTTGCAATGGAAATGAGAAGGTACATGGCTAAATGCGGTGCTAAGAAAGAAGATATTGCTCTTGTTAGCGTTAAAAATAAGAGAAATGCTTTAGATCATCCCGCTGCATTGACTGCTGCTAATATAACTGTAGATGATGTTTTAAAGAGTGAAACTCTTGTCTGGCCTGTTAACTTGCTAGATGTTTCTCCTGTAACTGATGGAGCGGCTGCTTTAATAATGACATCTGAAAATGTTGCTAGAGAAATTACTGATAGTCCAGTTTGGGTAGATGGTATAGGATTTACTTTAGAAAATCAACATTGGTATAATAGGGAACTGGCATTTCCAAGGTATTTAAATTATGCAGCAAGAATGGCCTATAAGATGGCAGGAATTGAAAGACCATGGAAAGAAATAGACGTTGCAGAACCTTATGATCCATTCGATTATAAAGAGTTACATCATATAGAAGGTTTAATGCTCGCTAGACCATGTGAAGCGTGGAAATTAGTTAGAGAAGGATACTTTGATAGAAATGGAGAATTACCAACAAGCCCAAGCGGAGGCTTATTAGGCGTAGGAAATCCAATAGCTGCTGCAGGACTAATGAAGGTTGCAGAGCTTTTCTGGCAACTTAGATACGAGGCTGGAAAAAGACAAGTCAAGAAACCTGTTCATAAAGCAGTTGCTAATGCATGGGGAGACCTCATGCAAGCTGGTACAGTTATAGTTTTAAGTAATTAGGGGGGTGTAATGTTATGAGCTCAAAGATAAATAAGTTACCTGGAATAAAACTGAAGGAAAAGGAAATGTATTCCTTAATAGGACTTGTTGAAGATATGCCCCAAGCGAAGTACGACTTTGCAGCTGGAACAACAATATCAAAGTTTTTAGAAGGACTAAAAGAAGGCAAGATATTAGGAAGAAAATGTCCAAAGTGCGGAAGAATATTTGTTCCTCCAAGATCTTATTGTGAATGGTGCCATGTTGCAACAAATGAATGGATAGAGGTTCCCCAAACAGGAGAAATACATACAGCAGTTATTACATATATATCAACAAAAAGAGAGAAAATAGAGAGGCCAGAAGTTGTAGGAACAATAAAACTTGATGTGCCTGGATACAGAGATGGAGAATACGAATTTGCTGGTTTGTTCCACAAGATATGTGTTGATCCCCAAGATGTAATAAGCGGAAAAGCTATAGGAATGAAAGTTAAAGTAAGGTGGAAGCCGAAAGAAGAAAGAAAAGGAAATATATTAGATATAGAATGTTTTGAACCATTATGAGGTGATATGTATGAGTTATGATAAAAGAAATAGAATGGAAGATTTAGTTATATTTCCAGGAGAGCAAGAAGTTGAAAAATACGTGTATACGCCGGGCATTCACGGTTTGGAGTTTGCTAAAGGATTAAAAGAAGGAAAAATACTTGGCATGAAATGCAAAGATAAAATATACGTCCCACCAAAAACATTCTGTCCTGATTTTACTCAAGGTGAATTGATAGAAATTAATGATGAATGGATTTTAGTTTCATATACAATAGTATATCAAGATATGTACAAAAATAACTTACCGAATCCAAAAATTATAGGCGTAATTAAGCCTAAAAATGCTGAAACAGGATTAATACATCTATTAAATGTGCCTTTAGATAAACTGGAAATAGGCATAAAACTTAAGCCCGTATTTAAGCCAGAAAATGAAAGAAATGGTACCATAAACGATATAAAGTATTTTGAATTAAGCTAAATTTATTTTTCTAAATATTTCATAAATAATTTTTTCCTAAATTTATATAAATTTCAAATTATTAGCATATAAACAATTCGTATAGTAGGAACTATGTGGGAAAATTTAAATATTCAAAATTAAATACTATAATGTGTACAGGTGAATAATATGGAGGGTGAGCTATTTTCTTATAAAAAGATAAGGAAGATGAATGAGGAAGGTCTCCAAAACCCCGAAAAGTTTTGGCGTGATAGACTAAATTTAATTACATGGTTTAAGGAGCCAGTAAAAATATTAGAAGGTAATCCACCTTATGAGAAATGGTTTGTTGGAGGAATTTCAAATTTAGCATATAATGCTGTTGATAGGCATTTACCAAATGAAGCGAATAAAGTAATATTTTATTGGATGGATGAAAGAGGAAACAGTAAATCTGTTACATACCAGGATTTATATTATGAAGTAAACAGAGCAGCTTATGTTTTGAAAGAAATGGGAGTAAAACATGGAGATACTGTATCTATGTTAATGGCAAGTTCCCCAGAAGCAGTTGCATTTGGATTAGCTGTTCATAGACTGGGAGCAATTGCTGTGATACATTATGTTGGATTAACAGATGAAATTATTGCAACAAGGTTTATTGATACTGGATCAAAATATGCTGTAGTATTTGCAAACACAATTAATGCTGGAAGTGAAATTAATATAAAGAACTATTTTGATAATGTAGCCAATAAATTTAATTTACCCGTAGAAAAAGTCCTTGTTGTTAGTAGAGGTTTTTCAAATTTCT
>ERZ1669250.1004-NODE-1004-length-10106-cov-4.551885_pt1 | contig 10106 bp, 7 predicted proteins | sample MGYA00579295_ERZ1669250 | MGnify/ENA primary metagenome ERZ1669250 (study PRJEB41166, sample SAMN08046056) | hot springs metagenome | biome: hot spring; feature: acid hot spring; material: thermophilic sediment; isolation source: thermophilic sediment from acid...
ATAAAAGGCATTCAAAATATTGGAAATGAATATAAATCCTTACAGTACCTGAAGTTTCCATCAGGTACAAAAATTAAAAATGGAAATGAAACAAACAATTTTCAAGGCAATCAATTTTCAGATATCAAGAGGAACTTTTTCGCCCATAGTGGTTTTGAATATACAGTAACGGAGGCAAAGAATGTCAACGGAAAAATTTATCTGAGATATTCTGAATCAAAAAAAGAAGAAATAAAAAGTTGGTTTGAAAACATAATAAAAGATAAAAAATCATAAGAGGTATGGGCAAATTTTTTATTTATAAAAATCATACAGTTTTAGCCATAATTGGAAAACCCTGCTTATTTGGAGAGGTGAAATGATGAGAAAAATAAATGTAATGGAACACGAAATGGTTCCCGAACATTATCTATTATCGGAGGAGGAGGAAGTCAGGTTATTAGAAACATTAAATATTGAAAAGGATTCGCTACCTAAAATTCGAAGAAGCGATCCAGTTGTAAAAATTTTGGAAAAAATTTATGGCCCCATTAAACCTGGAAAAATAATAAAGATAATCAGAAACAGCAAAACATCCGGAAAATTTGTAACATACAGAGTTGTGAAGGAAGAGTAAAATTTTTAAATCATGAGTATTAAGGTGAGTTAAATGAATGAGATTATTGAGTCATTTTTTAAAGATAGGAGTATAGTTGACCATCATCTTATGAGCTATAATACATTTATACCTACAGAAGACAATCCAAACAGCATATTGCAGAGGATTATTGATTCTACAAGGATATCGGATATGGATGAGCCCGGAGAAATGGTTCTTGATCCTTCCAAAACTGCAGGAAGAATAATAAAGATAAGGTTTGGAAGGAGAAAGTTAAAAAACAATGAATATGAGCCTCCAACAGTATATGTTTCAACATCAAAGGGCAGGGGTGGTTCTGATACAAATAAAATTTATACGCCAATGGAAGCGAGGTTAAAGGATTTTACGTATTCTGCAGAAATAATAATCAGGTTTACCGTAATAGAATGCGATGAAAAGGGTGAAAATTGTGCTGAAAATGAGCCGGAGGAGGTAAAGATTGGAGATCTGCCCATAATGGTCAAAAGCAAGCTCTGTGTTTTACATCCCGATAACATAAACGAATATATTGAAGAAAAAATGACAAGAAATCCAAAGTTCCAGAATAAAAAGCTATCTTATGAGGAAAAGTTAAAACTTCTGCAGGAAGATCCTAGGGATCCGGGAGGATATTTTGTGGTTTCGGGAACGGAGAGGGCACTTATAACACTTGAGGATCTTGCGCCTAACAGGATTCTGGTTGAATATGAGGAAAAATATGATACCAAGGTGGAAACGGCAAAGGTATTTTCAGAAAAGGAGGGTTACAGGGCCCTGATTGCCGTGGAAAAAAAGGTTGACGGAATACTCGTGGTTTCAATACCCGTGGTAAACGGAACCATACCTCTTGTTGTCCTTCTTAAGGCACTTGGCCTTGAGAAGGATGAGGACATATACAAAATGATTGTTACTGATCAGAGAATGGAACCGATAATACTTGCAAATATTGAGGATGCAGAAAAGGAGGACAATTATTCAGAAAGTGGTATTAAAACAAAGGAGGATGCGATAGAATACCTCGAAAAAAGGTTTGCGGCAGGTCAGGCAAGAGAATACAGGGAAAGGAGGATTTCCCAGATTCTTGATACGAATCTTCTTCCCCATCTCGGTGATTCCCCGGAAACAAGGATGAAGAAAGCAATGTATTTATCGAGAATGGCAAGGGCCGTTCTTGAACTCCACTTCGGTATAAGAAAGGAGGATGACAAGGATCATCTGGCAAATAAAAGGATGAAACTTGCAGGGGATCTCCTAGAGGAAATATTCAGGCAGTCATTTGAATCCCTACTGAAGGATCTGAAATACCATCTGGAAAGAACATACAACAGAAAGAAGGGAATTAAGCTGAGGGCTGCAGTCAGGCAGGATGTTTTAACACAGAAAATTCTCCACGCAATGTCTACAGGAAACTGGGTAGGAGGAAGAACCGGTGTTTCCCAGTTACTGGACAGAACCTCTCACATGAGCATGATAAGCCATCTGAGAAGGATATCATCACCCTTGACAAGGTCTCAGCCACACTTTGAGGCAAGGGATCTTCACGCTACCCAGTGGGGAAGGATGTGCCCCAATGAAACGCCTGAAGGTCAGAACTGTGGGCTTGTAAAAAATGCCGCTCTCATAATCAACATTTCAAATGATGTTTCAGAAGAGGAAATAATAAAATTGTTGGAAAAATTCGGTATCAAATATTATAATTTTGATCCTGGAAACATGACCAGAATTTATCTCAATGGTGATTTGATCGGTTTTCACCCGGACGGAAGGGCCCTCGTGAGGGATATGAGGGAAAAGAGAAGAAGCGGATATCTGGATATCAATGTCAATATCAGGTATGATGAATTCACAAATGAGATAATAATAAATTCAGACAGGGGCAGACTTAGAAGGCCTGTAATGGTTCTGGAAGATGGAAAAATCAAATATACAAAGGAATTAAGAAAAATGATCCTGAACAGAGAAATCACAGTGGATGATCTTTTTTCAAAAGGAGTTCTGGAATGGCTTGATGCAGACGAGGAGGAAAATGCATACGTGGCCGTATATGCCTATGATGTCCCGAAAAGATGTCCTCACTGCAATACTCCACTGAGCAGGAAGGACGTTGAATGGATGGATTTGAATGAGGCGGGAGAAAATGTTGTATTGAAATGCAGGTTCTGCAACAATGAATTCACAATGAAGAATCTGCTGACACAGGAACACACTCATCTTGAAATAGATCCGAGCATAATTCTTGGGCCGATTGCAGGCTCAATACCATATCCCGATCATAACTCTTCATCAAGGGTTACTCTGGGTGCCGCAATGTTAAAACAGTCACTTGGATTATCATCATCAAATTACAGAAGGAGACCGGATACAAGGCAGCATTTACTGCATTATCCACAGAAGCCACTTGTCAAGACCATGAGCATAGACGTTACAGGATATAATCAGAGGCCTGCGGGACAGAACATGGTAGTGGCAATTTTATCATTCCACGGATATAACATTGAAGATGCGCTGATAATGAACAAGGCATCCATTGAAAGGGGTCTTGGCAGATCATCATTTTTCAGGACCTACCAGACGGAGGAAAGGAGATATCCCGGTGGAGAAGAGGATAAGATTGAAATACCTTCATCAGATGTGAGCGGAAAAAGGGAGGAAAGCGCATACGCTTACCTTGATGAGGATGGGCTGATTTCACCTGAGACATATGTAAAGGGTGGAGATGTTCTGATCGGAAAAACTTCGCCTCCAAGGTTTCTGGAAGAACAGCCAGGACTACTCGGCCCGCAGAAGAGGAGGGAAAGCAGTGTGGGAATGAGGCCTGAAGAAACGGGAATAGTTGACAGTGTCATGCTCACATCATCAGAGAACAATAACAGACTTGTTAAAATCAAGGTAAGGGATTTAAGGATACCCGAGCTCGGGGACAAATTTGCATCGAGACATGGGCAAAAAGGTGTTCTGGGAGCAATTATACCACAGGAGGATATGCCCTTTACGGAAGATGGTGTGATTCCCGATCTGATAATCAATCCACACGCAATCCCGTCAAGGTTGACCGTGGGACATCTGCTTGAAATGATAGCAGGAAAAGTTGGATCCATGGAAGGAAGGGTGGTTGACGGAACAGTATTCTCAGGAGAGCCGGAGGAAAAATTGAGGGAAACAATGGAAAAATATGGTTTCAAATATTCCGGCAGGGAAACAATGTATGATGGTGTCACGGGAAGAAAATACCTTGCCGATATTTTTGTGGGTGTGATATATTACCAGAAGCTGCATCACATGGTTGCAGGAAAGTTCCATGTCAGGTCCAGGGGACCGATGCAGATTCTCACAAGGCAACCAACCGAGGGAAGGTCCAGACTGGGCGGTCTCAGATTTGGAGAAATGGAAAGAGATACCCTGATAGGGCATGGGGCTGCAATGGTAATAAAGGACCGTTTACTGGATCAATCTGACGGGACGACACTGTGGGTATGTGGAAATCCAGAATGCGGACACATTGCAATACATGACTGGAAGAGGGGGACAAACAGGTGCCCGGTATGCGGAAATACTACAAACATATATCCGATAGAGACTTCATACGCGTTCAAGCTTATGAGGGATGAACTGATAAGTTTAGGTGTTGTTATGAGGCTACAGCTAGGTGATATGAAATGATAGAGCCAGAGGTTAAAAAGAGGATTAATGGATTAAAATTCGCATTACTCTCCCCGGATGAAATAAGGAAAATGAGCGCAATTAAAATCACAACCGCGGATACATACGATGAGGAGGGTTTTCCCATAGACAGGGGTTTGATGGATCTCCATCTGGGTGTTATTGAACCTGGACTCAGATGCAAAACGTGTAACGGTACGGTTAAGGAATGTCCAGGACATTATGGGCACATCGAACTTGCCATGCCTGTAATACATATAGGGTACGTAAAGGAAATCAAGGAAATCCTTGAGGCAACGTGTTCATCATGTGGAAGGATAAAGATGAAGGATGACGAGCTGCAGGTTTACAGACCTCTGCTTGAAAGGTCCATAATGAATGGTGAAGAGAGTTTTGATACGCTTGAAATTGTAAGAAAGATAATATCTGAGGCATCAGCAAGGGATGTATGCCCGCACTGCGGAATGGAACAGCATAAAATTACACTGGATAAACCATCAACGTTCAGAGAGAATGGCAGAAAACTGTCACCTAAAGAGATAAGGGAGAGGTTTGAAAAGATTAAGGAAGATGATCTCATATTTTTAGGGTTGAATCCAAACACTTCAAGGCCAGAATGGATGATCCTTACAGTTTTATCCGTTCCGCCGGTAAATGTAAGACCTACCATAACCCTGGAAACTGGAGAAAGAAGTGAGGATGATTTAACCCACAAGCTTGTTGATATAATAAGGATCAATCAGAGGCTAAGGGACAGCAAAGATAGCGGGGCACCGCAGCTCATCATAGAGGATCTATGGGAACTTCTGCAGTACCATGTTACGACGTATTTTGATAATCAAACTTCAGGACTACCACCGGCAAGGCACAGAAGTGGGAGGCCGCTAAAAACACTTGTGCAGAGGCTTAAGGGAAAGGAAGGAAGGTTCAGGGCAAACCTTTCAGGTAAGAGGGTAAATTTTTCGGCGAGGACCGTCATATCACCGGAACCTTTTCTGTCAATAAATGAGGTGGGTGTCCCAGAGGATGCTGCAAGGGAGTTAACTGTACCCGTTACCGTCACGCCATACAATATAGAAGAATTGAAGGAGATTGTTAAACGCGGTCCTAATCCAAAAAGTGACAGGTATTTACCCGGGGCAAATTATGTTATAAAAATAAGCGAAAATGGAAAAAGGGATAGAACAAAGATACTCGAAACCACTGCTGAAAAGGTTGCCAATGATCTGGATGTTGGAATGATCGTTGAGAGGCATCTCATGAGTGGGGACGTTGTTCTCTTCAACAGGCAGCCGTCACTCCACAGAATGTCAATGATGGCACATAAGGTGAGAATAATGAAGGGAAAAACATTCAGATTCAATCTTGCTGTATGTCCCCCATACAATGCGGACTTTGATGGAGATGAGATGAACCTCCATGTTCTTCAGGGTGAAGAGGCAAGGGCCGAAGCAAAAGTTTTAATGCTTGTCCAGGAACATATAAGGTCTCCCAGGTTCGGTGGTCCAATAATAGGAGGAGTTCATGATCATATTACCGGATTATTTCTTCTGACATACGGAAATCCCATGATACCGAGGGAACAGGCACTCCACATTCTTTCATATATTGAGTACGATGATTTACCGGAACCCACGGAAAAGAATGGAAGGTTATACTACAGGGGCAAGGATTTATTCAGCCTTATTTTACCCAGGGATCTCAATATAGAATACAAGAGTGCGGTATGTAAGGGTTTTGGATGTTCCGAATGCAAATTTGCAAACTGCCCATATGATGCCTATGTTGTGATAAGAAACGGAAAATTGATCTCCGGAACTATTGACAAGGCATCCATTGCGGCATTTGATGGAATTCTTCTCAATAAAATTTCCAAGAATTATTCCTCTGCAGAAACTGCAAAGTTCATTGATAACATGACAAGGCTGAGCATAGGCGTTATATCATCATTGGGATTCACAACGGGTATAGATGATTCAGATGTTCCTGAGGAAACGGAATATGAAATAGATGAAATTTTCAACAATGCTCTTGTTGATGTTGAAAGATTGATTGATTCTTATCAGAAGGGTCTTCTCACACCATCTCCTGGAAAATCACTGGAGGAAACACTGGAAGAGAGAATCATGAAGGTTTTATCGGACGCACAGAAACGTGCCGGTGACATTGTTGGAAGGCACCTTGGCCTTAACAATTCAACGGTAATAATGGCAAGGTCGGGTGCAAGGGCATCGGTTCTCAACCTGGCCCAGGTTATAGCATCCATGGGTCAGCAATCTGTCAGGGGTAAAAGGATTCACAGGGGTTATCTTGGAAGAACCCTGCCTCATTTCAAGAAAGGGGATCTTGGTGCATTTGCGAGAGGCTTTGTTAAAAGTTCATTGAAGAAGGGAATGAATCCAACGGAATATTTCTTCCAGTCCATAGGTGGAAGGGAAGGTCTGGTGGATACCGCTGTCAGAACTTCAAGAAGCGGTTACATGCAGAGAAGACTGATCAATGCACTTGAAGATCTCAAGGTAACCGAGGATATGTATGTTATGGATACGAGTGAAAATCTCATTCAGCTCTATTACGGTGAAGATGGCATAGATCCAACTAGGTCAATGAACGGAAGTTCTGTTGATTATGATGATGTAATGTACAGGGTTATGGGTGAGGATTTTTACAGAAAAGTGAGGGGTGAAAAATAATGCTCACTTTTATATGGAAAGAAAATGAATCCAAATGGAATGAGATCATCAAAAAATTGCCGGTCAGGTACGGTGTGGATTTCAATTTCCCGGAAGAAATAACCACACCCCTGAGAGCATATGTAACACTTGACGGAAAAACCATTAAACATGTTGTTACAATAAATGACATTCTTCCAAAAGGAGAAAAATACGATTTTGCGAGAACAACAAAGGGAGTTCATTACATACTTCTCATTGAAAAGGTTGCGGAAGCAAAATTGAATTTAAACGATTTTGAATTTGTCGGTAAGAAAAATGTAAAGTACATTCAGAAGATAGCATTTGTAAATGTTGAGGAAGAGGCACCAAAAATACCGGTGAAATCAAAGATAGACGATGAGATATATTTTAAACTCAAGGAAATCGATGAAAGGAATGGTTATGGTCTTCCGGACAACGTCCTGCTTGAATTTTCAAAAAGGATTAAAAAATATTCCATCAAGGAAGAATATTATAAAAAAATTCTTGAAGAGGCAAGGAAGGATTTCAACAGGGCAACCATAGATCCATATGAGGCAGTGGGCATAATTGCTGCACAGAGTATAGGGGAACCTGGTACACAGCTAACACTTAGGACATTCCACTTTGCAGGAGTTGCGGAGGTTAATATCACACAGGGGCTTCCAAGACTGATAGAGATTGTGGATGCCAGAATTAAACCTAGTACGCCTACAATGACAATATACCTGGAAAATAATATAAGATCGGACAAGGAAAAGGCAGAACTGCTTATTAAAAAAATAGAGAGTACAAGAATCATGGACATTGCCGATCTGGAAATTTCTATCACGGATATGCTGATAGACATAAAACTTGATGAAGAAAAGATGAGAAAGAGAAAAATAGTTAAAAGTGAGGTTTTTGATTCCATCAAAAGGATAAAGGATAAGAATATAACAATAAAGGAAGAGGGAAACAGGATAACTGTTATCCTTGAAGATCCCTCATATCACAGGTTCTATGTGCTCTATGAAAATCTTAAAAATATGATAGTTTCCGGAATAAAGGGTATAGAGAGGGCAATACTAAAGGAAGAGAATGGAGAATACAAGATATACACACAGGGATCGAATCTCAAATCGGTTCTTGAACTTGAAGGCGTTGATATCAGAAGAACAAGAACAAACGATATAATGGAAATCTACGAGGTTCTTGGAATAGAGGCTGCGAGAAACGCGATAATTGAGGAAAGTTACAACACGCTTAAGGACCAGGGTCTCGAGGTGGATATAAGGCATCTCATGCTCGTGGCCGATATGATGACATACAATGGAATGGTTGAGGCCGTTGGAAGGCATGGTATAGCCGGAAAGAAATCGAGCGTCCTTGCAAGGGCTGCGTTTGAAATAACGGCAAAACATCTTCTTCAGGCAGGGCTTCTGGGAGAGGTGGATAATCTGAGAGGCGTGGCAGAGAATATCATAGTTGGACAGCCAATAACGCTTGGAACAGGGGCCATAACGTTGATTTATAAGCCACCCGAAAGAAAGGAGAAAAAGAGGTGATTTGAATGGATATTGAAAAGGAGATAAAGAAGCTTGTGGAAACAGGAAAGATTTACTATGGACTGGAGCAGGCAAGGAAAAGCATAAACAGGAAAAAGGCAAGGGCATTCATTGTAGCATCAAACTGTCCAGACAGGGAATTCACCGAAAAGGATAATCTGGATGGAGTACCGATAATAAAATTCAACGGAAAATCATCGGAACTTGGCTCATTATGCGGTAAAGTGTTTGACATATCGATAATAACCGTGATTGAACCCGGCGAATCATCAATACTGAAGTGATAGGAATGAGTTCTTTCAAACTTGATGAAAACCAGCTCAGGTACATAAACACATTTTTCACCATTACGAACGTGGAGGTTATGGAAGTAGCAGAAAATGATGAGAATATATTTTTCATCATTCATCCAAATACACTGAAAAGGGCCATAGACAAAAATGGTGAAAAGGTAAAAAAGCTCAAGGATATGCTGAATAAAAATATTATAATAGTTGAATACAGTGACGATATTGAAAGGTTCGTATATAACTTATTTTACAGGTTTAATGTAAAAGATATAAAAATGGAGAAGATAGGTGATGCATTTAAAATCAATGTAAAGGTAGATCCTGCAAACAAGGCCAGGGCGATTGGAAAAAATGGGAGGAATCTGAAAACTACAAAGGAGATACTGGACAGGCATTTCAAGGTTCTGAGCCTGTATGTAGACTGAAAGTTTTTTATTCGATATTCTTCCTTATCATGAAATCTTTTATTATTTTTGAGTGGTCAAAGGCCAGTGGAGGAATGGATTTTAAATCCACCATTTCTGCCCTTTCAGCATCATCACCAGCTCTGAAATTCAGGTCATCTGTATCAAGTTCATAGACAATTGAAATGACATGCCCTCTGGGATCCCTTGATGGGTCAGAATATACACCCACAATTCCATTTATTTTTACATCAAGATTCGTTTCCTCCTTCATTTCCCTTATAATGGCATTTTCCGTTGTTTCATTGTATTCAACAAATCCTCCTGGAAGAGCATAATATCCCACATATGGATCATTCTTTCTTTTCACGAGCAGGACCTTATTATCCCTTACAAGGATTCCATCCACAGCAACTGATGGTATTATATATGGCCTCCTGAGATAATGGTTGAAAACGTCTTCATATTTTCTGTATTCACTCATCAGATACCTTGCCTCATCGGTTAATATGGATTTCTGGACTTTTCTGCCCTTATTCCTCAAAACAAGTTTCCGCCCATACACCTTTTCTGCTTTTACGATTTTCCCCCATGCATTTCGGTATGACATTTTCAATGATTTTGATGCGTCTAGAATGCTCCCCGTTAATTCAATCTTCTGAAAAAGTTCATACAGACCTCTACCAAAAAAATATCTTTTTTCATATTCAAACCATATCTTAAATTTAATTTCCATATATGAATGAAAATATGATAGAGATATTATTTTTTTCGTTGTATTAATAATGTCTCCATATTCCCAAATTATCTGCCGGAAAAATTTTATTATTAAATAATATATAAGTTTAGAACAGATATGACCATATAAAGCTTACTATTATTTTTATTTTAAA
>ERZ1669250.1006-NODE-1006-length-10077-cov-5.304630_pt1 | contig 10077 bp, 8 predicted proteins | sample MGYA00579295_ERZ1669250 | MGnify/ENA primary metagenome ERZ1669250 (study PRJEB41166, sample SAMN08046056) | hot springs metagenome | biome: hot spring; feature: acid hot spring; material: thermophilic sediment; isolation source: thermophilic sediment from acid...
GGGAACCACCACATCCATCTCCGCCAAGAAGCGCTCGCGCTTGGTCTGCTTGCGGCGGCGCGAAAGGCTGGGCTCTTCGGCAAAGGTCCTCTGTCCGGCCATGGGCGATCTCTCCTCACTGCTCAGTCCGCCTATTATATCAGAGAACTAGATCGGAGATTCCCTTACCCACGCTCATCCTCCTTTCCCTGCCAGACGGTAGCTTAAACCCTTGTCTCAAATCCGGGGTCCACTGTAGATTCAAGCAAAAACTCTTAGATCGGCTGGTCTTCTACAACGCCGAACGACCACAACATCGACTCGGGCAGCGACCACCGCTATCCTTACCTCGTGCAACTTCTCCCCGAGTGTCAAAGGTGGTGGGCCCATACAGAGGCATTGATATTCGTGGCATTACTCAATACACTAATACGTGATTAAAGATGTTCCGCCGCAAAGGTCTGCAAGCGTTCTATGAATCGGGTAGCAAGGCTGGGTTCAACCTGAACATGCCGCCAGGGTCGCGGGCCCGCCTGGATGCCGCTAAAACCCCGGACGACATGAATGTACCCGGATGGAAACTGCACCTAACTCACGGAACCCTGCAAGGAGACTTTGACGTGTGGGTCAGCGGGAACTGGGGATTGGTTTTTGCTTTCGAGAATGGTGACGCTATCTTAGTCGGTTATGTGGACTACCACTGAGTCAGGATGAACACTTTGAACCCAATGCACAATCCACCCCACCCTGGCCTCCTGCCGCGAGACGACATCTTGCCCGCCTTGGGTTTGACCGTTACCGAGGCATCGGGTCAACTCGGTGTAACACGCTCCACCTTGTCTCGTGTACTGAATGGACATGCCTCGATCTCAACCGAGATGTCTCTACGTCTGGAATGCTGGCTCGGCACCGAAAACGGTGGCTGCGCCGACGTCTGGATCGATCAACAGGCGGCCTACGACCTGTGGCGAGCTCGCCAAGCCGGAGCATCTCAAGTCCGGCATGCTCCCATTAACCGCGTTCAGATATCCTGACTTATGCGACAAATCGATGTGCGAACGCATAAAATCAACTGCAAAAAAGCCTCACGAAACAACTAGCCTATGACTTACGTTGAGACCGCAAAGAATGGCGCAATGTAACCAAAACGATAATCTTTGGGTGGCACCGGATGGGTGGGGAGGTGGTACTGCTATCTGCTCGTGGATTGGTGGAGAACAACAAGCCTTTGTCCCTTCTGATCCTGAACGCGCAGGTGTCGCCGATCCCGATCTCCGTGAGCTCCTGTATGACCTGAAGCATCCTCCGCATCCGGACTGCTTCCATGCCGGCCACTCTCTGCCGCCATTTTTTGAGTACTGCCCCTATTGCGGAAGTGATCTGCATCCGGTTAGCCTCAGCGGCATTTGGCTTCCTCCTTTCGGATGGTCTCCTTTCTCAGGTCTGGAAAAGACGAAAATCTTTCATCCCCAGCCTGTGAAGGGGCTACGGGAGTGGCCGCAACCAGGTGGCACCGGCCCCCTGCGCTTCTGGATTTGTCCTCAAAGCGGAGAGGGCTCGGCCATCTATGCCTACCGCCCCAATCAGGGGACTATCTTCCGCTATGATCCGAGGCAAGATTCGGAATTCAAGAAGTGCCATCTGGGCGGTGAGGCGGATGCGGTCGCTGCTCTACGCGGCGAGGTAGTGGGATCCGCACGCAGTTGGTCGCCCGTCTGGTTTGCCGAACAATTGCTTTTTGCCTCCCAAGGAGGCTTGCTGGCCCTGACGTTCGAGACCTCTGGCAAGATTGTAGTACGCAAACTCATGGGTGACCGCTGTGTAGCCTCCCCTGCGGTAACCGATGGTACCGTCATAGTGCCGGCACTTCGAGAAGATGGCCCGGTTATCGCTCGAGTCAATGGAAATCTTGCTCTGGAAAAAGAGTGCTGTGTCTGGCAGGGTGAAGAGATCCCGTCACCATCGGCGCTGATGGGCCCAGTTTCCATGCCCATGGGAGTTCTCGACGGTGACATTCACTGGGTATTCGCCACAGGAGTCCTGGTTGCGGGGTCCACATCAGGTCGTTGGTTGCCAGCGCCTACTGATTTACGTCTGGAACCGCGCCGGTTTGCGGTGATGGAGTCGACGGGCCTCAAAGTATATGCTTGGGAAACAACAAATGACCAGCACGCAGTACAGATTCTGAGTGTTACTCAAAACGGCCTTAAGAAGGTCAGTGTGGATGACATTAGGGATATGTATGCCTTTCCCGACGGAGGGACGGCGAACGATCAGTGGTTCAGTAATGGCAAAACAATTAAGCACGGAACCAGAGATTTCAGTGATTTATCAGTGGACGAATTGCACTACTGGTCGCTAGGAGTATGGCAAGCATCCAGCTCCGTATCCAAGACCGTGCCCATGCTTTTGAGCGGATACTTTGAAAATTTATCAGCCTGGAGGGCGGTTGGGGATGCGAGAGCGGGCGACTCCAGATTGCGTGGCCTCGCCCTGAATCCTGGTAACTATAAAAAGAGAGAACGCGTGGACTTGGATTTTTCCTTGAATCTGTCCCTGCCTCTGGATAGTATCGTCCTCCCCATGACGGCAGAGACGGTTGTGCTGTATGGTGGTGACTCATCACCTGAGGCCCGCCCAATAAATCTCCTTTCCCTTGCCGATAGTGCCAGTTCACCATGATTAGAATTTTCCTCATGCTCATCGTCGGGCTGGGAATTTTGCTTTGCTCTCTGTCCAGCATCGCTGCTGTGCCGCAATTTTTTTTGGTGCAAAATTCTGGTTGGATGCAGCCTTATTTTTCCGATAAGAACGCCAACTTTTCGGAGATTGTCGCGCGCCTGGTACAAATGTCTTGCCGTGGTCAGAATGCACCTTCCGTCTTAGCGGTCTTCAACCAAGCCAAGGACCCAACAGATTCGCCAAAGACCTTGTATGAGGGTACGTGTTCGGCCATGCCCGTACAGCAGTTAGTGGCTACCATGCATGCCGCTCGGCTAGCTGGAAATCCCAATGTCTTCGCGAATTCTGATTACCGGCAGGCTTTATATAGGGCTATCACCCGGTATGCCAAGGGGCAATCGGCTATCATCTGGATGGTTACTAATAACAAGAACAGCCCCTATAATAGTCAGGCGCTTAGTGCCCATGATGCCACCTTTTATCAAATGCTGCATGACAGTCCGGAGGTTCAAAAAGTTGTTGCTCTGCCTCTGGTGGTAAATGCGCAAAGCTCTTATTTTCATAGTCATGGCCTCATAATTTTTGGCATCGCGTACGGCCAGGCCGCTGCCGCTGCACTGCAGCAGATTCTTTCTGACGGTCTTGTCCGTAAATATTTCGGAACACGCGCGGCACTTTTGAAGCCTTTGAACGTCTCTGCGGTGCGGTTTGATCCCACCAAAGTTACTGGTGCCGCGTCCAAGGTTGTCATACGCCATGGCATACTGGACATCGACCTGCCCGCTAGGGATAGTGTCCAGAGATTTAATATCTATGGTCATTTCATCAATGTCTTCTATCCATACAGTATCAGTTATGCTCGGCCTCAGGCGGCGCTGTTGCTGTCAGGTAAGCAGTATTTGGTCCCACTGACTCCCAATCAACTGCAAGACCTTGCGCCAGGCGTACCATCAGCGCCAGTTCGGCTATCCTTTACCGTGCCACCGACGCCGACTTGGTCGTTATCCACCATCATTGGTAACGACAGAACGATTCCTGCCGTGATAGACTTTTCCCTCCGCCAGCAGAAATTAACGATAAGTCCCCAATTTATCAAAATTATCGATCAGATTCTGCCAGATTCACCCATACCTACGATTTTCCAACCGGATACACGGGTGTCTTCATCGCAGACCAAGATACCCATAGATATAATCATACACTATCCAATATGGCCGTTATTGGTGGTTCTGGTGCTTCTCGCGTTGTTCTTGGTGGGTGTGGCTTGGTTGGTTTACCGAATGGCTATTCGCGGAGCAACAGGAGTCAAAGTGCGTGTTGACGGGAAAATAAGTACCCATCGCCTGGCCCTGCGGCAGACACAGAAGCTCAGGAATAGCAACGGTGAGGTGGTTGGGGAGTTGAGCCGTGGACTCTTTGGTTATCGAGTCACCAAGAAAAGCAAAGACGTAAATATTGAACTCGTCAAAAAATAGATTTTACATTTATGGAGATTGAGCATGAGCAACAACAGCTTCTCACTGCCACCATTGGTTGGCGAGACTAATAGTACACATGGCACTACAAATAATCATTACGGACAGAGTGCGCCACAGATAGTCACCCATGCCAATGTTCCGGCGGTCGACGCAACTGCGCCCAGCAGCAAGGATTATATTTTCGCCGGCGCGATTCTACTGGTTCTAGCTATAGTATTCTTCTTTACCGCACAGCAGTTCAGCAACCATCTTGTCAAAAAAAAGCACAAGCCCAGCAGTGCCAATAATGCATCGATCTGGCTGTTCTTTCTCCTCTTTGATATCTCAGTGATCGCCGTCATCGGCATCTTTGACGCGGGGATCCTCAGCCTCCTGCAAGTTAGCATACCTCTTGCTGTACTGGCTCTTGTATTCTTTACTCTGCTGATCATGGCCACGCGGAGATGATGGTATGAATCTAGAAAAAGGAACGCAAAATAAACTTTCTCAGGCTGATGCAAAGCGCGTCAAGCCGACGCTCTTCATTGGTCTGGGCGGGACGGGTGGTGAAATCATTATGCGCTTGCGGCGCCGTATAGTGTCTGAGTTCTGGGGAAAGAATCGAGTGCGCTTGGATACGGTTTCCGAATTCCCTGCGGCGCGCTTTCTCCATATTGATCTCGATCAATCTGAGATGTCCGGGAGTAAAGAGGCCGGTGATGCTGATACCCTGCGCGCGGCGGTAAAACTTTTACCTTCGGAGCGCGTTGTAGAAAGCATTGATTTTTCAGCGTATCAAAAAGGTGGACGTCTGCAGAACTTTCCACAGATTCGTGCGTTCTACCCCGAGGATCAACTTCGCGATTTACAGATTGATACCAGCACTGGTGCGGGACAAATACGAGCGATTTCTCGTCTATATTTTTATGATAAGGTCGGCCAGATTCGCAGTGCTATTGAGGGCCATCTGCGGGAGTTACAGGCGGGCGTGTCACACCAAAATGCACTCACCCGTTTAGGTCTCGAGACCGGGCCCGATCGTCGCGTGGTGGTCATCGGCTCCGCCGCGGGTGGTACAGGATCGGGGTGTTTTCTAGATACAGGCTTCATGGCCAAAGCTCTCAATGTGGGCCCTGATGGCCCGGTTGAGCTTATTCTACTGCTACCTTCAGGTTATAGTGGTGCCAACAAGGAAGCTACTGAGGCAAATTCCTACGCGGCACTCATGGAACTCGACGCCGCCATGAGTGGTGCCGTGCGTTACGTTCATCCCCAGTACGGCTGGGGACCGGGTCACGAGGATATACTGCCAGGTGCAGAAGCCAAGCCCTATGACGCCATATTCCTCGCGGACACCAAAAACATGGCGGACGTAGTGACTAATAATGTCATCGATGTCTACCACATGATGGCTGATGTTCTCTTTGAAGATTTTATGCCTGGTGATTTTGCCGACGCTAAGCGCTCCATCGACGTCAACCAAAAGGCGCATCGTGCGCTTCCCCATGCACAGGCCCTGGGTGACGAAGGAGAAGGTGCGGTGGAACTCTATCCGCTAGTGTATAGCAGTATTGGACAATGCACCATAGAATCTCCGCAAAACGCCGAGCGTTTCGTCAGGCATCTTCGTGAAAGTCGCGATCGAGTGCGTGCGTTATTCCAGATCGTGGACAACAGTCAGGACATTAGTCCCAGTGAAAAGGAAGTGAACGAATACCTGCAGGGCGGCGCGCTCCGTGTTGTAACCGAAACTGACGAGGATTTTGAGACCGCGATTAAAGAGGGCAGGATTCCGGAGAGTGCACGCGACGTTATCCAAAAGCAACCCTGCGGTGGTTATCTCAGCTACTATACTCTTGTCAAGGATATCCTCGGCCAAAACAATGCGTTGGATCATAATCTCTTAGAGTATGTGCAGGACAAATTTCGAGATTTACTGGCCAGTGAAGATCCAGAGGCTAAGAAAGAGGGTATACAGACCGCAAAAAAGGAAATTCTTCATGAGGTGGATATCGCCTCCGGTGATCGCGATTCCGGTCGGCGCTGGCGACAGATAGAAGATAATGCCCGCAAGGTAACCGAGCAGGTGTGGAATGGCCTGCAGAAGAATCTCTACGCCCGCCTGGATGATCGAAAACGGGGCGGTCTGGACTACGTCGTATCACTCATCAAGGCCGTTCAGGGCCGATTGCAGGCTCCCAACAGCGGTATTGTTACCAAATTAGAACAACTGCGCACGCAGTATCACGAGATACTTGATCTGCTTCTGGGCGAAAATGGTTTCAACCAGGCGGCCGAGCGCCTAGCCGAAACCCGCCGCGGATTTCTGGGCGGGGGGGCAAAGAAAGCGGCGATCATCGCTGAAGAGATGCAGACCTATCTCTACTGGGCTCTACGCATCAAGTTACTGATAAAAGCCACGGAAGAGCTGGCCAAGCTCTACGCGACCATGGTGGAGCGATTAGGTACCACTATTGGTGCAGATGAACAGGGTAATGAGCGTTTTGATGGCTTGTTGGGCGATTTGATGGAGAACCGTGGCCACGTTCGCGCTACTATCGAGTTGCTCAATGGTATGGTTCGCCGTGCCGAGCAACAACAGAACGAAGCTTACGCCATGCGAATTCAGCTTCCGGTGTCGGAAGAGGTTTCCGATTTCGATGTCACAGACTCCCAAGCCATTCAGGAATGGGCTGAGAGTGTATTCGGCGTGACTGGATCCGAGGAAATCTTTGGGAAGCTGCAGAGTCAGGTGGATCGCTTGTCTTTTGTGAACAAGATGCTGGATTATGCCGACCAGAAGGATGCGGGAATTCCCAATGTCCGAATCAGTGATCTCCTGAAGAAAATGGATTCAGCGCAGCGTCTGGAGCAATTTCGTCAGTTGATGCGTCGCGCCGCCCCTTGGGGAGGGGTGCGAAAAGGCCCAAATTTCATGGGGATCAAGTCCGAAAACTATGTGGTCTTGGTATCATCTGGAGATACGGAATTCGAAAAGCGCTTCGGTGAAGAGATAAAGCGATCTCTCCCTGGCGGCATGGGAATCGGCCCTGATCGTGTGAAATTTCCGAGCCTGTCGTCGCGCAGCGAGCAGGGTAAAATAATCGCTTACATGCGAGTTGATGGGTTTGCCTTGGATAATATACAGGACTTGCGTCGGTGGCGAACATCGTACACCCAGCGCGTACAAAAACTACCGGTTCATACCAGCAAGCTAGCGCGTTATCGGCATCCTGTGATCCCAACTCCAGAAGAGCGCAGGGCACTACGCGATAGCATGAAAACCTTTTATGCTGCGATCCTCTTAGGGGTGCTTCAGCGCGAGCCAAAGGAGGGTATCTACAAGGGCCTATTTGAGGGTTCCCGCTTGGGTTGCGGCACGGAAGTCTTGCGGCGCAATGATCCATTCCCACCTGACCGATTGATTAATTTACAAGGGCAGATACGCAAGAAGCGTGCGCTTTTATCCAGCACAGCGCAACGACGCGCAGCATTGGTGGCTTGGCAATATTACCTTCGGGCGGTGTACCCCAAGAAACCTAAGGGCGATGGCGGCGGCTATGATGAAGAGGTAAAGGGCTTGGCCCATCTCTATTGTGAACAGATACAGCGAGAATGGGCCGTGGAATGGGGGGAAGAAACCTTCCTTGAGGATGAGGTCCACGCGGAAAAGTTGCACCGGATAGGTGATCTTGTCGGCCCCTTGCTACAACATTTTCAGATGGACCTCTGGGTCGATTATATTCCGGGGTCGGTAGAGGACGTAGATCCTTCTGAGGTAAATAGGGACGCGTTGCGCGAAAAATGCGTGTTGAAACCAGAGGTATTTCAGCCAGGCTGGCTCGAGCAGCAGGTGGACTACTTCCGTATCCAAGGTGTGGCGCAGGGGGCCGTGCCTCCGCCACCGCCCCCGGTGGCAACGGTCGTCTTTCAGGAAACCGGGCAAGGCTGGCTTACTGCAATGCTTGGTGGTCAGCCGGCACAGATCATGTGGCATAATGGGCAGCCTTACTGGGTATCTCCCGTTGGCGGCAATCCGCAACTGGCACAGCTCCTGCTGCAGTCTCCGCAGACCCCGCCGTCGCCAGGTGCAGGCCTCATCTGGGTTACCGATCCCAGCGGTTGGCAACGACCGACTTGGCAGATGGCGCCAGGTACAGTGCCAGTGCCGGCGCAGATTGGGTGGTACGGGAGCCTCTCCCAGCCCACACCTTGCTGGATCGTGGGCGCGCAGACTGTCCCGTTTACTCTCGCCACTGCGCAGCCGGCTTGGCCCTCCATGGAGCCTCCAGTACCATCGGCTCCACCGCCCCCAGCTCCGTTATCCTGAACTATTCCTCACGTAGGACCAAGGAGACCAGGCATGGAAGATGAAAACGTTTTGTTGCCCTATTCCGAGCTGTGGTTGCGGAAGCGAGGCGCGCGTTTTCATCCTTTGAAGGGGGGGGAGATTCCGTCACAGGTTGAGACGATCGGAGGTCCCGATCAACCATCTAAGGGTATTGTCCAACCGCCAGTACGGAAAAACGGAGATGAAGGCAAGCCTTCTCAGAGGACAGACGAAGATTCCGAGCAACCATTTAAGGGCATTGTCCAGCCGCCAATACGGAGAAACGGGGATAATGAAGTCGATCTTTCCCAGGGGACAGATAGAACACCGGGAGGGGGAACTTCAGATCAGACGCGGCCTAAGAGGCAGCGACACTCGCGCTGGTCGTTGGTGATGGGCATCCTCCTTGCCTTGGCGGCAGTTTTTGCGGCGGAGCACTACCTAGTGCTTTGGTTCCACTCTATGAAGACGGCCTCGTACCATGCAAAGGGGCAGGGGAAGATGGCCGCAGTGACGACGATACCCAGTCCCAGACCGGCTCCTACAATACCCCCTGCCAAGACTACTGTGATACCGAAACGAGCATCTTCGGTGCCATCGGTAGAGACGGCCCGTCCACCTAGCACAATCTCGGCTTCCCCGCCAGCAGCCGTACCTATGCAGCCGCAACTGGAAGCCCCAAGACAGGCAGCAGTCGTGCCGGTGCCAGCGATGCCTATAGCACGGGAAACACCGCCCGCGCCGTCGCACTATGGTCATGGCGTCGCTGCAAGCGCTGCGCCATCACCGCGGTACAAGGAGAGCAAGGCACAATATGAACTGCAGCATCTCCATCAGTTGTTATCCCCTTTTAACTGAATCACGAAGTGAGGATTTGTCCATGCGTAACTCAAATTTCCTATTGAAGACGATTTCTACCGCCATCCTAGGCGGCTCGTTACTCAGCGGTTGTGCGGCCGATGAGGCTACGATTGCCCCGCCTATGCCCATACCCCTCGCCGAAGCGCAGGGGTATGCACAACAAAAGCAGAAGGGCGTCAATGTCACTCGTCAGTTCGTTGGCATGTGGCAGAGTGCCAAGCACCACATGGCCAACAGCCTGGCTAATTGCATAGATGTCTCCAACGCCAATGGAGGAAGCACGAAAAGCTGCTGGGAAAGGCTGAATCAACAAGCCAGCGGTTATGCGAACCAATTTTCTGGCGTCTATGCCAGTGGCCTGCAGCCAGCGCAGCAGCAACATTTCGCCATGGCACGACAATCGGCGGTTACCTACTTCCAGCTTCTGCAGAGCTACTCCAAGCAGTGCATCGAGAACACTGCCGCTTGTATAAGTCCGAATAATCCAACCAAATATGCAATGAAAATAGCCAAAGCACGTGTGAATGCCCTGCTGGGTGGTACGAAAAACGCTTCACCAGACTCTGCCTTCGAAAGTGGCCAGATTAATGACAACCTGTCCAGCCTTAGCAACTCGCCATCGGCGGTTGCACCTTCTGCGCAGGTTCCAACGCTTCAACAGAAGCACTGATTCCCATTTTTAACGTGGCGGGATCCGTGCGATCTACTATTAGGAGGATGCTGAAAAAGCCGGTGGTATAATGGGCAGAACGAGGCTGGAGAGGTTTG
>ERZ1669250.1009-NODE-1009-length-10038-cov-15.529901_pt1 | contig 10038 bp, 7 predicted proteins | sample MGYA00579295_ERZ1669250 | MGnify/ENA primary metagenome ERZ1669250 (study PRJEB41166, sample SAMN08046056) | hot springs metagenome | biome: hot spring; feature: acid hot spring; material: thermophilic sediment; isolation source: thermophilic sediment from acid...
AAAATTGAGAATTGAAAATTGCAAAAACAGAATTGAAAATGAGAAATTGTCAATTTTGCATTGTCAATTGTCAATTCTTTATCCTTCCCACCACATAAGGCCCTTCCGGAATTGCCACGATGAAAGGATCCTTCATCGACTTTGTGGAAATCTTAACCCCTTCATTCAAAGATTTTATAGGTTTCGCAAAGGTCAATTCTTGATCTGATTTGTTAAGCGAGGAAAGTAAAAGGATATTTTGCGTTTTTTCAAAGACTTTCGTGAATTCTTGAACTTCCCATTGATCGCTTTCAAAGGTTTGCGAAGTTCTGTGGGCATCAAGAAAGGCTTTAGTTCCCTTCTCTTTTAGTTCGATCATGAGATTTCTGAAAGATGGTTTTCCAAATCCGAATTTACACTCTGAAGCCATTATTATAAAGCCATCTTTTTTGACGATCTCGGAAGCCTCAACAAGGCCTTTTGCGGTCTGGTAATAATTTTGATCCAGGGGGTACCCTCCGTTTGATGTTATGACCACATCGGCTGCTTTATTTATCTCGACAATCGAGTGATCTGAAACAAATTCACATCCGGCCTTGTGCGCTTTAAACAAATCGCCCGAAAAAATCCCTGTTATACGTCTTTGATCGTCCAAAGAAACATTTACCATGAAATCGCACCCGGCAATTTTTGCCACACTTCTTGCCATCTCATCGACAGGATTACCATTCAAAGAGCAACTTTTCGACAAAGGATGACCCATCGCGTCAACGCTGTGAAAGACCTTCAAAGTCTCTATTCCCGTTATTCCCGGACATATGGATTTACGCCCGCCTGAAAAACCGGCCATAAAATGCGGCTCTATAAGGCCCGTGCATATTTTCAGATCAGATTCGGCATAAATTTTATTTATCAGGGCCGGACATTCATAGGCGCCTTTACCGAGATCGACGATCATGGAATCGTCATAAGCGTTATGGTTTATTATCTTTATTCTGTGCATTAACGTATCTCTTCCGAGCAATTCTTCAAACATATTCTCCGGCACAGGATCATGCGTGCCCGTTGCTATGAGAATCGTTATATCTTCGTCCCGGATTCCGGCCTGTTCCAGCGTCTCGATCAAAGGAGGGAGGATGATCGCATTTGGAACAGGCCTTGTCGTGTCCGAGACAACTACGCACGCGTTTCGCTTCCCTTTCGCGATATCGATCAAAGGTTTTGATGATATAGGACTTTGAAGGGACTTTTTTATTTCATTGAGAGGATCTCTAACTACCTGCGTTTTAGGTTTTCTTAGTATGACTGTATTATCGGGCAGATCGACATATTTGAAGCCCTTGCCATAACGTATATTTATTCGCATCATTTCACCTTCTATAATTCTCAGTCTCCGATGTCCAATCTCTTTTTTCTATATGCCATTCGCTATTTGCCATATGCCATTTTCCACCTGTTATATGCTTTCTGCCATTCTCCCGTGCTTTGCGGATCGTACCGTTTTATTTCAAATGATCTGCCGACAAGGCTTGGAATATCATCGAGCGTGATCTGCCCACTCGCGATCATTTGAGACAGTCCATTCCCTATCGCCGTTGCCTCAATGGGACCCGCTTCAACTGTAAGGCCTGTGGCATTTGAAATGAACTGGCAGATCAAATCATTCCTTGTTGCTCCTCCTATCATCCTTATCTTTTTCATCTTTCTTTTTGAAACCTCTTCAAGTCTTTCCAAACTCCATTTCGTCTTAAGCGCGATCCCTTCGAATGTGGCTCTTACGATCTCCTCTTTCGATTCGATCCTTTTGCCGGAGAACCTTATCGATTCATTAACAATTGCCAGTTCCATATCATCAGGCTTTTGCAGATCGACAGAATCCACATCTATCATGCCCGAAAATGGCTTCGCACTTTTTGCCATTTCAATGAGTCTTTCATACTCGATTCCATTCCATTTGCGCCTCAACTCTTCTATAAGCCACATGCCCGTAACATTAGAAAGTAATCTGTAACCTCCATCTATACATCCTTCGTTTGCGAGGTTGTATTTCATCACATCTTCATTTTTTACAGGCATTTTTGAAAGCATTCCCTCCAAAAACCATGTGCCCGCGCTTATTATCATGGCATCCATATCGTTGACGCAGGCGAAAGCCGCGCCCGTGTCATGCGTTGGAGGAAAGATGACCTTGAATTTCTTTCCTGACAATTTGGCATCATTCGCGATCGTTGAAGGATTCACGATCTCAGGAAAGATATCGGGCAGATCAAAGGCCTTTATTATCTCCTTGTCCCAGTCTTTCAAATAAGGATTGTATATCTGTGTTGTTGTCGCGAAGGTGAATTCAATGGCCTTCCGCCCCGTCAGGAAATAGACAAACAAAGATGGGATACCGAGCAGTGTATTCGCACACTCGATCGATTTCATTTTCAAATCTTTCATTCCAATGATCTGGTAGAGTGTGTTGAATGGCTGAAATTGGGTTGGGGATCTATCGAAAATCCATTCCTTTCCCACTTTTTCAAGAGTTTTTGACATGGAGTCTAACTTATACGAATTTCTGTAATGCATCGGCATTCCGATCATGTATCCGCTCTCGTCTAAAAGTCCGAAATCCACGCCCCAAGTGTCTATTCCGACAGATTCGAGATCGCCCTTTTGGAGGGCTATCTCTGTTGACTTGAGGATATTCGAGTAAATCTCTAAAACATTCCAGTAATCGATACCCCTTATCTCAACGGGTGTATTTTTAAATCTGTATATTTCTTCTACGGTTATTTTATCTTTCAAAGACAAAAGAAAGGCTTTACCGCCCGATGCACCGATGTCTATTGCCAAAAAGTTCAAAATTCATCCTCTTTTCTTTGCCACAATAGATTCGTAATCGCTCTGTCGAAAGGCATTAAGCGCATCAGGATCCAATCCCATCTCTTCTCTTGCCTCTTTCAAAATAGATCTGACATCTGTCAAGAAGGCATCCTTTATGATTTCTTCCGCCATGACAATATCATTCTTCAATTGTGCCTCTTTCAAAGACTTCACATCGACAAGTAAAGATTTCAGATACGCTATCTGCAAAGCCTCCACCGACTGGATCATCGCCTGAATCTTTGGCTTCATCGCCGCGCTTTGATCTATCACAAGTGCTGGCTTTTTATCAGATGACAGATCGAAGAATTTGTTCAGTTCGACGAAGATCAAGAACAATTCGTAAAGATTCACAGATCCAACGGTGAGATCGTCATCCGCGTACTTTCGGGAGTTGAAATGAAATCCTCCTAACTTTCCCCGCGATGAAAGGATCGAGACTATGTACTCTATATTCGTGCCCTGCGCGTGGTGGCCCAGATCGATTATGACCTTCGCTTTGTCTCCGAGATCCTTTGAAAGCGCGTAGGCAATGCCCCAGTCTGCCGTGTCTGTATGATAAAACGCAGGTTCAAAGAATTTGTACTCGATAAGCAAAGTCATGTCTTTTTCAAGAGCTGAGTAAATCTTTTTTAAAGAATCGATAAGCAATTCCTGTCTTTTCGCGAAGTCTCCCTGGCCCGGATAATCGGTACCGTCAGGAAGCCATAAAGAAAGAATCTTTGAATCGACAGACTTCATTATATCTATGCACTCAAGCACATGATCAATCGCTTTGGATCTTTTCTTCTCATCTAAATTCGTAAGACTTCCGAACTTGTAATCTTCATCCTGGAACAAATTGGGATTGACGGCACCGATCTTCAATTCTTTATCTTCGGCAAATTTTTTGAGATGTTTCCAGTCATCGACCTTGTCCCACGGGATATGAATCGCGACAGCCGAAACGGCTTTCGTGTATTTTTCGACTTGTTCGGCATCTTCAATTCTTTCGAAGATATTTTTCGCCGCGCCCGGAATGTGGAAGACTTTAAACCTTGTACCTGAGTCGGAAAAGCCCCAGGATGGAATTTCAACTTTGAAATTTTTAATCTTTTCTTTCAGATCATTTCTCAACATCATCACCTCGATAAATTTGTTGATACAGATCAGATCTACATTTACTTTTCAAGTACTGCCTTTAACATTCATCTCACAGATTTGATTGAAAGATCGTCTCAAGGCCCATAGCCCGCTCTTTGAGATATTCTACTTCTTCTTCCGTTATCGGTGTGAAATTCTCGGCTATCTCTAAGGCCATCGGAAATAATCTCTCGTCTCCCGGCGGTACGGCCGCAGTTATTGGCTGGGAGAGTGTGTATCTCAAAGACAATTCGGCAAGTTTTGGATCTTCAATAGGTGTATACCAACTCTTCGGATGCTTATCATCATCCTTCGGCTTTGTCGTCAGTGCGAGAGATTTTATTGCAAGAATTCCCATATTCTTTGATCTCGCCTTCTCTATCACCGCGGGTCCAAAGTTCTCCTTGAATGTCAAAACCCAGTTTATGGGAAAGAGTATCGTGTCAAAATCGAACGCGTCCATCAATTGAATGGCGATTCTGTCAGAATGAGCCGAAAACCCTATGTACCTTATAAGCCCTTCCTTTTGAGCCTTCACAAATTCCTCCAGCGCACCATTCGGCCCTATGACCTTTTGAAATTCTTCTTTTGTAGTCATCGCGTGCAACTGGTAGAGATCGAAATGATCAGTTCCGACACGCTTGAGCGATTCTTCGAGTTCCTTTCGCGCATCATCCTTTGTGCGCCCATCAGTCTTGCACGCGAGAAAGACTCTATCTCTTTTGCCTTTGAGCGCGTTTCCCAATTTTATCTCTGCATCCCCGTAACTCGGCGCAACATCGAAATAATTCACGCCTCTGTCTATAGCCTCAGCGACGATTGAATTTGCTCTGGTTTGCTCTAAATTCATCACGACGATTCCACCCATTCCTAAAATGGATAATTTCTCTCCGGTCTTACCCAAAATCCTCTTTTGCATGTTATCACCTCTTTATTTCCATAGTACTACCTATTCCAAAAGGAACAAAGGTGTAATTTGATGTGAATCTTCCGAAATCTCTGAATGTCCCGGGCCCTACGAATTCGTCTTTGAGAATATTTGAAATCCAGTTTGGCCCCATGAGGTTGAAAAGCGTTGTCGATACGATAACCTTTATTTCATTTTCTCCATCTTCGAGAAGATCCGTGATATCAAAGTTGTAAGGCTTCCAGTACTTTACGCCTGCAGGCTTTCCATTCACGTATAATTCAGCGCATGCGGCGTTAACGTCTGTCAATTCCAAATAAATTCTGTCTTCAAGTTTTGGCTGTATTTTAAACTTTCCGCTGAATTCGGCCTTACCCGCGTAAAAAGGATAACCGGATTTCGTAAGATCCAATCCTATCTTTTTCGATCTTCCATCTATCGCAAATTCTCCAAATTTCTCGCCAAGCACCTGAAAATCTCCCACTATGTACGCCGTGTCGAGCTCCGTCGAATCGTAATCTTTGAAATTCTCAACTCTTACATGAGTTCCCGGCCCTGTCACGTTGTTGAACTTTTTGCCTTCTATCACGAGCACATTCTGCCCCTTTTTCAAAAGTCCGGTTATTGGGATTTTTGTGAAGTTCACATCCTTCCAACTCTTATCCGGATCGAACGCGCCCATCTCGCCACGTTTTTTAAGAGGCTTTACCTCTGTTTGATTGAGAATTATCCTGTCTAAATTTTCCGCGAGTTCTATCACGGCAAAAACTTCACCTTTTGGAGGATTTAGAACATCAAAAGTGTAAATCGCCCGAAATGGAGTTCCATCTGTCGCGTCGTAGAATAACTGCCATCCCTTGGATATATGTTGGTCTTCAAGAACCTTTTTCCCGCCTATCTCAAGAGTTATCTTGTCAAGCGGCATAACGTTTGGCTCTAATGGCTTTACGTCCCAGTTCATCCTTACAAATTCTTTTTTAAAACTGCTTTCAAACTCTATTCCCGAGTCTAAAAATTGTGGTGCCACAGGCACATCCAGGTCATGAGCGGGATAATAAATCAACATGCTTCCCGCAGGATAAAATTTGACATTTATCTCAATCCTACCATCTGTCCTTTTATACGGGATTTTGTAAAGATCGCCTGTCATCGTATCGAGTAAATACGGCGTTTTTGTCTCTTTCAAAGATATTGTAGCGTTAATTTCTCTTGACTCATCAGTGTTTACAATAAAGATCGTCTTTTCATTTTCAGATGTTCTGACATGACATATGATCTTTTCGGCATTTTGACCTGTCATGAGGTCGGTTACATTTATTCTGTCTTTGTAATAGGTGTCTGTGATCTCTAAAGCCTCATTCACGGAAGATACGACAATGGCACCTTCGGGAATTTTAACTTCTCTTTTTATTCCGTCTATTCTTACAGGCGCCGGAGAGATAAAAATAAGCCTTTCTGGATTTAACTTTGAAAATTCAGACAACAATTCAAATGTCTTTGATCTCAGAGTCAAGGCCGGTGGCACGATGACGGTTGAGTAGGAGTAATTGCCTATCACGAATTTTCCATTCTCTACTTTCGCGTGTCCTTCCATTATGATTTCATCGCCGTAGTGAAAATCTAACTTTGATGCGATCAAAGATTTGGAAAGTGTCTCGAGCGGTTTATCGTACACATTCGTCTCGACCATGAAATTGTCCTTTTCATGAAGTGGAGAGTATTCACTCCACACACTCGAGATTGGATGGATGACCAAAATATCCACATCTCTTTTTCCCTGTGATGCGAAATAACTTATCCGTGCCATGTAATCCGCGAATGGCTTCTCTTTATCCCACCACGGCTGCTGGTAAAACAAATTCGCCGGATAATCTCTCTTTCTCTCTCCTCTCATCGAATAAAGCGAAAGGTGTTGATTTATGAAGTTTATTCCAAGCGCTACAAGCCAGTCGGCTATCCATTTTCTGTGGTAAAAGCTCGATTGCTGACCAATCGTTCCAAAGGCTTCACACAGTGTGCGTTCCTTTCCAAGTTGATCCGCGACAGATGTTAATTGCTTGACAGTCAACGTATTGCCTATCGGCTCTAAATTTCGTCCAAGTTTATCAATGCCGGGCTGATGCATGAACTCGTAGTGAGGCATAGCGGCGCCAATCCACTGAGTTTGAGAAACAAGCGTGTCTTCGGCCATAAAATGACCTGTCATCTTCATCTTATTCTTGTCACACCAGTTGAAATATTGCTTTGTCCAGCTTTCTGAAAATAGTCTTGTCGCCGCATCATAAAAATCAAACCTTATCTTTTGGTAATCTCCTTCGTCGAAAAACAATTCTTTCAAATGATCTTCAATTGAATATCCTTTTATTTTCTTGAAATATTCTGGAAGAAATTCAGACCATGGAAGTAGTATCGCATTTCTTTTGTAATGGTCATGAGTAATAATGTAACAAGGTTCATCTGTAAACATTCCGGGAATAGTATTGCCAAAATATTCTCCGCATGATTTTTTATACCTTTCATGGGTAGATTCAAGAAAAGCCTTTGTGACATTTGGATTCATGAGATCAACGTAACTCGTTTTGTTGAACCAAAGATTGCCCAGCGGATATACATTGGCACAAATACTGTAATGATGATTTTCTTGATCGAATTCAGACAAAACCTCGTCATTTTCATCTGGCTTAGCATCTTCAAGTAAAATAAGCGCGTGATTTCTGTACGCTTTGCCAAGTTTTGGCACCTCTCCTCCGGCGAAACCGGATGGCCATTTGTCCTCGTCGTAAAGCCACGCGTAAGTTTTAGTCTTTTGTGCTTCCCTTACAGATGCGCACATTAACTTCATCCAGTCAAACGAAAGATAACCTGTCACAAGTCCCACGCGGGTATGAAGAAATGAACCGCCATAGTCTTTATCTGCAAATTCATCTGTTTGTCTCGTAATTTCGTCTTTGTCTAATTTGTCGTTCAAACTGAAGAATGGATATACTCTGTAAATTGCTTCCGGGGATTTGAAGGATTTCAGATTCATTTAAATCACTCCTTATATTTAACAAATTTGTTTATAATCGATACGCAAAATTTTAGACAGTTTTTCGATTTTAGATGCCACATGGCCAATACCGATTGCACAATGGTGAGATGGTCCAACTTCAGACCACTTATTTATGAAAGACTTTATTCCTATTGGAAAATGGTAACGACTATTTGTATTTCCAATCTGAAGTGTTGGACCCGGAACAGATTCTCCTTCAGCGACTAGAAATGAACTGTCTCCATTCCTGTTTTGTACAACAGAAAGAAGTGTTACTGGCCCATGTTTTACTTCCATTTGAATGGAAAGTCCTTTGCCGGGTTTTCCATGATAAATTTGAAGTGGAACCAAACCCACTTTTCCTTCAGCAATTGAAAAATGTGCTGGACCATCATGACCTAAAAGCACAACATCATCATTGAAATCCATTGCATAAAATTCCGAAAATGATCCTCCCGCGTTAAGAGAATCCAATATCTTCATCGCGAGAACATTTTTTACTTCATATTCTCCTGCAACGGGTACATGCTTAGCGGTAAGTAATGAATTTCCTGCTATCACGGATGTTATGATATCTTCGTATTCATTTCCCGATGTCCCTTCGTAATAATATGCCAAAGAGTTAAGATTGTTCTTTCTTACAAGAGCATCTAAAGCGCAAGAAGTTTTTGCTGCTCGTTGTAATTCTTCATTTGAACATTCAGAAGAAACATCAAATACTGCCATAAATTCATCGATCTTTTCTTTTATCTGGTCTTCAGTAACATGATCCCTTAGCATCTTTAATTCATCCATTTCTAAAAGTTGAAAGTGGCTTCCAAACGTGGCAGACAATTTCGTTAGATCACTGTAAACGTCTAACATTCCATTGTAATAATGTCCTAAAAGACCTACACGATTATTTCCCATTATTTGCGCTGTTTTCGCAGCATCTATCCAATCTTCAATTTCTTTCCACGCTTCAGGATCGTTCAGATAACCTGTTATGAGATGGTAATCGATTCCTGCACGGTTGAACACCGCCGCGATTTCTGGCGCTGTAACAGCCTGACAATGGGCAAGCCATTCTCCTGTCATAGTTGCTCTGTCTCTTATAGAATTGAATTTTTCATAATCTATAGATTTGACCGGTTGAAGATTTAACACGACCACAGGCACTTTTACCCTTTGAACTATAGGTAAAACAGTTGAAGATAAAGCGTAAGTTGAGATGTAAAGAAAGATAATATCAACATCTGATTTTTTTAATATCGAAGATTTTTCTATAGCTTTTTGAGGTGTATCAACTATTCCAACATTTATAACCTCAACATCATAATCACTTATTCGCTCGCTTATCAACTTTTGATAATTTTCCAGACGCTTAAATAAACCGTCAAATTGTTTCCAGTATGTGTTTAATCCTATTCCAAATAAACCAACTTTAATTTTTGAGGTGAAAGACATAATTGATGTCTCCTTTGATTTTTACTTGCAGATGGCAGTATTGTCTATCCGGCGTATTTGTAAGTCGGCATGCCTTTGACATTGACCTTTATTCTGAAAATTCCGCCGGCATCTGGTTGCTTTTTCAAATCTTTTTCACTCAAACCACGTTTTGCCGTTGTTATGTAAAGTTCATCGAGAGTAGTTCCTCCAAAAACACACGATGATACCATTTCGGCCGGAACATGTATCGCGTCTATTTGCTTTCCGGTACGGGGATCCCATCTCGAGACCTGCCATCCGCCCCAGTGTGCAACCCATAACATTCCTTCCGAATCAGATGTCATTCCATCCGGAACACCGGAATTATCAGGAATCTTTATGACAATTCTTCTGTTATAAATACTTCCGGATTCGATATCTTAATCAAAGGCATCAACACATTTGGTTGGCGAATCTATGTAATACATCGTTCTGTTGTCAGGACTCCATGCGATACCGTTTGAAATAGTTACATCACCTTATTAAATATTTACTCTTCATTTTTTACACTCCCTTCAACACATTTTTATCGTGAACTCATAATTTCCTGGGTTCACATCAAATACCACACGATCTCCTTCTTGGCCAACAAATATAACTTCTTTTTCTTTCCTGATTTGTTTTCCGTCTTTTAGAATTTCCTTTCCATTCTTGATTACCGAAT
>ERZ1669250.1010-NODE-1010-length-10037-cov-4.753156_pt1 | contig 10037 bp, 10 predicted proteins | sample MGYA00579295_ERZ1669250 | MGnify/ENA primary metagenome ERZ1669250 (study PRJEB41166, sample SAMN08046056) | hot springs metagenome | biome: hot spring; feature: acid hot spring; material: thermophilic sediment; isolation source: thermophilic sediment from acid...
ATCAAGGATATATTTTTAATAAAATTTTACTATTTTATTGTACCTTCACAGCAGTTTAAAATCTTATTTAACCTGTTAAAATTGGTATAGTTTTATCCCTTTAAATATGCTCCGGCCGGGATTTGAACCCGGGTCATCGGCTCGAAAGGCCGGAATGCTTGACCGGACTACACCACCGGAGCCAGACCTAAAATATTTTATCTGAATAAACAAAGTAGATAAAAAAACTTTACGCTATGGGGAACCAGATCTTCAAAAGCTCAACTATTATTATTCCCAAAATTGATAGGTATATCACAAACTTTGGGTCCATCTTTGGACCTTTTGACTTCTCCTCCTCGAAATACCTGACCAATCCTGCAGCGGACTGAAATCCCATTGATTTTTTATCTTCTGCCATACAGATAAATAATATTAGAATTACATTAATAAATCTTTTTTCCCTTTTCTCAATGATACGTACCTTTTTAAATTCATCTTTTATTATTATTCCTATGCCAAGAGTCAGCTACTCCTCGCTGAAGATTCGAAGCCTGTTGCTGTCTCCCCTCCACCCATAAGTGGAGGTTCATCGAACCGCAACGATCGGCTGGCTGACAGCAGCCTGAAGTACTCAGATTTACCGAGTACTTCGATGTTCCTTGAGGCATTCAGATTTGCATTAAATTCAAAACCACAATTTCTGCATCAGAATACCGAACCGTGCCTATTATTTTTCTCTGTGTATCCGAACCTTGAGCATTTCTGTTATATTTGTTTGGATTTACATATACCACAATCTTACCCGCATCCTCTGCCTTGTATTCTATGAATTTCTCCAGCTCAGATGGTGACCATGAGCCAAGCATCTTCCTGAATTTTCTACCCTGTCCATTTTGCCTCATCTGTGCGGGATTCAGTGCCTCAAGTGCAAATACATCATAGGGAAGCTTCAGTATGATGAGGGAAGTCCATGTATCTCTTCTCTGAATACCTGATTTTACTGCTTCCCTCATACTCATAACTTTCCTATAAATGCGGAATAGATTTATATATCAGATGTAAATATTCTTATTTGCATTGTTATGACAGAGGTTCTGGAAAACATTGAGGAAAAATACGATTCTAAGAAAAAAGAACTTGAAATACATAGAAGTTCCAGAGAGAGATTTTTTAAAGATGCAGAAGACTGGGAACAGAAGAGGGATGAATTGAACAAACAGACAAAGGAACTCTTTGCCAGGGCAAATGAGGCAAAAGAAAGAAGGGAAAAGCTGAATGAAGAAATCAGGAACCTGAAATCACAGAAGGATGAAATTTTGAAAGAATTGATGCTTAAAAGGGATGAACTGAAGGAAATAAGGGACAAGGTAATCAGGGTCAAGGCCTCCGAAAGGCCATCCATAAAGTCTCTCAAAAAGAGGCTTGAAGATCTTGAAATGAAGCAGCAGACACAGAACCTTACGAAGGAAAAGGAAGATGAGCTCATTGAAGAAATCAGGAAACTACATGCAATGATCGAGAGATATAAAAAGGAAGAGGAAGAGTTTGTAAAAAATGATAGGGAATATCAGGAAAAGAAAGCAGAATATCTCAGCATTAAAATAAAGCTTGATGAACTGAATCAGAAAATAAATGGTTTAATAGCCGAAAGGGAGCAGGCCCATCAGCAGGCCATGGAACTGTTTGAACAGGCATATCAATCCAAGGCCAAGTCAGATGAAGCACACCAGAATTACATTAATGCGTTGCAGAAGGCAAAGGAAGAGGATGACAGGGTAAAGGAAATCATAAAAGAACTAAAGGATTATGAAAAAATAATTGTGGCAATCCGGCAGACCCAGACCACTCAGAAGAAGCAGGAAAGGGAAACAGAACTGAAAAAGGTTGCGGAAGACATATATGAAAAGTTCAAGAAAGGAGAGCCCCTGACCACAGAAGATATACTCATTCTTCAGAAGGCTGGATTTCTCTGAAAAATAATTTAATATTTAGTATCCATTAAGTTTTCATGGGATTTGCGGATTACATAAGGCTGGGAAAATTAAGGGAATCCCTTCTTCTTGTATTTGCAGGGGCGGCGGGGGGAGCAATAGTAAATTATTCTTTTTCTGAATATCTATATATTTATATATATTCACTTATTTTGCTTTTCATTGCTGTGATGGGAACCAATACAATAACAAATTACATTGACAGGGACATTGATTCAATAATGGAAAGAACCAGAAAGAGACCGATCCCGGCAGGGAAGATCAATCCTCCTGAAAAGGCAATCTATTTTGGTTCCATACTTATAATAATTTCCATACTCGGTTTTTTCTTGATGGGTAAATTTTATTCCATAATCTGGCTCATGATTGGTATAACCTTTGACCCATTTCTCTACAATTATTTAACAAAGAGAAAGACTTCAAGCAACATCCTGATAGGGAGCATTGCCGGTGGTGCTCCAGTAATGGTCATTTATTCTGCGGTTTCAAACCGTTTTTTTTCCTTCATTCCTTTAATGATTATGCTAACAATAATTTTCTGGACACCCATACACATATGGAGCCTTGCGATAAGGTATTCAGATGACTACAGAAATGCAAATGTTCCCATGCTTCCGGTGAAATACGGAGAGAGGTTTACTGTAAAAATTATGACTCTCTTTCTGTTCATATTGTTGATCGATTCCATATTATTCTTCTATTTTTACTATCCCTCTTTCCTGATTTACATAATTGCAATAGATCTTGTGATTGCAATACCCATTATATATTTACTTTTTAAATTGGATAAAAATCTATCATTCATTATTTTTAAAATAACATCACCTTACCTTGCCATATTTCTCTTGCTTATAATTCTGGTTTCATCGCTGAGGTAAAAATCGGTTAAGTTGTTTTTATTTAATATCTATTATTCACTATATAAATAAAATCACATTCACTGCGTTTAGGAATTTCCACTCTATACAGTTTTTATTTATGGATATAAGATTTTAAAACTTCTTGGAATATGTATTTTTAAAAAAATTTGACCGGAATTTTCTCATTTCAATAAAAAAAGCTACTTAAAATTTATATAAATGAAGTTTTTTGTATTTAGAAAGGTGGTTTTGATGTCTTTGATAAGTGAAGAGGACAAGAAATTTCTTAAGAAGGAATTCGAGAAGAAAATGAAGGATGATGTATATGTATATGTGTTTACGTCAAATGACAACTGCAGGTATTGCAAGGAAACGGTAGACATAACCAATGAAACCGCTTCATTACATGATGCAATTCATGTTGAAATTCTGAATGTAAATAGCGATAAGGCAAAGGAGATGGGTGTGGATAAAGCACCGACAACCATAATAACAGACAACAATGAATATGGTTCCAGGATAAGGTATATCGGAATACCTGCGGGGTATGAATTTTCATCGCTGATAGAAGATATAATAAGCGTATCCCAGAGAAAAGTCACGTTTGAAGAACATGTCAAGGAGCATCTTGATGAAATAGATGAACCAATAGAAATAAAGGTATTTGTAACACCGACATGTCCGTACTGTCCAAGGGCTGTCAGGACCGCTCACAAATTTGCGCAGTACAACAAATACATTCATGGAAAGATGATAGAGGCAATAGAATTCCCAGACTGGGCCGATCAGTATGGAGTTTCTGCCGTGCCACACATCGTTATAAATGATGATGTGGTATTCCAGGGAGCCCTGCCGGAACATGATTTTGTTGAAAATGTAATGGAAGTATACAGCAAAATGAAAAATAAAAAATGATAAAATTTATTTTTAATATTTTTTTATATAAATTATGTTTGGTCTAGTAAGGAAAAGAAACGGTGATTATGTATTATATAATAGAAGCAAGATAAAAGAGGCAATAAGGAAAGCTTTTCTGGAAACAAACGAAGTTAATGAAGCGGATAATATTTCTGAAATGCTAAGCGAAAAGGTTGAAGATATCCTTATTGACAAATTTGGAAATGACATTCCCACGGTAGAAGATATTCAGGATGTTGTGGAAGAAGTCCTGATGCAAGAAGGTTATGTCAAAACCGCAAAAACGTATATTCTTTACAGGGAAAAAAGGAAGGAGATAAGGGAAATAAAGAATCTCTTCGGCATAAAGGATGATCTGAAATTAAACGTAAATGCAATAAAACTTTTACAGGCAAGGTATCTCCTAAAAAATGAAGAGGGCAAAATAATTGAAACACCAAGGGAGATGTTCTGGAGGGTTGCAAGATATGTTGCAATTCCTGAGATACTGTACCATGAAGAAATATACGACATTAATGGAAAACAGAAGGAGAAGAACATTGAAATAAGATACATTCCAAAAAAAATAAACCTCTCGAAATTTGAGATTGACATGCTTTACAGGGCTTACAGGTCCATGAATTCAGAGGGAAAAATGAAAATGTCCTTTGATGATGTTCTGAAATTTCTGGATGATCATTTTGATTATGTTGAAGACCTGGCAAAAAAATTCTATGAGATCATGGTTAATCTTGAATTTCTCCCGAATTCACCAACCCTGATGAATGCGAACACACCACTCGGACAGCTGTCGGCATGTTTTGTTATACCGGTGGATGATTCCATAGAAAGCATATATGATGCCCTAAAATTTACAGCAGTAATACATAAATCGGGTGGAGGCACAGGATTTTCATTCTCAAAATTAAGGCCACAGGGGGACATTGTGGGAAGCACCATGGGCGTGGCCTCGGGACCTGTAAGTTTCATGCAGATATTTGATGTATCCACGGATGTGATAAAACAGGGTGGGAAAAGGAGAGGCGCAAACATGGGTGTTTTGAGGGTTGATCATCCTGACATAATAAATTTCATAAATGCAAAGGGGTTTGAAGGAAAATTTAAAAATTTTAACCTGAGCGTATCCATACCTGATTTCTTCATGGATGCCGTAATGGCAAATGAGGAAATAGATTTGATAAATCCAAGGACTAAGATGCCTGTTTCAAGAATGCCTGCAAGACAGATCTGGAACCTTATCATTTCCCAGGCATGGAAAACCGGGGACCCGGGTGTTTTATTCATAGATGAGATAAACAGGGAAAACCCGACACCCCTGCTCGGGGAAATTGAGGCAACAAACCCATGTGGTGAACAGCCCCTGCTTCCATTTGAGTCATGCAACCTTGGTTCCATTAACCTGAGCAGGTTTGTGAATGATAAGGGTGAAATAGACTGGGAAAGGCTCAGAAAAATAATAAAAATAGCCGTACATTTCCTTGACAATGTAATTGATGCCAATAAATACCCCCTGCCGCAGATCGAATACATGACCAGACAGACAAGAAAAATAGGTCTTGGTGTGATGGGTTTTGCAGAAATGCTGATAAAGATGAAGATTCCATATGCAAGCAAAAGGGCAATAGAAATAGCCGATGACGTTATGGGATTCATTGAGAGGGTAAGTCATGAAGAGAGCGAAAATCTGGCAAAATATAAGGGTACATTCAGAGCATGGGAATTTTCGGTCTGGAATGAAAAGGGGATAAGGATGAGAAATGCAACAACCACGACAATTGCACCCACTGGTTCCATATCAATAATTGCCGGGACGTCTTCCGGCATAGAGCCCCTTTTTGGCCTTGTTTTTATAAGAAATGTCCTGGAAAATACGGAAATGATTGAAATAAATACACTGTTCGAGGAAGAACTGAGAAAGAGAAATCTGTATTCTGAAGATATTCTCAGGCAGGTTTCAGAAAAAGGCTCGATTCAGAGCATGGATCTTCCGGAGGATATAAAAAAGATATTTCAGGTTGCACATGACATAGATTTCAGATGGCATGTGCTTATGCAGGCAACATTCCAGAAACACACTGATAATTCAGTTTCAAAAACAATAAATATGAGGAATGATTCCACCCTTGAAGAGGTCGAAGAGGCGTACATGCTTGCATATAAACTGAAATGCAAGGGTATAACAGTTTACAGGGACAGAAGCAAGAAGGAGCAGGTTATATATACCAGACTGAATGATAGAGAACTGAAGGATATACTCAATGAAAGGATAAGCAGGGAAAAGACCGAAAAAATACAGAAAAAGGTTATGGAATAATTTTCACATATGACTGGAAAGGAATACCATGATGTTCAGTAACAGAGATATATCTATAATTATGAATGAAGAGATCAATGAAAAATAGGAAATATAGATAATGGAATGTGTCCTGCTGTATAGAGTGAACACTGCATTTAAAAATGTTATCAGTGCGATTGTTGTTAAGATCATTATTAATATTATCATGGAACTGTACCATGGCTGGATAAACACTATGGGTGTGATAAAAAATAGAACCGTGAATAATATTATTCCTATTTCTAAATATATTGATATATTTTTAATGTTGTAATAAAAATAATGAATATATGAAATTGTCCCTATGGACAATATCAAAAAAAGGGAATAAATGAAAAATAATCCTTCTGTATAATTAAGATAAAAGATTGATTCCATTTTTAATGGCAGAATGGACAGAAACAGGAGGAACCAAAATGATATTACGAAAGAGAATAAAATGTTATTATAAAGCACAATTCTATATTTCAGTTCATCTGAAAAGCTTGATGCGTGATTTTTAAATTCCAGATTTTTCTGATATAATCCGTCTATTCTGTCATACATCTTATCAACTCTAATACCGTTGGCTGTCATCACGCCTAATAATTGCTCGTTTTTGAATATCTTCCTTAAGTTTTCAATGTTTTCTGTTTTAGAAGAATGATATTGAAGATATTTCCTTATCGATTCATTTGTGTTCTCATATTTATCCACATTTTTCCTCATAAAATAGTATATGGAATATGTAACCATAATTGAAACTACAATATATGGCAGGAACGGGACAATTCTGAGGAAATCGATAATTATCATATTTTTAACATATTATTCTATGTGATTTATTATAATAAATTTTTCCATACTGGTTGAAATTCTGAAAAATGTTCTGCAAACTCAATCTCATAACAAAAAGATTTAAGATGGAGTATAATATTATAATGATAAAGCGGGGTAGGGTAGCCTGGAAATCCCGACGGGCTCATAACCCGTAGATCAGTGGTTCAAATCCACTCCCCGCTATTCAATCGAGCGTTCTGTATCCGTCATCGGTTATCTGAACAATCCTTTTATTTCTTATTCCAAACTTATTTTTTATGTATATTGCGGGAACAAGAACAAGAACCATGTTCCTCTCAAGAACATCCCTGGAATCGGGAAAACAGTAAGGTTTAGTGAATTCTCCAACGGGATATCCGGAATAATGCGGAAATGAAAGATTGTATTGATTTAAAAACTGCCTGAAATATTTATCGATAATATGACACTCCGTTCCAGGTTTAAGCAGATTTTCCACGTTTTCAAACATTTTTTCATATATCTTCCATATTTTTTCATATTCTTCATTGAATTCTGTAAAAAATGTTTGCGAATAGCTAAGCAGGTAATTTTTATAATAGGGAGATGAATCCACTATGATGTTTTCACCCTTTGTAAATATTTTCTCCGATGTTCTGCCAAGAGGAATTGATGTTCTGTTTCCTGTTAACACGGCAGTCGGATGCAGAAATTCTATCATGCCGGATTTTTCAATGTTGTAATCAAAAAGAGCCATGATTTCATATTCCCTCATATTTTCCACAATATTATTCATGGAAACGGTGAAAGATTCCCTTAATATTTTTGATCCGGTTTCAATTACATCAATTTCCTCATCCAGAGGTTTTCTGAATATATGGGAAAAATCTGCTCTTTCAACAGGAATAAAATCAATACTTTCATTGAAAACATATGGAATTCTTCCGTTAAGTAACTTTTTAATTTCACTTTCAGGATCTGAGGAAACAGTAATATTGTCTTCCCTGAAAAGGCTGACGTCCTGGGAATCGTGAAGAATGAAATGGTCTTCCCTGTCAATGAGAAGATAATAAAAATCGGTATACCTGGAAATTTTTCTGGAAAATACATTCTTGGATGAAAACAGTACTGGACGGCCACCGGAAATATTTCGTATTATATTTCTCCTTAATCTATAAACGTCCATATTTACAAATGGTTCTGTTATTTAATGGTTATTTTCTGCAAAAATTTTTAATATTCATAAATCAATAAGACAATTTGCATAAAAAAGTCAGACAGGTGATAAAAATGATGTATAATGGTTTTAATATTTCGGATAAGAGTCTCCTTTTCAATGACAGCAGAAATAATTCAGTAAAAGCATTGATACTTGGTATAGGTGGAATGGGTACCAATGCTGTTACATCCATATTTTCAAAGGGTATAAGTAACATAGATTTTGCGATAATAAATGTTGAGGAGAATGTAAACAGCAACATTCCATATGGTATTAAAAAGGTAATTTTGCGGGATATGCATGACAAGCCTTTATCCACCGAGGGAAAGGTGGAAAAAGGGATGACAATAGCTGCAATGACACAGTCAGCATGGAGACAGATTGTGGATGGGTACAGCCTGGTGATAATAGTGGCAGGTCTTGGCGGAGGAACGGGAGGTGGTCTCGGCCCCTACATAGCGAGCTATCTGAAAAAAATAAGAAAATCACTGGTAATATCCATTGTTACAATGCCTTTTTCTCTTGAAGGAAAGGATAAGATGGGTAAGGCAATGAAATCACTTAAGAATTACAGATATTCATCCAATACAACCATTGTCCTTGAAAACGATACCATTTTCAAAATGTTCAGGAATCAGTCATTCCAGAAGGCTATGGAAATAATGAATTCCGGTATCATAGGAAGCATAGTTGAAACAATTATGGACATCGTATATGAAAAGTCCCTGCACATGAATCTTGATTTTGAAACCCTGAAAGGTATGATGAAAAATGGTGGGGAATCCACAATCATATACGGAGAGGGCGAAAGGAAAAATATTGAAAATGTGATATCTTCAATGTTTAACTCAAGATTTTCTTCATTTGACCCTTCCAATTACAGAAATGCGATAATAAACATAATATCTGATGAAAACTTCACCGTTGATGACCTTGAGACCGTTTCGAGATACATCGGTGATATGTTTGGTGACAAAATAGATGTGAGGATTTCACTGAAAACTGTTGAAGGTTACAGGGAAAAGATAAAGATAACCGGTCTTCTGATAGGACATGGAAATGAAGAATCATACATGAACGGTGAAAAGGCTTCGGATTCTGCATTTATTGATGAGTATTTTCCATTTTTCTTCTGATTTCTGAAAGCATGCCCATCAGAATATGATACTCCCATTCCGTGATGCCGGATCTTCCAATGATTCTTTTTAACATCCTGTAATTATTTTTCTTTTTTATTTCTGGATAATCTGTTAGGTCAATTATTTCCGTTATTCTTTCATACAGAAGGTCAAGTTCATGTTTTTTTGCATGGTTTATTTTCCTTTCATCCCCGGATATGTTTTTGTAAAGAACATAAAATATAATGGCAGCTGAGTGTGTTATGTTCATTACAGGATATTCTGGATTTGCCGGTACTGTCAGAAAAAGATCCATCTTTTCAAGTTCTTCATTCAGCAATCCTATATCCTCCCTGCCAAAGAATATGCCTATTTTCCCATCAATATTCTTTATGTGTTCTGCAATTTCCTCAGGTGTTTTCGGTATTCTAAGAAAATTATTTTCAGTTTTTGTAGAAATTGCGCTTGTTCCGATGGAAAGTTTCAGTCCATCCAATACTTCATCCAGACTGTCCACAATTCTGGCATTTTCAAGAATATCTGACCCGTGCATTGCATATTTGTATGATTCATCGTCTATCCTGCACTTTGGATTTACAATGACCATTTCCTTAAAATTAAAATTTTTCATTACTCTTGCCAAGGACCCAACATTACCCGAATATTTTGGAGATACAAATACAATTGAAATTTCAACCATTAACTTTCATGAATTTTAATGGAATAGTCAGCTACTCCTAGCTAAAGCTTCGGAGCTTCTTGCTGATCTCCCCTCCACCCGTGGTGGAGTTTCATTGAACCGCAACGATTGGCTGGCTGACAGCAGCCTGAAGTACT
>ERZ1669250.1011-NODE-1011-length-10030-cov-2.414236_pt1 | contig 10030 bp, 11 predicted proteins | sample MGYA00579295_ERZ1669250 | MGnify/ENA primary metagenome ERZ1669250 (study PRJEB41166, sample SAMN08046056) | hot springs metagenome | biome: hot spring; feature: acid hot spring; material: thermophilic sediment; isolation source: thermophilic sediment from acid...
GTATGCTCCACCAGAATTAACAGCTGCAGCTCCCAAATATTTTAATCCTGCTGCAGATAATAAGGCAGCACTACTTTTAGTGGTAATATTTAAATCACTGCCGTTGTTAACAACAATTCTAATAGATGATGCGTTAGCTGTTTTGGATGCTATTGCCTGTACGCCTGTAACGCCTGCTGCAGCTAAAGCGTTATTAATTATTGCAGCTGCGCTTACGGCACCACTAGTAACACTTGTTAAAACTACATGAGCACCATTAATATAAAATGATTGATTTTTTCTTAAACCTGAACCAGCATTAGTGGCTGTAAGTTGTGTTGTTGTATCTTTGATTCCTAGCATAGTCTGTGTATTGTTTGTTGCCTGTATGGCTATGTTGCCACCAGTCGTATTTGTCAAAACAAGTTGGCCTTGGGAGTTAACGCTTGCAACTACACCAGTTTGACTGGTGTATTGGTTAATGGCATTTACTAAATTACCACCGGAATCTCCTACACCTACTGTAACCTGACCTATGTTGACGCCATTTATTAGCAAACCACCAGCAGAAATTACTCCAGCTTGAATTGCTTGCGCGCCAACAACGGTTGTTTTTGCAGATGCAGATACACCTGTTTGGGCACTTACTGCGTTTATAGCTTTTGCCCAGTTACCTGCATCTAATTGTTGAGTTTGGCTTGTACCAAAAATATTTATGTTTACGCCATTAATTTGGACATCGCCATTTGCAATAGTTGCAAATTGGTTATTTGCGGAAAAAGTAATCCCAAATTTAGCAAAACTAGTACTAGTAATACCGGTACTTGGTGTAGCATTATTAACCATTAAAGATGCAGAACCTGTAGGCGCATAGTTTGTAAATGTTTGATTTGCTACCCAGCCTATTGCATTTGCAGCAGTATTTTGTATGCCAATACCGATAGTTTGATTTTGGTAGGCGCCAATTTGGACAATCTTATTTACAAAGGTGCCATCAAGTAAGTTTATACCTTTGTAGGATGTGGTTGCTGCAATATTGTTAATTTCTGCAAGTAGACCATTGATGTTGCTTTGCAGAGCCTGTCTTGAAGCTAAATCTTGCGTGGCGTTTGCAGCTTCAATTGCCTGTTGTGCGATGTTTGTTACCAAATTTATAGATTGCTGTAGTGCTTGATCTGCTATGTTTATCAAGTTTACTGTGTCGTTGCCGTTTGATATTGCCTGACCTAAGTTTGTTGCCTGAAAATTCAAAGAATCTGCAATTGTCATACCAGCTGGATCAACTGCAGCACTTGTTAGCCTCAAGCCTGTTGATAAACTGTTTAACGTGTTAGACAACTTTGTGTTTGTGTTGTTTAGGCTATTTATAGCCTGCATTGCCGCTATGTTTGTGTTAATTTGAAGACTCATAATAAACCTCCTTTTTTGAGCTTCTATTTTATGAATCGGATGAATTTTAAAAAATTAAAGTCTTTAATAAAAATCTTTAAATTGTATCAAGCTTTATTTTATTCAAAAAATGCTTAAATTAATGAATATGAATATTTATGCAGCTTTAGCCGATGTTGTTGTTATAATACATTTTTTATATGCATTAACTATTATTGTGGGACTTATTCTAATATATATTGGTAAATATATAAAATGGCATTTTGTAAAAAATGCGACATTCAGGATTATCCATTTAGTTATGATAATGATTGTAGCATTTGAGTCTGTTTTTCATATAGAATGTCCTTTGACATACATAGAGTATAAATTGCTAAGTTTGGCTAAAATGCATTATCAAAATATACCTTTTATAGCTGGTTTTATTAACAAAATACTATTTTGGAATTTGCCAAATGAGTTTTTTGATATACTTTATATTGCGCTTGCCATATTTATATTGCTCAGTTTTTTTATTGTGCCCATAGATTTCAAAAAATAATTGACAATGGACATATGTTCATTTATAATACTTTTTAAGGAGGGTTGAATATGAAAATACTGCTTGCAACAAAAGGTCAAACATTAGATAGTGCGATTGATGAGAGGTTTGCAAGAGCCAGTTATTTTTTGATTTACGATGACAAAACAGGTCAATTAGAAGTAATAAATAATAACCAGGAGCTTTCGCACGGCGCAGGTCCTCAAGCGGTTCAGATCGCCATAGATAATGGTGCAAGTGCAATAATTTCTGCAATGCCCGGTCAAAATGCCCTGCAAGCTATTAGGGCAGCAAATATTAAAGTTTACGAGGCAGTTGGTTTAAGTGCAAAGCATGCTATAGAAAAGTTAAAGTCAAATGAATTAAAAGAGTTATGATAATAGCAATATTGTCAGGCAAGGGAGGCACGGGCAAAACCACTGTTTCAACAAACCTTGCTTATGTTTTAGACAAAAAAGGCCATAGCGTAAAGCTTATAGATTTAGACGCAGAAGAGCCAAATGCGCATCTTTTTTTTGATATTGACTATAGTGAACATATAGATGTAGATGTAAAAATACCAAAAGTTGATAATGCAAAGTGCACTCACTGTGGTGATTGCGCAAAAGCGTGTCAGTTTAGTGCTATTGTTGTATCAAGCAAATCAACGCTTGTGTTTGCACATTTGTGCCATGCGTGCGGTGCATGTTTGCTTGCATGCAAGTATAATGCTTTGGAAGAAATACCAAAAAATATAGGAAAAATTTCTTTGGGTAGTGCAAATGGCATTGATTTTGTAAAAAGCCAGATGAATATAGGAGAGCCATCTGCTGTTAGAATTATAAGACAGGCAAAAAAATATACAAATAAAAATAAAATCAACATTTTAGATTGTCCGCCAGGTGTATCTTGTCCTACAGTTGAATCAATACAGATGGCAGATTTTTGCGTACTTGTAACAGAACCTACACCGTTTGGTTTGCATGATTTAAAGCTTGCAGTGGATCTTACAAGACAATTTGGTTTAAAAATAGGTATTGTAATAAACAGATACGATAATAAATTGATTGAACTTGAGTCATATTTGGAAGAAAATAACATACCATTGTTGTTAAAGATACCTTACGATATAAAAATTGCTCAAAGTTACTCAAAAGGTAAGTTGTTTTCAAAAGAAATTCCTCAATACGAGAATATGTTTGTTGAATTATACAATAAAATTTTGGAGATAGTGCAGTGATTGTAAAACAGCTTGCTATTGTAAGCGGAAAAGGTGGCACAGGCAAGACAACACTTAGTGCTTCTTTTGCACATCTGGCAAAAAATGCTTTGATGGTGGATTGTGATGTAGATGCACCAAATCTACATATTATACTAAAGCCTGAAGTTAATAAAACATTTGAGTATTTTGGTTCTAAAAAGGCATTTATTGATTTTGATAAATGTACAAATTGTGGTATCTGCGCTTCAGTTTGTCGATTTGAAGCAATAGATTTTGAGCAAAATCAATACAGGGTTAAAGAGTATGCTTGCGAGGGCTGCAATGCATGCGTGATTGCCTGTCCAGTTAATGCTATAAGTTTGAAAAAAACTTTAAATGGCAAGTATTTTGAGTCTACCTGCGAGACAGGTTATATGGCACATGCGCTGTTGAACCCAGGTGAAGAAACCTCAGGTGGTTTAATATCTGAAGTAAGAAAGCTATCTTTAGAAATTGCCTATTCAAAAAAGATAGAATTAATTATTATTGATGGAGCTCCAGGTATTGGCTGTCCTGCTACATCATCAATTGTGGGTGCAAAATATGTAATAGTTGTAAGTGAGCCTACAAAAAGCGGCCTTCATGATTTGGTGCGCATTGTGGAAACAATAAAGCATTTTAAAATACCACATGGAATTGTGATTAACAAGTTTGATATAAACGACGAGCAAACAAAAGAGATTGAAAAATACGCTCAGGAAGAAAATTTAGAAATAATTGGCAAAATTCCTTTTGATAAAACTGTTGTAGAGGCTACAAAACAAGCAAAGCCAATTATTGAATATGATTGCAAAAGCGCATTTGCTGTAAAAGACATCTTTGAAAAAACAATCCAGAAGCTAAATTTATCGCCCCAAAGCTAAAAGCCTTGAGGCGATTTGTATATATTGTTAGGAGAGGAGCTCTTCTACTGTCACATAGTCACCAACGCGACCTGTCATTTTTTCTTCGTCTGTATTGACAGGCAAAGTTTTCTTGCCAGGTCTCCAATTGGCTGGGCAAACTTCGCCTGTCTTATATGAATGCTGATGGGCCTGGATTTGTCTTATGAACTCATTTACGTTTCTACCTACAGGTGGTGCTTGAACTTCTTCTGCTACAATTACACCATCTGGGTTAATTAAGAATCTGCCGCGTAAAGCAATACCGGCGCCTTCTATCATGACATTAAATTTTCTTGAAACCTCACCAGTTGGATCTGCGCCAATAGTTAATTTCAAGCCTTTTAGTAGTGGCTCTGTTTCTACAAAGCGTTTGTGTGAAAATTTTGTATCTGTTGAAATTGCAAGTATCTCGCAGCCAAGCTCGTCATGCAATACATCGTACTTTGCATTCATTGCAGCAAGTTCTGTTGGACAAACAAATGTAAAATCTGCTGGGTAAAAGCAAACAATTGTCCACTTGCCTGCGTAATCTGCGCTTGAAACCTTTTTGTAATGACCACTTTGTGCATCGTATGCATCCATTTTAAACTCTGGCATTTTTTGAAGAACTAAACTCATCGTACACCTCCAAATCAATTTTGATAAATATTATCAAAAAATAAAAATTTGTCAAGGAAAAAAATTATTATTTGCAATTTTTTAAAAAAGTATTATATTTGCTTTTATGGAAGTAATTGATTATGCGTATTTAGAAAGTATACTAAACAAAAAAAATTTAAAAGTAACGCCACAAAGATTACATATATTATCTCTTATCAGACAGTTTGGTCACATGGATATAGATGAATTGTATTTACAGATTAAGAAAAACTACCCCTACATGTCACTTGCAACAATTTACAAAAATATTTCGGTAATGGTAGAAAATGGCATATTAAATGAGATAAAAATTGCTCAGCAAAAAACAAAATATGAGTTATTGGCCGACTTTCATGCACATTTTATCTGCACAAACTGCAAAAAAATAGAAGATCTAGATATAGATATCAGTTGTATTCTAAAAGATTTTGATCAAGCAAACGTGCAAAGCGTCCAATTACAGATTTATGGCATTTGCAAAACTTGCCAGAAAAAAAAGAATTTAATCTAAAAAAACTACATCAATGGATTTTACATCCCATCTGTACTCAAATTTCTCGACAATTTCTTCTTTTATTGCATTTGCAAATTGATTTGTATCTTTAAGATTTAAATATATCGTAAGTTTGCCATCTACAAAATCTATTTTTGAAAGTAGTTTTGATCCTACTAAGTCTCTGCCTGTATTTGGATCAATAACACCCCTTAGGCGTTCTTTTATCAATGCTTCATCAGTTGGTTTATCTTTGGGTACAAGGCCGTTTTTTTCTTCATAGTTTTCAATTGCTCGCTTAAGAGACTGTATGGCTAAAATAGAGCAGTGTACTTTAACAGCAGGTAGCCCCCCAAGCTCATCTACTATTTGAGAATATTTTAAGTTTTTTGCCTCTTCAATTGTTTTGCCTTTCGCAATTTCAGTAATAATAGACGCTGTTGCAATGTTTGAAGCACATCCAAAAGATTTAAATTTTATATCTTCAATAACATGCGTATCTTTATTTACTTTTAATTGTAACTGAACCATATCACCGCAAGCAGGAGAACCTTCTGTTGCTTGAGCATCAGGGTTTTCGATTTCACCTAAGTTTTTTGGATTTAGAAATAAATCCATAACTTTTTTTGAGTATGGTACGCTTGGCATTTAATCCTCCTTGTATAGTGGGCTTAAATTTCTTAAAAAAGCTACATCTTCTTTTAAATACTCTATTGTCTGGTCTATTTCTTTTAATGTGTTAAATTTACCAAACGAAAATCTAATAGAACCATGAGCTAACTCATGTGTCAAACCGCATGCAAGAAGTACGTGTGAGGCTTCAAGTGATTTAGAAAAACAAGCACTACCCGTTATTACACTTACGCCCCTTAAGTTTAGCCTTAAAGTCAAAGATTCACCTTCAATAAATAAAAAAGTTACATTTACTATTCCTGGATGAGACATTTTGGGACTATTTATTCTAATGTGCGGTATTTGGTTTATTTTTTCTAGAAAGTAATCTTTTAAGTTTTTAATATAATCGTATATTTTTTTGTCAAATATCTCTATAGCTTTTTGCATGCCAACAATTGCGGGTATATTTTGAGTGCCAGCTCTTAAGTTATATTCCTGATAACCACCGGTAATAAGTGGTTCAAGCTCAATAGCATTTTTTGCAATTAAAGCTGATGCTCCTTTTGGACCATAGTATGTATCTGAACCTATAGTTAAAAGATCAATATTGTATTTTGATAGATCAATATCAAAAAAAGGAAAAGAAAAAGTTGCATCACAGTGATACAGGCAATTTTTCTGCTTACAAATTTCACCAATGCTGATTATATCCTGAAGTGTACCTGTTTCTTGATTTACATGTTGGATACTGACTAAGATTGTATTATCGTCAATTAGATTATTTAATTCATTAAGATTAACCACTCCTTCGTTGTTGACACCTGCATACCTTATCTCAAAGCCTTTTTTTTGCAAAAACCTACATGTATTTATAATTGATAAATCTTCAATTTTGCTAACAACAATATTGCCCTTTTTTTTGCTAAAAGCGATTCCTTTTAGTGCTAGATTATTTGATTCTGTAGGATTGGATGTAAAAATACACCTGTAATCTTTGGCGCTTAGTTTATCCAATATAAATGCTCTTGCGCTCTCAAGTGCTTCTTGGGCAATTAAACCGTCTTCATGACTGAATATTGATGATGCTATGGCATAGTTTTGTGTAAAAAAAGGTATCATTGCATTTAATACTTCATCATCTACTTTAGTTGTTGCTGCATTATCAAAATAAATTCTGTTCATTTTTCCCCCTTGCTATTAATTAGAGCTTCTTTAAAAGCTTCAACTGCACTATTTGCGCACTCAAGGCGTTCTTTTGGGATACCTACTAAATTAGAATTTAAAAAGTTTTCATCTATGCTTAAGGCATTTTCTATTGTCTTATTTTTAAATGTTTTGGCTAGAAAACTTGCAACTGCAATAGCAACAGGGCAGGCTTTAACTTTATAATCAATAGCGACAATTATACCTTGTTTAGTTTTAACATAAAATATGATTTTTGCGTTGAATTCAATATTTTCTTTAATGCCTATGCCATCTGGATCAAGTACAGTATCTTTAATAGGGTAAAAAAATGGCTTTCAAAGCTTTCCATACAACCTCCTATTTAGATACTATAATACTAACTTTTAAAAAGTCAATATATCTTGATAAGTTTTGTCAAGTTAAACCAAAGCGCCAACTTATTTAGGCGCTTTGGTGGTATTTGTAAATACAGTTGATTGGGTTTGATTTTTGTAGACGTAATACGAGATAGCAACAGAATTAATCATAAACAAAAAGGCTAAAACCCATGTAACTTTTGCAAAAAACGACATTGCGCCTGTTGCTCCAAAAAGTGTATCAGAAGCCCCAGCGCCAAAGGATACGCCCATATTTGCACCTTTTCCTTTTTGAAGCAAAATAAGAACAATTAATAAAATAGACATTATACCTTGCAGTATCATAAGGACAGTAAGCATCAACTAACTCCTTTTTCTTTTTCAAAATTTAAAACAATTTCATAAAATTTTTGCGCATCTAAACTTGCACCGCCTACCAAAAAACCATCAACATTTTGTATTTTTGAAAGCTCCCCTGCATTTTGAGCGTTTACGCTGCCACCATAGAGTACTTTTGTGTCTATAAATTTCTTTATAAACTCATGTACCTCAAAAATTTGCTCAGAGTTTGCAACTTTTCCGCTTCCTATTGCCCATATGGGCTCATATGCGATTATAACAGTTTCTTTTATGTCTAGCAAATCTTTGGCAAGCTGATTTTCTATGATTGTAAAAGTTTCGTTGTTTTGTCTTTGAGATAAGCTTTCACCCACGCATAAAATTGGAGTTATGTTGTTTTTAATAGCGCTTTTTATTTTTGTATTAATCATACTGTCATCTTCACCAAACAATTGTCTGCGCTCACTATGTCCAACAATGGCAATCTGGCAGCCTACAGATTTTAGCATCATTGCAGAGATTTCACCAGTATAGGCACCTTCGTCTTCAAAGTATAAATTTTGTGCTCCAAGCTGTATGTTTGAATTTTTAAAACACTCAGATAGGTCTTTTAGGTAGACAAAAGGTGCACAAACGGCAATTTCTGCTTTGGCGCCTGATAATTTTGATTTTATGGCGCAGCCTACCTCTAAAGCCTTTTTGTAGTCAAAATGCATTTTCCAGTTAGCTACTATCATCTAGGCCTCCAGTGCTTCGATACCTGGCAACTTTTTGCCTTCAAGCAGCTCCAAACTTGCACCACCCCCTGTAGAGATATATGTAATATTGTCTGTTTCGTGTGCACGAGCTATTGCATCTGCTGTATCACCACCTCCTGCTACACTTAATGCATAGCTTGAGCCTACGATGCGCGCCATTTCTCTTGTGCCACGAGAAAACCTGTCGATTTCATATACACCCATAGGACCATTCCATACAATAGATCCGCAATCGTGCATTACTTCTTCAAACATCTTGCATGAAGCAGGACCTATATCAAGCCCCATATAGCCATCTGGTATTTCCTGATAGGGTACGATTTTTGTTACAGCTTTTTCGTCCATTTTTTCTGAGACTACAAAATCTACAGGAAAGTACATTTTAATTTTTTTATTCTGAGCTTTTTGATATATATCCTTTGCTGTTTCTAAATAGTCATTTTCTACCAGAGAATTACCAACCGGTAAGCCTAATGCTTTATAAAAAGTAAACACCATAGCTCCGCCAATTATAATTTTGTCAACTTTGTCAATAAGATTATATACAGCTGATATTTTTGAAGATACCTTAGCTCCGCCAAGCACAGCAATTAAGGGCCTTACCGGGTTATCCAAAATACGACTGAAGTATGTAATTTCTTTTTTAAGTAAAAAGCCTGCAGCTTTAATCTCACAAATTTTTGGAAGTGTGTATACAGATGTATGTTTTCTGTGGCTTACACCAAATGCATCATTAATGTACACATCAAATAACTCTTTTAGTTTTTTTGCAAATTCTATATCATCTTGTTCTTCGCCTGGCTGAAATCGCAAGTTTTCAAGCAATAAACAATCCCCATAATCCATAGAATCTATAGCTTTTTTGACTTCATCACCAACGCAGGAATCTATAAATTTTACTTCTTTATTCAATAGTCTAGAAAGCCTCTTTGCTACATTTGCAAGAGAGTATTTTGGGTCTTTTTTGCCTTTTGGTCTTCCCATGTGAGAAGCCAATATTACTTTTGCTTTTGCATCTATGCAGTAATTTATGGTAGGCAGTGTTTCTCTTATGCGCTTATCATCCATTATGTTTCCTTCATCATCGATTGGCACATTGAAGTCGCACCTGACAAAAACTCTTTTATTTGTAAGGTTAAGCTCATTTATAAAAATCATAAATTTACCCCTTTAGATCATTTTTAACATAACATCTTTTAATCTTGAAGAGTAGCCAAACTCATTGTCATACCAGGCAAAAACTTTTACCATATCATCTATAATATGTGTCATTGTCCCGTCAAATATTGACGAGTGTGGGTTTCCATTTAAATCATGAGACACAAGGGGCTCTTCTGTATATTCCAATATGTTTTTTAACTTAGTCTGGCTGGCTTTTTTAAAAGCTTCATTTACCTGCTCGATTGTAGGGATATTTTTTACATTGCATACAAAGTCAATCAAAGATACATTAGAAGTAGGTACACGTATTGATATACCGTCAAGTTTGCCGTTTAGTTCTGGGATTACTACGCCGATTGCTCTTGTGGCTCCTGTGGTGGTTGGGATCATATTCATTGCAGCAGCGCGCGCTCGCCTTAGATCCTTGTGAGGCAAATCAAGTATTCTTTGA